>Ga0302326_10019504_pt1 | contig 14001 bp, 10 predicted proteins | sample Palsa_T0_3_FD_202264 | JGI IMG/M metagenome (GOLD analysis project Ga0302326, IMG submission 202264) | Peat permafrost microbial communities from Stordalen Mire near Abisko, Sweden - Palsa_T0_3 | ecosystem: Environmental > Terrestrial > Soil > Palsa > Peat permafrost | place: Sweden: Abisko... | reverse complement strand
CGACGCCGACGCAGAGCACCACGTCGTACATGCCGGCCTTGATCGCCGCATAGCCTTCGCGGAAAGCGGTCGCGCCGGTGGCGCAGGCGTTGGCGGTGTTGACCACCGGGATGCCGGTCTGTCCGATCTCGCGCAGCACGCGCTGGCCGACCATCGCCCCGGCTTCGCCGAGGTTGCCGCAGTAGAGCGCCTGCATGTCCTTGATCGTGAGCCCGGCGTCGTCGAGCGCCAGCAGCGCGGCCTCGGCGCCCAGGTTGGGGACGGTCCGGTCCGGGAACCGGCCGAATTTGATCATGTCGGTTCCGACGACGTAGACTTCGGTCATGGCGAAGCTCCTTGGCCTTCAGCTCGCGGGCGTGAAGAAGTAGGCGAGATAGGAATTGCCGTCCTTGTCCTTCCGGCCGGCGTCGCGGAAGACGACATTGACGGGCATGTCGAACTTGATCGCCTCGGGACTGGGGACCATGTCGACGAGATTGCCCTTCAGCGTGCCGCCGCCCTCGAGGTCGACGATGGCGGAGATGAACGGCACCGGCACGCCGGGGAAGTTCCGGTGCACGACGGTGAAGTTGTAGAGCGTGCCCTTGTCGGCGAGGCGCACCGCGCTCAGCTTATTTCGCGCCCCACACGCCGCGCAGACCATGCGCTCGCCGAGGAAGACTTCGCCGCAAGCGCCGCATTTGTAGCCTTCCAGATAGGGCTCGCCGTCCTCGGGGATCTTCAGGAAGGAGACCACCGGCAGCGGTTTGGCGCTCTCGGCTTCCGGCATGGGCGTTCCTCATCGGGCTTGTCTGGGACGCAAGACTATACCTCGCCGGAAGAAGGACAACGCCTCCCCAACGTCACCTCCGACGGAAATCCGGAGGGCGTTTCGAGATTGCCGAAATTTCATGGACTTAACCGCGCGCGCCGCTTGATTTTCCGCGGCGGAACACGCCTCAACTGCGTCATGCGCCGCTTGTCGCCAAGGGCGCCGGAGGATCGCGATTGAGCCAACCCGCCCTGCCCGCGCGGCGCCTGTCGCTTGGTACGATCCTGGCCTTCGCCGCCGGCGGCCTGTCGCTCTCCGGGCTGAACATCGCGATTCCCATTTCGTTGCAGCCGTATTTCGCCCAGACGCTCGGCGTTGGCCTGGTGCCGATCGCCCTGGCTTTCTTCTGGGTGCGCATCCTCGACCTCGGGGTCGATCTCTGGCTGGCGGTGATCATGGACCGCACGCGCACCCCGATCGGCCGCTACCGGGCCTGGTCGCTGCTGGGCGCGCCGGTGCTGATGCTCGGGGTCTACCAGCTGTTCATGGCCCCCAAGGGCATCGGCGTGAGCTATCTGATTGTCTGGCTGCTGGTCTACGCCCTGGGCTCGTCGATCGTGACCCTCTCGAGGTCAGCCTGGAGCGCCAACCTCGTCACGCGCTACGATCAGCGATCGCGCTTTTACGGCTATCTCGGTCTGGCCCTGGTCGTCGGCGTTCTGATCGTGCTCGGAACGCCGGTCGTGTCCGACGCATTCGGCGCGGGCCATCACCTGCCCAACAGCGTGCAGGTGATGGGGTGGTCGGTGCTGGCGCTGACCCCGATTGGCGCGATCGTGACCGCGTTCCTGGTGCGCGAGCCGATCACCATCGACGCCGCCGCGCCGCACTTCGCGCTGCGCGAATATTGGGCGGTGGCGACCAAGCCGGAGGTGCTGCGGCTGTTCTTCTCGCAATTCGCCCTGACGCTGGGCCCCGGCTGGATGGCGAACCTTTATCTGTTCTTCTTCATGGCGAAGCTCGGCTTCACCGAGGGGCCGGCCTATGAGCTACTGATCGCCTATGTCCTCGCCGGCGTCGCCGGAGCGCCGTTGATCGGCTATCTGGGCGGGCGGTTCGGCAAGCACCGCACCCTGATCTTCGCGACGTTCTGCTATTCCGCCGGCCTGTGCTCCATTGTGATCCTTCCCATGGCGAACTGGTGGCTCACGCTGCCGGTGATGGTCTGGTGCGGCTTGATGGGGAATGGCTTTGACCTGATGACCAGCGCCATGATGGCCGACGTGGGCGACCAGGTGCGGCTGGAGCAGGGCAAGGAGCGGATGGCGTTGCTGTTCGCGGTGATCGGCCTGGCGCAGAAGCTCGCGGCGGCCGGCGCGGTGATCATCTCCTACCCGCTGCTCGCCGCCATCGGCTACAATCCGACGCTGGTCGGCCACAACACGCCGGCGGCGTTGAACGGGCTCGAGATCGTCTTCATCCTCGGCCCGATCTTCTGGGTGGTGCTGGGCGGCCTGTGTTTCCTCGGCTGGAAGCTCGACGCGCGCAAGCACGCCGAAATCCGCGGCGAACTGGAGGCGCGCGACGCGCTCATCGCCGCCCGCAGCGGCGCCTGAGCGCCCGCCGCGCTACTGCTGGACCCGCACGTTCTGGGTGGTGGGCAGGTCGCTGACCGACTGTTTCAGGGCCAGCAGCGCGTTCAGGATGCCGAACACGCGCTTGGTGTTCCTGGCGCCCTCGCGCGGCACGCAGAAGCCGTCGCCCTCGTAGCTGATGGCGGTGAAGCAGCCGGCCTGCGGGAACACGGCTCCGTTGTTCACCCGGATGTCGATCAAGGGCTCCTGCGGGATCGTCTCGGCGGGCAGGTTGAACGGCTGCAGCTCCACCGCCTTGCCCGAATGGATGATGCGGCCGAGGTAGTAGTAGATCTCGTAGATCGAGCGCGTGGTGACCTCGATCTTGAGCTGCTGGTCGTGCAGCGGGAACGATTTGTCGTGCAGCGTCACATCGAGCGTGGTCGTGGAGTCGCTGTCGTCGCGGCGGACGGCCGGCTTGTCGCCGCAGAAGCTGCCCTTGGGGATGTCCGGCAGGTCGGCCGGAAGGGCGAGCGACTTGTCGTAGCAAAGCTCGGCCTGGATCGAGAGCGCGCTGGTCTGGGACGCTTCGCCGGGCGCGGCGGTGTCCGAAGCGACGTCGTTCGGCGCCTCGAAGGTCTCGGTGGTGAGACCGTGCTCCATCGCCTCCTTGATGTAGTATTGGAAGAGGGCGAAGCTCTGCGGATTGGTGGGGTCGTTGTAGACGACCTGCGGCCCGACCGGCGACTCGGGCGCCCCCGGCGGCGTGACCACGGTGATCCTCGCCTTCTCGATCACCAGATAGAAGATCAGCTCGCGCGAATAGCCCTGGTGCAGCAGAAGATCGACGTCGCGCAGGTCGAGCGCGGCGAGCAGGCCGTTGTAGAAGTCCTTCGACCCCAGCACCGACACCTGGAACTGGGTGTTGGTCGAGTTGTCGAGATAGGCGCTCCCCATGCCCGTGCCGAAGGTGGCGATCTTGTCGATCGCGGGCAGGTTGGGCCCGAGGTAGAATTGCGGCGGGGCGGCGCGAAAATCGGTGACGCCCGTGGCGCTGAGCTGGTTCAGCGCCAGGAAGTAGACCGGCTCCTGATGGCTGGCGCGCGCAAGGTTCAGCAGCAGCGCGTTGTTGGAGACGTCGGCGACCTGTTCGTCGAACGTACCCGCGCGCCGATCGATCTTGCCCACCGCGATGCAGCCGGTGAGCAGCAGCATCGCGCATGTCGCCGCAAGGCGGCCGCCCGTCTTGGTCATCGCTGCAGGCCCCCTGGTCTTCATCACGGCTGGACCCGCACGGTCTGGGTGTCGGGCAGGTCGCTGACCGACTGTTTCAGGGCCAGCAGCGCATTCAGGATGCCGAACACGCGCTTGGTGTTGTCGGCGCCCTGGCGCGGCACGCAGAAGGTGTCGCCCTCGTAGCTGATCGCGCTGAAGCAGCCGCCGGCCTCCAAGCCGAGGGCGGCGCCATTGTTCACCCGGATGTCGATCAAGGGCTCCTGCGCGATCGTCTCGGCGGGCAGGCTGAACGGCTGCAGGTCCACCTCCCTGCCCGAATTGATGATGCGGCCGAGGTAGTAGAAGATCTCGTAGATCGAGCGCGTGGTGACGTCGATCTCGAGCTGCTGGTCGTGCAGCGGGAACGACTTGTCGTGCAGCGTCACATAGAGCTGGCTCGTGGTCGCGGCGCCCGTGTCGCTGCGGCGGATCGCCGGCTTGTCGCCGCAGAAACTGCCCTTGGGGATGTCCGGCAGGTCGGCCGGGAGGGCGAGCGACTTGTCATAGCAGAGCTCGGCCTGGATCGAGAGCGCGCCGGTCTGGGGCGTCTCGCCGGGGGCGGCGGTGGTGGAAGCCACGTCATTCGGGGCCTCGAAGGTCTCGGTGGTGAGACCGTGCTCCATCGCCTCCTTGATGTAGTATTGGAAGAGGCCGAAGCTCTGCGGATTGGTGGGGTCGTTGTAGACCACCTGTGGCGCGATCGGAGACGCGGGCGCGCCCGGCGGCGTGATCACCGTGATCTTCGCCTTTTCGATCACCAGATAGAAGATCAGCTCGCGCGAGTAGCCCTGGTGCAGCAAGAGGTCGACGTCGCGCAGATCGAGCGTGCCGAGCAGGCCGTTGTAAAAATCCTTCGACCCCAGCACCGAGACCTGAAACTGGGTGTTGGTCGAGTTGTCGAGGTAGTTCGAGGGCCCCATCCCACCGAAGCTCGCGATCTTGTCGGCCGGGGGCAGGTTGGGTCCGAGAGAGAATTGCGGCGGGGCGGCGTGAAGGTCGATGACGCCGGTGGAGCTGAGCTGGTTCAGCGCCAGGAAGTAGACCGGCTCCTCGTGGCTGGCGCGGGCAAGGTTCCTCAGCAGCGCGTTGTTGGAGACGACAGCGACCTGCTCGTTGAACGTATTCGCGCGGCGATCGATCTTGCCCGTCGCGATGCAGCCGGTGAGCAGCAACAGCGTCGCGCACGCCGCCGCGAGGCGACCGCCCATCTTGATGATCACCGCATGCCCCCAGCCTGCCCCGCAGAAAACTGGGGTCAGCGGAGTAGGCGAGTCAAGGCTAGCAAATAGACGAGGTAGGCGGCATCGCGTACAGGCGGCCGGCCGAGTGGGGATGAGCCGTGCTGCGTTGTTTCGCGACGAATACTGGACCCAAGCGTGTCCTGGCCATCGACGGCGGCGGCATCCGCGGCGCCCTGGCCGTCGGGCTGATCACCAAGATTGAATCTACGCTGCGCGAGAAACTCGGTCGGCCCGATCTGGTGCTTTCCGACTATTTCGACCTGATCGGCGGCACCTCGACCGGCGCGATCGTCGCCGCGGGGCTGGCATTGGGACGCAGCGCCGACGACCTGGCCGAGCTTTACCGCCGCCTCGGGCCGCGGGTGTTCCACGGCGGCGGCTTTCGCATGCCGCTGATCCAGCCCAGGTTCGACCCGAGACGGCTCGAGAAGGTGATCCGCGAGGAACTCGGCGATGCAACGCTCGCCACCGCGAACTGGAAGACCGGGTTCGCCGCCATCGCCAAGCGCGTGGACACCGGCAGCAGCTGGGTGCTCACCAATTGCCCGCGCGCCAAATACTGGGACGGTGATCCGGAAGAGAACGCGCGCCAGCCCGATCCCGCCCTGCGGCTGACGACGCCCAACCGGGACTATCCGCTCGCCACCGTCGTCCAGGCCAGCGCCGCCGCGCCATTCTACTTTGATATGGTGCGGCTGCAGGTGAACAAGGGCGAGGTCGGGGCCTTCTTCGATGGCGCGGTGACGCCGCACGGCAATCCAGCGCTGCAGCTCGCGATGACCGCGCTCGCCCCCGGCTACGGTTTCGGCTGGGAGGCCGGCCGGGACAAGCTGATGATCGTCTCGGTCGGCACCGGCCAGCAGCGGCCGATCCGGCCCGAGTGGGCGACGCGGCCGGCGCGGCTGGCGATCTGGAAGGCCATCCACGCGCTCACCTGCCTCAGCTATGACACCAGCCAGCTTGCGATCGCGACGCTGCAGTGGCTGGGCGCCTCGCCGCAGCCGTGGACGATCAACAGCGAGGTCGGCTCGCTGCAGGAAGCCCAGCCCTGCGCGCCGCTGTGGACCTTCGTGCGCTACGACGCGCCGCTGGAGGAACGCTGGCTGGCGGCGCACCTGAAGAACCCGCCGGCCACCGCCGACCTGCCCAAGCTCTCGCGCCTCGACGACGACCGCCAGGTGCCGGCGCTCTATGGGATCGGGCTCGAGGCCGGCGAGGCGCTGGTGCGGCCGGAGCACTTCCCCGACGTGTTCAACCCCACGGCGCCTTAGAGCGGATCTCGGTCGTCTTCAGTGGGCCGCAGGCCTCATGCTCGACGGATTCCTTCTCCTCGAGCTGGCAGGCGACCATGCCCTCGAAGCCGCAGACCACGCCGCCGCCGCCGGGCGTGCAGGTCCAGACGGAGGGCTGCAAGGTGGCGGCGCGGAAGCGGAACGAGGTGGCGGCGGCGAAGCCGTGGCAGAGGTTCTCGGCCTGGGTCTGGGCGGCGGCGAGCGCCTTGGCGCGCGCGGCGGCCTCGTCCGGCGCGCCGGTGGCGGGCTGCGGTTGATAGATCGCCAGCGAGCGCACGTTCGGCGTCCAGACGTCTTCGGTGGTGACGCGGCGCGCGGTCAGCAGGTCGGCCGCCTCGCGGCGGAACGCGCCCTCCGGAAACCGTGCGATGTGGTCGCGCAAGGCCTGACAGCTCCCCGCCGGCCGGCGCTCCCAGGCCACGCGCTCCTCCCGCGTCGGCCGCTCGCCCATGCGGCAGGCGCCGCACATGTCGGAGAGCCCCGGCTGCAGCCCCGGCGTCGTGCAGACGTTCGAGGCGACGCCGAAGGTGTTGAAAGCGAAGAAGCCCAGCGCCGCCAGCGCGCCGCTCGAGGTGGCGCCGTAGAAGATCCGGCGCATGACGCGCTTTGTCGGCCCCTTCGGCGCCGGCATCGGCTTATGTTCCAGCTTGGCCCGGATCACCGCCACAAGATCCTGGAAGAACGGGTCGCGCACGTCGCCGCGCCAGCGGGTGAGGTCAATCGCCTGCAACTCGCCGAAGCCCAGCGGCGGATCGACCTTGTCGATCATCACCGGCGCCAGGATGCCGCGCGCCATCGCCCGCGCGGCCTCGTCGCGCACGAAGGCGCCCTCGGCGCCGACGCTGCCGTTCGACCAGACCACCACGACGCAGCCCGCCTCGTGCAACGCCTGGGTGATGTTGGCGCGCCAGCTCTCGCCGCCCGGCAGGCCGCGGTCCCACCAGATGGTGAGGCCGGCCTTTTCCAGCGCCCGCGCCAGCCGCCCGACGCGGATCTCGTCCTCACGCTTGTAGGAAATGAAGACGTCGGTGGTCACTTGCCCGCCTCCTGAGCGGCTTTCTGACGATAGGCATCCAGCCATTTCGCGTCGTCGGCGAGCAACAGGTTCTTCGTCTTCAGTCCCTCCAGATAGGCGACGACGTCGGACCAGTGGACGCCGGAGCCGGGCGTCGACGCAAGCTTGACCATCACGATGGCGACCATGCGGGCCGGACCGGTCGCGGCCGGATGCGCCGCGGCCAAAGGGCGCATCGTGGCGAGCGCCAGTTCGTATCGCTTCTGCGCGCCGGCGGCGTCGCCTTGGCCCAGGGCCACGTCGCCCAGGCGCAGGTCGTCGATCGCCACGGCGGCCTGCCTTTGAATCGAGCTGGGATCTGGCGCCGCGAGCCTCTGGTCGATCGCGGCGGCTTCCTGATAGACCTTGAGCGCGCCAGCGAGGTCTTTCTGGGCGGCGAGGGTGTCGCCGAGCGCGTCGAGACTGAACGCCAGTTCGCCCTGGGTCTCCGGGACGCCCGGGCTGGCGGCCGCGCGCTGTCGATCAATAGCCAATCCCTGCTCGAACGCCTTGCGCGCGGCGGCGAGATCGCCACGCGCAAAGCTGATTTGGCCGAGGCGGCGCTGCACCACCGAGAGGTCCCGCTGCGACTGGGCGGAGGTCGGATCGGCCGCGGCGAGCTTCTGGTCGATCTCCAGGACCCGCTGGAAATCGGTCTCGGCGCCCGCGAGATCGCCCTGCGCCGCCGCGGCGTTGCCGACATTCACCAGCGCCGCGCCAAGGTCGCGCTGGGCGGCGGCGGAGCTGGGGTCGGCGGCGGCCAGCTTGCGGCGCAGATCGAGGCTCTCCTGATAGTCCTTGGCGGCGCCGGCCTTGTCGCCTTCGGCGCTCGCCACGCCGGCCACGAGATTCAAGCTGATCGAGAGATCACGCGCGGCCAGCGCCGAACTGGGATCGGCCGCCGCCAGCTTGCGGCCGATCTCGAGCGCCTCCTGGAAGCCCTTGCGCGCGCCGTCAAAATCGCCCTGCGCCTGCGCCACCGCGCCGACCTTGTTGAGATCGACGGAGAGATCGCGCTGCGAGATCGTAGCGGTGGGATTGGCCGCGACCTGGCGGCGGTCGAAGGCGAGCCCGACCTCGTAATAGGCGCGGGCGCCGGCCAGATCGCCGCGCGTCGATGCGAGGTCGCCGAGCCGCTGCTGGGCGCTGGTGACGTCCCGGCCCGCGTCCACCGAACTGGGATCGGCCGCCGCGACCTTCTCGAAGGCGGCAAGGCCGTCCTGATAGTCCGTTCGGGCGGTCGCGAAGTCGTTCTGCTCGGCGGCGATGTCGCCGAGCTTCTCGAGTTCAACGCCGACGTCGGTCTGCGCCTCTTCGAAGCTGGGATCGACCGACGCCGCGCGGCGCGATAACGCCAGCGCCTCTTCGTCGTCCCTGCGGGCGCCGGCGATGTCGCCCTGCGCGATCAGCACGTCGCCCAGCGCCTGCAGGACGGTCGAGACGTCGATCCGCGCCCGGACCGAGTTCGGATCGGCCGTGACCGCCTGGCGATTGATCGCCAGCGCCTCTTCGAAATCCTTGCGCGCGCCGGCGAGATCGGACTGACGGGCCAGTACGCCGCCCAGCTTGTCGAGCACCGAGGAGAGGTCGCGCCGGGCCTCGGTCGACTGCGCATCGGCCGCGGCGAGCTTGCGGGAGATCTCGAGCTCGGCCTCGAACGACGCGCGGGCGGCGGCCAGGTCGCCCTGCGCCGCTTGCACGTCGCCGAGCCGGCTGAGGCTGATGGCGACGTCGCGCTGCAGCGCCGGGACGGCGGGCGCGCCGGCGACGAGGCGCCGGGCGATCACGACCGCCGCCGCCTCGTTCGAGCGCGCGCTGGCCAGATCGAACTGGCGCATTTCGATGTCGTTCAGGCGCTCCAGATCGATCTCGATGTCGCGCTGGGCCATCCGCAGGTCGGGATTGGCGGCGGCCGTCTTGCGGTCGATGTCCAGACACTGCTCGTAGGCCTTGCGGGCGCCGGCGAGATCACCTTGCGCCTTCAGCACGTCGCCGACCTCGTCGAGCGCCACCGAGCGGTCGCGATCATCGGCGGCGGTCTTGGCCGCGGACTGCGCGGCCGCCGCGGCGTCGGCCATGCGGCCGGCGTCGATATAGAGGCGGGTGAGCTCCACCCAGTCCCAGTTCTGGGAGGGGTCCAAGCGGGTCAGCTCCTCGAAGCGGGCGATGACCGAGGCGGTGTCGGTCTTGCCGCGGTCGCGCGCTTCCAGCACCAGCTCGGCGATAGGCCGGGCCTGGGCGGCGCTGGCGATGTCGGCGGCCTTCTTGAGGGCGGCCAAGCGGCCGGCGTCGGCGGCCGCGCGCAGCTTGTCGAGGATCGAGATGGCGTCCATCTCGTCGCCCTCGTTGAACTTGGCCAGCGCCGCGGCGCCCGCGGGCGTCGAGGCGATGTCGGTCACCGTGCCGCGGAACACCGAGATCTCCGCCGCATAGGCCTCGTCCTTGGCGGCGAGCTCGGCGACGTAGCGGGTCTGGGCGGCGACCAGGGCGGCGCGCTGGGCCGCGCCGGCGCGCACCTGCAGGACCAGCTTGTCGATCTGGGCGCGCTCGGCGCGGATGGCGGCGTCGGCCGCGCGCTGCTCCGCCGCCTGGGTGGCCGAGGCGGCGAAGAGGGCCGCGGCCACCTCGGCGTGCGGATCGACCGCGACCTCGGCGGCGCGCGCGGACGTCGCGGCCAGCACCGCCGCCACGAACAGGCTCGCGAACGCGCCCGGCCTCATCCGCTCCTCCCCAGCGACGGACACGCCTGATCTTAACGCACGCCCGCGGCTCCCGTAATAGATCGCGGATGGACGATGCACCCGCGCCTCCGATCCCGCCGCCCCGTCCGGGCGACGGACCGCCGCCGCTGGTGGTGACGGTCGGCTTCACCGGCCACCGGACCCTCGACGATCCGGCCGCCGCCCGCCGCCGGATCGACGCGGCGCTGGCCGATATCGGCCGCGCCTTCGGCCTGGTCGCGGACGCGCCGCTGGCGCGGGCCTACCACGGCGCCCCGACGCTGCGGCTGCTGATCGGCGCCGCGCCGGGGGCGGACCGGGTCGTCGCCGAGGCCTGGCGCGCGGCCGCGCTGGGCGAGATCCACTTCATCTATCCGTTCCGCGCGCCGCAGGGCGACGACGCCTTCACCGACGATCCCGCAAATGGCGACCCCGCGACCCGGGTCACGCCGGCGCCGGAATTCGAGCCCTGGACGGGGATCGACGCGGCCGGTCTCGGCCTCGCCAAGCATCAGTCCCACGCCGAGGTGGGGCGCTGGATCGTGCGCCACGCCGACATGCTCGCCTGCTGGTGGGACGGCGAGCCCGGGCGCGGCGCGGGCGGGACCAACGACACCATCCGCCGGGCGCTGGAGCGCGGTCTGCCGGTGGTCTGGCTCGGTCCCGGCGGCATGCCGAGCCGGCTCATCGATCCCGAGCCGTCGCACCCGCAGGCCGACGCGGCCGAGGCCATCGCCGACCTGGCCTCGATCGCGACGCCGCTGGACGCCGCGTCGCTGGCCGCGCGGCTGTCCTCCGCCCTGACGCCGCCCGGCGTCGCCGCGCGCGACCCCGAGGTCGCGGCGCGGATCGACTACGACGCCCACGATCCCACGCAGCCGCCGCCGGGGCCGCTGGGCCCGCTGCGGAACCTGACCAACCACACCCTGTGGCGCGCGTTCAGCCTGTTCCAGAAGGTCGCCGGGCGGCCCGGGCCAGCGCCGCCGCGCCCGGGTCCGCCGCCGGCCGAGATCGCCGCCCAGCCCGGTTTCGCCCGGCTGAGCGCCGCCACCGCGGCCGCCGGGGCCCGGGCCGACCTGCTCAGCAGCATCCACCGGTCCGAGCAGCTGCTGCTGATCCTGATCGCCATCGTCGCGGTCTTCTTCGGCGCCCTGCCGGCTTTGGTCGTGAGCGGCCCGGGCTCGAACTTCCACGCCTGGGCCGCCGGGATCGAATTCTTCCTCGGGCTGCTGGCCTTCACGGTCGCCTGGGCGGCGCGGCGGGCGCATCGGCACCGGCGCTGGAGCGATGCGCGCCGGTTCGCCGAGCGGCTGCGCGGCGTGCTGGCGACCTGGCCGCTCGGCTTCGACATCGCCGACGCCCACGCCGGCCCGGCGCAGACCTGGACCGAGTGGCGGACGCGGGCGCTGCTGCGGGCGGCCGGCCCGCGCCGCGGCTGGATCACCCGCGCGCGCTTCGACGCCACCGCCGGCTGGGCCACGGCGGAGCTGCTCGACAGCCAGATCGCCTACCACGCCCGCCAGCACCGGATGGCCGAGACCATCGAGCACACGATGCGCGCGATCGAGAACGGCGCCTTCGCCCTGCTGATGGCGACCCTCGCCAGCTACATCGTGCTCAGCGTCTTCGGCCCGGCGGCCTGGACCGAGCCGCACTGGTTCGGCGGCCTGGTGACCCTGGTCAGCGCGGTCTCGCCCGCCGTCGGCGCCGGCTGCATCGCACTTGATGCGACCAACGGCTTCGGCGAACTGGCGCTGCACAGCGCGCGCCTCCGCGGCGAGTTCGAGGCGCTCCGCAGCCGCGTCCCGAGCCAGCAGCCGCCCGCCTATCACCCGTTCTCGGCGATCATCCGGCGCGGCGCCGAACTCTTGGTCGAGGACGCCGACGCCTGGCGCGACCGGCTGCTGCGGCGACGGATCGTCAGAGGGGGTTAGCCGGCCTTCCATCCGTGACAGCTTGACCCTAGCGACAATCTAAAGTTTAAAATTGTGCGTCTTCGTCCTAACTCGTGTCGAGGGTTCGCGATCGCTCGAAGTCTCGGTCACCGCAGAACAGTCCGTTTAACTGGGACAGGGGAGCTGCCATGAATGGAGTGAAGTGGGTTCTCATCGATTCCACCACCGGCGCCACCACGAAGGATGGCTCGACGCTTTCTCCGGGGGTCCTGGCCCACATCGCGGAGGCCGTTCAGGCCCAGGTCAACGGCGAGTTTGCCGACGAATGGGGCGCCGCGGCGACGATCCGGGTCGGCGCCAATGAGAACGACATCCAGCCCGGTGAGTGGGCCTATGGGTTCGTGGCGACGCTGCCCGACGCCCCGGGCGCCAGCGCCTACCATGACATCAACAAGGTGGGCGTCCCGTTCGCGCTCTGCGCGGTGACGACCTGCGACAGCCTGCTCGGCGCGAACGCGGTGAGCGTCGACGTCTCGCACGAGATGCTTGAGACCGCCGGCGACGAAGGCGCGAACCAGTTCGCCAACGACGGCCAGGGCGTGCTGCACGCCGTCGAGATGTGCGACGCCGTGGAGGTGCAGACCTATGGCAAGACCTGCGCCGACGGCACGGTGGTGCAGGTCTCGAACTGGCTGCTGCGAGCCTGGTTCAATCCCGGCCACGCTGGCCCGTTCGAGTACATGACCCAGGCTGGGCTGCCAGGCGCCGTCGCGCCGTCAGGTCCGCTGCAGACCGCGGTCGGGAATGGCGGCAACTACCAGATCGTCGCCAAGTGGGCCGGCGACAAGCAGGTCACCGCTTCGCAGGAAATCGAGGGAGAACGGCGCAAAGGGGAGACCCCCAACTGGAGTTCGCGTGCCGCTCGCCGGCTGCGGGGCGGCGAATTCGAGGGGATACGCGACGGCTAAGGCTTCGCCTTCCAGCTCTCCACGTAGCGCAGGTTCTCCACCGCGCCCGCGCCCTCGGCCACGTCGAGCGGGTCGCGGGCGTCGATCATCACCGCGTATTCGCCGGTCGCCGGCTTGGCCTGCACCAGCATCGACTTCAGCGCCTTCGGGTGCGGGCCGTGGGTGAAGCCGGAGGGGTGGAAGGTGAGCATCCCCGGCTTGATGTCGTCGCGGCTGAAGAAGTCGCCGGCGTGGTAGAACAGCACCTCGTCGTAATCGTCGTTGTTGTGGAAGAACGGCACCTTCAGCGCCCCGGGATCGGTCTCGAATGGGCGCGGGGCGAAGGTGCAGACGACGAAGCGGTCCGAGGCGAAGGTGGCGTGGACCGAGGGCGGGATGTGGTAGCGGTGGCTGGAGACCGGGCGGATGTCGCGCACGTTCAGCCGCACCGGCGCCAGGTCGCCGTGCCAGCCCACCGCGTCCAGCGGATTATAGGGATAGGTCACCACCGAGACCGCGCCGCGCTTCTTCACCTCGACGCGCACCTCGCCGGGCTGGTCCTGGTGGGCGCGGAAGGCCGCGTCGATCGCCGGCGTATCGAGCATCGCCGGATCGAAGATCGCGTGCGGGCCCAGCACCCCGCGCTCGGGCAGGGTGAAGTGGGTCCCGGTCGCCTCGATCACCAGGAACGCCGCCGGCGCCTCGGGGGCGAGCCGCCACATGGCGCCGCGCGGCAGGTAGAGATAGTCGCCGGCCTCGAACGCGAGATGGCCGAAGTCGCAGAAGAGCTCGCCGCGCCCCTGATGCACGAACAGCAGGGTGTCGCCGTCGGCGTTGCGCGCCAGCGCCGGCATCGGCGTCGCCAGCTTCCAGAACCGTAACTCCATCGCCGCATTGGTCAGCACCTTCGGCGCGTCCCACGGCGAGGTGGGCGCGGCGTTGAAGGCCCCGAGATCGAAGGCCCTCGGGCGCAGCGGCCCCTCGAAGCTGGTCCAGCCGGTGGGCGGGCGGCGATGGTGGAAGAAGGCGGCGGGACCGAAGAAGCCCTCCTTCGACATCTCCCGCTCGAACGTGCCCTCCGGCATGTCGGCATGGGCCTGGCGCGAGTGCGTGCCCTGCGCGCCTTTCACCGGGATCCAGTTGCGCGCGCTCATCAAGCGGCTCCCTTGGCCGGAAGCACGCCGCGCCGCACCTGGTCGAGTTCGATCGACTCGAACAGCGCCTTGAAGTTGCCCTCGCCGAAGCCCTCGTT
>Ga0302326_10019503_pt1 | contig 14002 bp, 11 predicted proteins | sample Palsa_T0_3_FD_202264 | JGI IMG/M metagenome (GOLD analysis project Ga0302326, IMG submission 202264) | Peat permafrost microbial communities from Stordalen Mire near Abisko, Sweden - Palsa_T0_3 | ecosystem: Environmental > Terrestrial > Soil > Palsa > Peat permafrost | place: Sweden: Abisko... | reverse complement strand
CGTCTCGCGATGATTGACGAGGCGCAAAGTGCGCCCGCGGATCGGCAGGACGCCGCTCATCGCGGCGAGGCCCCCGTCCAGCTCCTTGAGAAAGACATCCTCCGCCCATCCGGCGATGCCGATGGCGTAGACGCCGGTAGCGCCTTTGGTCGACGGCGAAAGGCTGGCGACTTGCGCCTGCAAGAGCGCGCGTTGCGCCTGCTCGATAGGCGCCGCTTCGGCCTCGCCGCTGCCGCCCTTCTGCTCATGCGCCAGCTTTTGCGCATGCAGGATTTCCCACCAATTGGCATGATCGATATCGAAGTCGCGGGCGACGAAGACCGGCGCATGCGGCACGATGGCGGTAACCGCGACCAGCGCCAGCCACAATCCGGCGGCGCGGCCGAGGACGGAAATCCCCAGCCGTTGCGTGAAGGTGCGGAGCACCGCAGTCATGGCGCCGATCCACCACAGCGACACCACGGCGAAAACCGCGATCGGCGCGGCACGATTGACCCAGACAGCGGCGCCGTCCGGCACCAGCGCGGCGCCGATGTTGACGGCATCGATCACGATCTCGGCAATGATCGAGAGCGCCAGCATCGCCGACAGTGCCGTGACGCGGGCGGCCGGTTGTACGAACAGCGCCGCGACGGCGACGTCGAGCGCCAGCCAGGCGACGATCGCGTTCAGCCCGTAAGGGTTAAAACCACCGCCGGGTCCGGCGGTGAGGAATTGGAAACCGATTCGGATTGCGGCGAGCACGACGATCCAGGCCAAGAGACTCGGCAGGCCGACGAATTGCAGAGCGGGCGTCGGCCGCCAAATAACGGCGCGCGCCGTAAGCCTGAGAACCGACCACACGCTTTTCATCCGCTACTCGAACCCGCCGAAACTTAAGAGTGCCGTACTCCGATTGTTACACTATATCAGGTGCGCCGCGCGGCGCTGCGCCAATTTGCACCACGCATGCGGTGGATTTGACGCTCCGACATTGTTACGGGTACGCCCAAATGAAATTCCTCGACGAGGCCAAGGTCTATATCCGCTCCGGCGACGGCGGCAACGGCTGCGTATCGTTCCGGCGTGAAAAATTCATCGAGTATGGCGGGCCGAATGGCGGCGACGGCGGCAAGGGCGGCGACGTGATCGCAGAGGCGGTCGATGGGCTCAATACGCTGATCGACTATCGCTACCAGCAGCACTTTTTCGCCAAGAACGGCCATGCCGGCATGGGCAAGGATCGTCATGGCGCCAATGGCGCCGACGCCGTGCTCAAGATGCCGGTCGGCACGCAAATCTACGAAGACGACGGCGCCACGCTTCTTGCCGATCTCACCGAGCGCGGCCAGCACGCCGTGCTCGCCTCCGGCGGCAACGGCGGATTCGGCAACACGCATTTCAAATCCTCGACCAATCGCGCGCCGCGCCGCGCCAATCCCGGCCAGCCAGGCGAAGAACACACCCTCCGCCTGCGGCTCAAGCTGATCGCCGATGCCGGCATTATCGGGCTGCCGAACGCCGGCAAATCGACTTTCCTCGCCGCGGTCAGCGCGGCGCGGCCGAAGATCGCCGAATATCCCTTCACCACGTTGCAGCCGCAGCTCGGCGTGGTCGAGATCGACGGGCGCGAATTCGTGCTCGCCGATATTCCCGGCCTGATCGAGGGCGCGCATGAAGGCGTGGGCCTCGGCGACCGCTTCCTCGGCCATGTCGAGCGCTGCCGGGTATTGTTGCATCTGGTCGACGGAACCGGCGACGACGCCGGCGCGGTATACAAGACGGTGCGCGCGGAGCTTTCCGCTTACGGCCAGGGCCTTGCGGACAAACCGGAGATCGTGGCGCTGAACAAGGCCGACGCGCTCGGCGCCGCAGCGATCAAGGAACAAGCGGCGCGCATCAAGCGCGCGGCGCGGAAGCCGCCGCTCGTCATCTCCGCGGTCAGCGGGCAGGGCGTACCGGAAGTGTTGCGCGCGCTCATCGCGGTGATCGAAAAAGCGCGCGATGCCGCGGTTGAGAAACGCGCCGCAAGCGCAGCCTGGAACCCCTAAACCTCGCGTTTGGATTAGCTCCCGGCACTCGCTACATTAGCGGCATGTTCGGTCTGCCGCGGATTCATCATCGGTCGCGGAACGTGCGGCTCGATACGCTGGTGCGGCTGCGCTGGCTCGCCGTGTTCGGCCAGTTCGCGGCGGTGCTGGTGGTCCACTTCGGGCTCGAATTCGACGTGCCGATCTGGCCCTGCCTCGCCGTGATCGCGCTGGCGGCGCTGTTGAACATCGCGTTGCGCGTGGGTTTCCCGCAGACGCAATGGCTCGAGCCCGACCGCGCCGCTTTTCTCCTCGGCTTCGACATCGCCGAGCTGGCGGCGCTTCTTTATCTCACCGGCGGCCTGGAGAATCCGTTTTCTTTTCTGCTGCTCGGCCCGGTGTTGATCTCGGCAACTGCGCTGCCGCCGCGCATGACGCTCCTGATCGGCATTTTCGCCGTGCTGTGCGCGACCGTGCTCATCTTTTTTCATTATCAGCTCCCCTGGGACAGCGAGGAGACTCTGGAGCTTCCCGAAACTTACGTGGTCGGGGTCTGGCTTTCGATCCTGCTGGCGATCGGCTATATCGGCGTTTACACCTGGCAGGTCGCCGAGGAGGCGCGTCAGCTTTCGGATGCGCTGGCGGCGACGGAACTGGTGCTGGCGCGCGAGCAGCACCTGTCGCAGCTCGACGGTCTTGCCGCGGCGGCGGCGCATGAGCTCGCCACGCCGCTCGCCACCATCACCGTGGTGGTGCGCGAAATCGAACGCGCGCTCGATGCCGGCTCGCCCTATGCCGAGGATGTGAAATTGCTCCGCGAGCAGGCGCAACGCTGCCGCGAGATCCTGTCCAAGATCACCGAGTTGCCGACCGCCGAGCCGTTCGATCGCGTGCCGCTCTCCGCGCTAATCGAAGAGGCGGTGGCGCCGCACCGTCATTTCGGCGTTTCGCTCGGGGTGACCCTGCCGCCCGACCGCACGGCCGAGCCGGTCGGCGCGCGCAATCCGGCGATCCGCTACGGCCTCGGCAACCTGATCGAGAACGCCGTCGACTTCGCCAACAAGCGCGTCGAGATCTTCGCGCAGTGGACGGCGGAGGATTTGAGCATCACCATCAGCGACGACGGGCCGGGCTTTGCACCCGAAGTGGTCGATCGCATCGGCGCGCCCTATGTCACCCATCGGCGGCCCGGGCCGCGCGAGCCGGGCAGTGACCAGGACGAGGACCCGGTGTTCGGCCTCGGCCTCGGCTTTTTCATCGCCAAAACGCTGCTGGAACGCTCCGGCGCCAGGCTTTCTCTGAAAAACCAGGCGCCGCCGCAGCACGGCGCCACGGTGACGGTGGTCTGGAGCCGCACGGATTTTGAACGACCGCTGGTTGCGCCCCCTCTTGAGCGCACGGCGGCCGTCTCCTAACTATCAGGCATGGTGGGGGCGCGCGGCGTTTACTGCGGTGGAGTGGAATTGCCATGATTAACGCCCTGACCGGCGCCCCCGGCGCCAGCACCATGCCAACAACGAAGGCCGTAACGGTTTCCAGCGAGCGCTCGTTGCTGATCGTCGAGGACGACAAATCGTTCTTGCAGCGGCTGGCGCGGGCCATGGAAACGCGCGGCTTTGTCGTGACCACCGCCGAGTCGGTGGCCGACGGTCTCTTGCAAGTCGAGAAGGCGGCGCCGGCCTTTGCCGTGGTCGACATGCGGCTCGGCGACGGCAACGGGCTCGACGTCATCTCGGCGATGAACAAGCGCCGGCCGGGAGCGCGCGCCATCATCCTCACCGGCTACGGCAACATCGCGACCGCGGTGAATGCGGTCAAGCTTGGCGCCGTCGATTATCTTGCCAAGCCGGTCGATGCCGACGACGTGGTGGCGGCGCTGCTGGCGCTCGACAACAAGAAGATCGAGCCGCCGGAAAATCCGATGTCGGCGGATCGCGTGCGCTGGGAGCACATCCAGCGCATCTACGAATTGTGCGAACGCAATGTCTCGGAGACTGCGCGCCGTCTCAACATGCACCGGCGCACCTTGCAGCGCATCCTCGCCAAGCGCGCGCCGAAATGACTTGAGCGAGCGAGCTTCGTTGCCGTCATTGCCCGCGCTCGCCTCGCTCTAGAGCATCCCGGTTTCATCGGTTAAGATGGCGGCATCCACGTTGCGCATGGTCGCGACGCGATCCGTAGGCGCACGGCACTTTTGGGGAGGGTGGCATGGACGCCAGGATGTACCTGACAATAAGTTCGATTATCGCGATCCTGTACGCGATCGGCTTCTTGCTGATCCCGGGCAACGTGGTCTTGTGTTCGGCGGACCGCCGGAGCCGCACGTCACGCTCAACCTTCAATATTGCGGGGCGGCGTTGCTGGCGTGGGGCGTGATCGGCTGGATGGCGCGGGACTTCCGGGATTGGGACGCGGTGCGCGGCGTCCTGATCGGCACCGCGGTCGGTGACGTGGTTCTCACCGTCCTGAACCTTTGGGCCACGTATCAAGGCTTGCTGAATTCACTCTCGTGGACGTCCACGATCGTGAGCGTCCTGCTCCTGCTCGGGGCGCTCTATTGTCCGCCGGCTACTTCGATTCCGCCTCGTAGACGCCGGTCCAGTCGGCCGGCGGCGGCGCGGCGCGGTACGCTGCGATGCGCTCGACATACATGTCGTAGAGCCCGCTGACGCCGAAGCCGTTGGCGAGCATACGGCAGCGATCGATCAGGCTCCCCGCTTCGTCCCATTGTTGGCGGCGGTACGCCGCCAGCATGCGCGCGTTAAGATCGCGCAACTCCCGGCAGCGCGGATCGTCGTAGACTTTCGCGCGCCCAAGCACGGTGAACACGGCTTCCGGCTGCTTTTTGCCCTTCACCAGGATGAGGTCGATCTCCATCGTGATGAATTTTTCCTTCGCCTTTTCCGCGGTGCGCGAGCCGATCACCATAGAGAGACGATAGTCCTTAGTGCGCGATTCCAGCCGCGAGGCGACATTGACGGTGTCGCCGAGCACCGAATAATTGAAGCGGAAGTCGGAGCCCATATTGCCGACCACGCAGGGGCCGGTATTGAGCCCAATGCCGATGCGCAGCGGCATGTAAACGCCGCCATTGGCGTCGGCCTCGCGCTTGAATTCGCCGTTGAGCGCCTCGGCGCGCGCCAGCATTTCCAGCGCCGCCTCGCAGGCGTTGGCCTCGTGGTCGGCGTCGTCGAGCGGAGCGTTCCAGAACGCCATGATGGCGTCGCCGATATATTTGTCGATGGTGCCGTTGCGCTCGATGATGGCGTTGGTCATCGGCGTGAGGAAACGATTCATCAGGTTGGTGAGGCCGGCGGGATCGTCCTTGTAATGCTCGGAGATGGAGGTGAAGCCGCGCACGTCGCTGAACAGGATGGTCATGCGCCGTTCCTCGCCGCCGAGCACCAGCTTTTCCGGCGACTTGGCGAGTTGCTCGACCAGCGCGGGCGACAGATAAAAGCCGAAAGCCGAACGGATTTGCTGGCGCTGGCGCTGCTCGCGGAAATAATTGACGAAGGTGAGGACCAGATAGATCAGCCAGCTCGAGATCAGTGGGTAGGTAAAATCGATCAGCAGATTGTGCGCGACGAAGAAATACCACGACATGCCGGCGAGCCCGACGATCAGCAGCGCGCCGAGCGCCAGCACGATCGCGGCCGGCAATAGCGGCGCGGCGATGATGATCGCGAGGCCGAGCACGATGGCCAGGATCAGTTCGGCGCCGATGGCATAATTTGGATTGCTCAGGAAGGACTTGGTCAGCACGTTTTCGATGATCTGCGCGTGTACCTCGACGCCGGGCATGGCCGGGTCGACCGGCGTGGTCTTGATGTCGAGCAGCCCGACCGCCGACGTACCGATCAGCACCAGCCGGCCGCGAAAGTGGTCGGCGGGCACGCGGTCGTTGAGCACGTCGGCCGCCGAGACGTAGCGCGCCGGATCGTGCTTGTTGAAATGCACCCAGAACTGGCCGTGGCTGTCGGTCGGCAGTTCGAGGCCGGGCACCGCCACGGCGCGCAATCCGGCCTGGTCGGTGCGGATGAGGATGGCGCCGGCGCGGGTGACGACGCGCAGCATGTCCATGGTCAGCGACGGCACCAGGGTATCCTGCGCCGCCATGACCACGGGCACGCGGCGGACGATACCGTCGCGCTCGGGGTTGATGGAGAACAGCCCGCGGCCGGCGGCGGCCTGCTCGACGGGGAGCACGTTGCGCAGCAAGCCGGGAAAGGTCAGCAGGAACGGGCGCGGATCGGGGCCGCGGATGGCGAAGCCGGTCTGTAGCGCCATGTCGGCATCGGTGCGCGGTTTAGCCGTCGCAGCGCCGGCCTGCCCGACCACGACCATTCCGGCTTGTTTGATCGCTTCCGCCAGCACCGCGTCATTGCTGGGAAGGGCGGCAAGCTTGTCGCGGGTCGCCTCATCAAGGCCGCGGAAGCTCGCAACGGCGACGGCAGGCGACAGGCGGTCGGGTTCGGCGAACACGATGTCGAAGCCGATGGCCACGGCGCCGAGCGCGCGCAACCGGGTGACGAGATCGGCGACGACGGTGCGCGGCCACGGCCATTGCCCGATTTCCTTCAGGCTCGCCTCGTCGATATCGGCGATGACGACCGGCCGCGCCGTCTGCACGCGCGGGCGCAGCACCTGGAAGAGATCGAAGGTGCGCAGGTGCACTTCTTCCAGCGGCCGCGGGTCGGCGATGCGCAGCGGCACCAGCGCGAACAGAAGGAGCGCGCACACCGCTCGCGCCACACCGATCTGCCGCGCCCAGCGGACGATGAGCTTCATCTCTGCCGATCCCCTGCGCCGCGCCCGAGCCGCGCCAGAACAATTATAGCAAGAGCGGATAGATCCATCCTCCCCGCTTCGCAGGGGCAGGACGAGACGGCGGTCTATTTCTCGCGGAACGCGCGCATCAGCTGATCGTGCAGCGGCTTGACCAGGTAGGAAAGCATGGTGCGCTCGCCGGTCTGGATGAAGGCTTCGACCGGCATGCCCGGCGTCAGCTTGACGTCGCCGAGCCGTTTGATCTCGTCGGCGGTCATGGAGATGCGGACCAGATAGTAGCTTTGCCCGGTGCGCTGGTCGGTCGCGGTATCCGCGGCGACGCGCACGACGCTGCCGTTGATCTCGGGCGTCGTGCGCATGTTGAAAGCCGAGAAGCGTAGCACCACCGGCTGGCCGGATTGCACTTGATCGATATCTCTCGGCTCGACCTTGGCCTCGACCAGGAGGGTGTCGGTCTCGGGTACTATGAGCATGATCGGGTCGCCGGCGGTGACGACCCCGCCGACGGTATTCGCCGTCGTCTGAAAGACCACGCCATCCTGCGGCGCGCGGATGTCGGTGCGTCTGAGCTGATCCTCCGCCGTGACTTTGCGCTCGACGTATTCGCCGATCTTGCTGTCGGTCTCGCGCAGCTCCTTGGCGACGTCGGTTGTCGCTTCCTGATCGACCTGGAGGATTTGCAGCTCGGTCTCGGCGATCTTGCCCTTGGCCTCGGCGGCGGCGGCGATGAGCTGGCCGCGCTCGCCCTGTAGCCGCGCCTCCTCGCGTTCGAGCGAGGTGAGGCGGTTGAGCTGGACCAGGTTCTTCGCCCACAGCTCGCGCACGCCTTCGAGTTCCTTGTCGATGAACGTCATTTCCTTGGATTTGGCGTCCTGTTGCGCGGTGAGCCCGGTGATCTGCTCCTGCAATTGCTTGACGCGCTCCTGGAGTTGATTCTTTTGGCCGAGCCGCCCGGTGCGGCGCAACTCGAACAGCCTGCGCTCGCTCGCCATCGCCTCCTGCACGTCGGCATTGTCGACCCTATCGGCAAGCTCTTTCGGCACCGCGACCGTGTCGGTGCCGTCGCGCTCGGCGGACAGCCGCGCCTTGCGGGCATAAAGCTCGGTCAAGCCTTTGGTGACGATCGCCAGATTGGCGCGGGTCACGGTCTCGTCCAGGCGAATGAGGATGTCGCCGGCCTTGACCCGGTCGCCGTCGCGCACGCGCAACTCGCCGACTACGCCGCCGGTCGGGTGCTGCACCTTCTTGACGTTGGAATCGACGACCAGCGAGCCCGGCGCAATGAGCGCGCCGGAGATCTCGGCGGTCGAGGCCCAGCCGCCAAGCCCGACGGCGAGGAACGCCACCACCGCGCAGCCGACGACGATGTGCCGGCGGATCGATGCGTGGGATTCCGAGAGTGGCGGCTTGTCGGTCATCCGCCCCCTCCCTCGCCCGGCACCACTTTCAGGGCGCGCGGCGGCACGCTCGGCTGGATCACGCGGTTGAGGATTTCCTCTTTCGGCCCGAACTGCTGCTGGCGGCCCTTGGCCATGACCAGAATATAGTCCACCCCGGCAATCGCGCTCGGGCGATGGGCGACCACGACGACGATGGCGCCGCGGGCGCGCAGGCCGAGGATGGCGCGCGTCAGCGCTTCGTCGCCTTCGGCGTCGAGGTTGGAGTTGGGTTCGTCGAGCACGACCAGGAACGGGTCGCGATAAAGCGCGCGCGCCAGCGCGATGCGTTGCGCCTGACCGGCGGACAGGGCGTTGCCGGAATCGCCGACGCCGGTTTCGTAGCCGTCGGGCAGATTGACGATGAGCTCGTGAACGCCGGCGGCCTGGGCGGCGGCGAGCACCGCCTCGGGATGGGGCGGATCCTCGAAGCGGGAGATGTTCTGTGCCACGTTGCCGGGGAACAATTCGACGTCCTGCGGCAGATAGCCGATGTGGCGGCCGAGCGCCTCGGGCGACCACTGATCGAGCGTGGCGCCGTCGAGGCGAACGCTGCCGCGCAGGGGCGTCCACACCCCCACCAGCATGCGCGCCAGCGACGACTTGCCCGAGGCGGTCGGGCCGATGACGCCGAGCGCCTTGCCGCCCGCGAGCGAAAAGTTGACGTCCTGGCAGACGATCTTGTGCTCGCCGGGCGGACTGACCGCGGCGTTGTGCACGACCAGCGTCTTCGTCGGCGGTTGCAGCGGCATCGGCTCGGTGCGCGCCGGCAGGTGTCCGAGCAGCCGCGCCAGCCGCTGCCAACTCTGCCGCGCGGCGACGAAGCCGCGCCAATTGGCGATGGCGAGATCGACCGGCGCCAGCGCTCGCGCGCCGAGGATCGAGCCGGCTATGATGATGCCCGGCGTCGATTCCCCATGGATCACCAGCCACGCGCCGACCGCGAGGATGGACGATTGCAGCAACAGCCGCAAAATCTTCGAGGCGGCGCCGAGCCCACCGGCGACGTCGCCGGCGTGGCCGCTCGCGGCCACATAATTGCGGTTGAGATCGTTCCAGCGGCGCGCGATGCGCCCGGTCATGCCCATGGCGGTGAGCGCCTCGGCATTGCGCCGGCTCGCCTCCAGGAGCGCGTTGCGCGCCATGGCGAATTGCGTAGCGCTGCGGGTCGGTTGCCGCGTCCGTACTTCGGTCAGGACGGTCAGCGTGACCAGGATGATCGCGCCGGCGAGCGCGGTGAGCCCGATATAGGTGTGGAACAAAAAGCAGATGGCGAGGTAGACCGGCATCCACGGCAGGTCGAACAGGGCGGCCGGGCCGGCGCCGGAAAGAAACCCGCGCACGGTGTCGAGATCGCGGCTCGGCTGCGCGCCTTCGCTCTTGCCGCCGATCTTGAGTGGCAGCCGCACGATGGCGTCGTAGACACGGAGACTCAGCGCTTCGTCGAGGCTCGTCCCGACACGCAGCAGAATGCGGCTACGGATCGCGTCGATGAAACCTTGCGCGGCGTAAAGCCCGGCGGCGAGGATCAACAGCGCGACCAAAGTCGGCACGCTGCGACTCGGCAGCACCCGGTCATAGATTTCCAGCATGAACAGCGCGCCGGTGAGCATCAAAATGTTGCTCATGCCGCTGAATAGCGCGACGGCAAGGAAAGCGCGGCGGCAGGAGTTAAGCGCGGCGGCAAGTTCGGAACTCGCCGGCTGCTGCCGCGGCGGGCGTGGAAGCTGGGTCATCAAAAAGTCCCTACCACCATACCCGGTGTCATATCACGATTGGGCCCACTTTTCGGCCGGTGTCCGCTTGCGAAATTCGCACGTGGTTACGGCAGCTTTCGGGCGAATTTCGAAAGCAAGCGATCCTAGTAAAATAATGATTCCAGTGGGGTTTTCGGATTGGAAGGTCCTCATGAGCTTACCGCTCGATTGAAGGAACTTCAAATCCACCGCACCCCGTCAGGCCGCCGCGGCTCGGATATCTTTCCTAATCGGATAAAGCAAGGCCGCCGCTGGCGGGTCGCCGCAGCGGCTCGGCGCGCCGACAATACGCCCACGCGGCAGCGCGCCGGAGCTGTGGCAGCCGGCGCGATCAAAAATCGAAAGTTTCGTTGCTGAAAAAAATTCAGGAACGGGAGTCGAGCGACAGTCCGATGCTGAACGCCTTTTGCCGCGTGGCGCCCTCGGTCCTGCGCAACCTTTTGGCAATTCTCGCCGCAGCGGTTTTCTTTTTTGCCAGCGTCTTCAGTTCGCGAACTTCGGTCGCCGTCCAAGCGCGCCGCTTCTTTGACTTCTTAGCCATAAATCCTCCCTTTCAAGAAAGGCAACTTGTATCACTTAGCGGGGGTGGAAGAACACTCATCAGATTGGGGTGAGGTCATGAGGATCGTAGCAAGGGTCCGCAGACGCGCCTGCACTTAGGGCAAGGCAAGTTAACAATCAGTATTGTTGGATGGGTTCTTAGCAACCTATCGGGCCGGACGCAAATCGAACTTTGCCTGATCGAAGGGGCAATCGTTGATCGCCGGGCATCTGAATGTTTTGCCGTGCGATGCGCGCGCTCGACGGCGGCGGCCGGCTTTGCGCAAGCGGCACGCGTGCAGCGCACACAGGAACGCGGCGCCGGCGTTGCCACTGCGCGGTCCGGGGCCTTGCGGCGGCGTTGCGCCCTTCCTACGTTCGGAACAGACAGAAACACGCCGGGGACGGGACGCGACTATGGAGGAACTTAAACTCGTCGCCCTCGACAAGGACGACATCGAGGTCGTTTCCGCCCATGTGCAGGACGCCCTGGTCAAAGTCGCCGACATCTTCTGGCAGCCGCGCGAGCATCGTTTCGTGGTGGCGCTCAATCGCTTCGACTGGATGAATGCGGTCGATTCCGGCAGCGCCAAGATCGTCAAGAACAATGACAATTCGCCGGATTATCGGCGTTGCCGCACGGCGCTGCGGTTCGAACGCGTCATCGGCTGCAAGTGCCGCGGTCTCGATCAGACCGACAAGGACGCGACGCTCAATCTGCTGGCGGTCGAATTCGCCGAGCGCGATGCACCCGCCGGCGCGGTGACGCTGACCTTCTCCGGCGGCGGCGCAATTCGTCTCGAAGTCGAGTGCTTGGAGGCCGAGCTGGTCGATCTGGGCGAGGTTTACGCGGCGGTCGCCCGCCCCGATCACTTCACCGCCAGGACGAAGATCGCGTAACTCGTCATTCCGGGGCCGGCCGAAGGCCGGCGCCCGGAATCCATAATCACGATTGGTGAAGATTCTGCCGGGATTGTGGTTATAGATTCCGAACAGCCGCTTCGCGGCTTCTGGAATGACGCGCTCACGCCGTGCGCGGCCGTTGCACCGGCGGCACCGCGAACAACTTCATCAGCCCTATGATGGCGGCAAGCGTTGCCGCATAGACGATGAGCTGCATGGCGGTCGGTTGATCGACGTAGCCGATCAGCGTGTGCAGCGCCCGCCCGAGCCAGCTTTCGTCGCTGAGGATCCACGACGTATCCCACACCGTCTGGTCGAAGGCGGTGAGAATGTCGGCCTGCTGGAGGAAGGCGATCGCCTGCGCCGCCATGCCCGCGGCCAACAAGGCAATCAGCGTTGAGGTGACGCCGAACAGATACCGCGTCGGGATGGTCACGAGGCCGAGATAGGTCAACAGACAAACCAGCGAGCCGAGAATGAGCCCGATCACGCCGCCGATCAGCATGCCGACGCTGGCGCCGCCTTCCGCGGCGGCGACGCCGTAGAGAAACAGCGCGACCTCCGAGCCCTCGCGCAGCACGGCGATCGTCACCACCACGGCGAGCGCCGCGAGCGACTTCGAGCCGTCGACGACGGCTTCGCCGGCGGCGCGCATTTCGGCGGCGAGCTCGCGGCCGTGGCGAGCCATCCACACATTGTGCCAGCCTAGCATGAGCACGGCGAAGCCGAGGATGCAGGCGTTGAACAGTTCCTGGCCGGCGCCACCGCACAATTGCGACAGACCGCCGGTAAACACCGCCACCGCGCAGGCGCCCAATATGCCGGCGGCGACGCCGCCGGCGATCCAGCGGCCGCGCCCGGCGACGCCGGACGTCACCGCCATGACGATGCCGACGATCAGGCCGGCCTCGAACACCTCGCGAAAGACAATCACCAAAGACGGCAGCACGGGCACCTCATGGCACGACCAGAGAACCTTTAGTCGCATGGTGGAAATCGTCGAAGAAATTGTAGCGCCCGGGCGCGAGCGGCCGCACGTACACGGTCGCCTCGCCGCCCGGCGGGATCACTTTCTCGACGTGCAGCGTGTCGCTTTCGAACTCGGCAGCGATTGAGCCGAGATTCTTGACGGTGAACGCAATCGGCTTTCCCGCCGGCGCGTGCACTTCGGCGGGCTCGAACTGATGATCCTTGATGGTGAGCGACAGCATCACCGGCTCGTCGGCGCGCGCGACACCGACGCTGAGAACAAAGATAGACGCGAGCAGTATCGAGCTCAGTTTTGCGGGCGCGTTTGTTGTCATGACCGGCACAGGGCTTGTCGCCGCCCTTAGCTAACGGGGGATATACGAGGAATTGGTGAACGGCGGATCGTTTGTCAATCAGAAAACCCGCGAGCCGATAAGATTAGAATTGTTATAATAAAAGAGACCTGATACGCGTCGCCGCACTGCGCACAAGGCATCATCAATGGCCATCCGCCTCGACACACGCGCCGCCGATTTTGCGGAAAGATTTCGCGCTTTTCTCGATACCAAGCGTGAAGTCTCGGCCGACGTCGAGGCCGTGGTCCGCGCCATCGTCGCCGATGTCGCCGCCCGCGGCGACCGGGCGCTCGCCGACTACACGCAAAAATTCGATGGCTTCGATCTCGCCGCTGCCGGGCTCAAAGTGACGCAAGGCGAGATCGCCGCGGCGGTCGCGGCGTGCGTGCGCGGCGCGCTCGATGCACTCAACTTTGCCCGCGACCGCATCGAGGCTGTTCACCGCCGGCAAATGCCGCAGGACGACCGCTTCACCGACGCGCTCGGCGTCGAGCTCGGCTCGCGCTGGACCGCGATCGAGGCGGTCGGGCTCTATGTGCCGGGCGGCACCGCGGCTTATCCGTCCTCGGTGCTGATGAATGCCGTGCCGGCCAAAGTCGCCGGCGTGCCGCGTCTCGTCATGACCGTGCCGGCGCCTGGCGGCGTCATCCCGCCGCTCGTGCTGGCGGCGGCGAAGATTGCCGGCATCGACGAGATTTACCGCGTCGGCGGGGCGCAGGCGATCGCGGCGCTCGCCTACGGCACCGCGACCATCGCCGCGGTCGCCAAGATCGTCGGGCCCGGCAACGCTTACGTCGCCGCCGCCAAGCGTATCGTGTTCGGCAAAGTCGGCATCGACATGATCGCCGGCCCGTCGGAAGTGCTGATCCTCGCCGACGCGACCGGAAACGCCGACTGGATCGCCGCCGATCTGTCGGCGCAGGCCGAACATGATGGGAGCGCGCAAGCGATCCTCATCACCGACGACGAGAAACTTGCCGGCGCGGTCGAGCGCGCGGTCGAAAGCGCGCTGCCGAAGCTCGCCCGCGGCAAAATCGCCGGCGCCTCGTGGCGCGATTTCGGCGCCGTCATCGTGGTGGAGAGCCTCGACGCGGCGCGCCCGCTGGTCGATGCCATCGCCCCCGAGCACCTCGAAATCGTCGCCGCCGACGCCGAGCTTCTCGCCCGCGGCATCCGTAACGCCGGCGCGATCTTTCTTGGCGCCCACACGCCGGAGGCGATTGGCGATTACGTCGCCGGAA
>Ga0302326_10019502_pt1 | contig 14002 bp, 18 predicted proteins | sample Palsa_T0_3_FD_202264 | JGI IMG/M metagenome (GOLD analysis project Ga0302326, IMG submission 202264) | Peat permafrost microbial communities from Stordalen Mire near Abisko, Sweden - Palsa_T0_3 | ecosystem: Environmental > Terrestrial > Soil > Palsa > Peat permafrost | place: Sweden: Abisko... | reverse complement strand
CTACGAGTTTGCTTCCCCCTATGTCGGCGGCAAAGCGGCCGGCATCCGCTAGCGGCAAAACGGAATCTTTGGATCCCCAAACGATCAACGTTGGAACCGCTATGTCTTTGATCCGGGCTGAGTCCTCGACTGCGTCGCCTTGACGAAGTGCGGAGCCGAGCGCATCACGCACCCCTTTGCGCAAAAACACTTCATAGGTCCGATCGAGCACTTCATCGGTGACCTTATCTGGATCTCCGTACGTTCGCCGTACGCTGTTTGCCATCGACGATTTCGGTAGGACGTGCAGGACGAGCGACCCGAGCGGCGACATCGCGATCCGAAATCCAAGTGCCCGCTTCGTCGTCCTTGGATAGCCGGCCGCTGCGATCAAAACCAGCCGGTCGACGCGAGCCGGCTCGGCAAGGGCAAAGCGCCAGGCCACGCGTCCTCCCGCAGAATTCCCGACCAGGACGCATCGATCGATTTCCATGACGTCTAAGAAACGTCGCATGAAACCGACGTAGTAATCCATCGTGTAGTCGCCGCTTGGATTCGGCCCCGTTAGTCCGAAGCCGGGACGATCCAACCGTACGACGCGATGCTCTTTCGCAAGCTCTTGTGCCCACGGGTCCCAGGTATGAAGGCTATTGCCGGTTCCATGCAAGAGCACGATCGGCGGATTCGCCGATCGAGGACCCTCGTCGCGAACGTGGACGTCCATACCATCAAGCTTGATGAACTGCGAAGGTGGTTGGGCCCATCGGGCGGCGAGTTCCGCTACGGAACGATCCGGTGTCCAGATACGCATTCGCGTTCCCTTTTTTGTTGCGCCGCATTCCGTCGGCCCTTCGACTGCGCGCCGTTGGCGCTTCGCTCAGGGTGACACGGTTAGATGGCTGCGGCTGCGGCTCGGCCGGCGGAGCGGCCGGAGAAGATGCAGCCGCCTAGGAACGTGCCTTCGAGCGAGCGATAGCCGTGGACGCCACCACCGCCGAAGCCGGCTGCTTCACCCGCCGCATAGAGGCCCGGAATGATCTCGCCGCTCGTTCCGAACACGCGGCTCGAGAGGTCGGTCTCGAATCCGCCCAGGGTTTTGCGGGTGAGGATATTGAGCTTGACGCCGATGAGCGGACCGTATTTTGGATCGAGCAGGCGGTGGAGCTTCGCGGTGCGGCTGATCTTGTCGCCTAAATAATTGCGCGCCTGACGGATCGCCGCGATTTGCAAATCCTTGCCGTAGGGATTGTCGAGCTGGCGGTCGCGCGCGGTCACTTCGCGCCGAACCGTTTCGGGGTCGAGCAGCGGCTCGTCAGTCAACGCATTCATCCCGGCGATTAGCTCGTCGAGCGTATCGCGCACGACAAAATCTGCGCCGTGTTTCTTGAAGGCCTCGACCGGCGGCGTCGCTTTCTTTCCCACCACGCGCCGCACGACGAGGCCCCAATCCTTGTTCGTCAAATCGGGATTCTGCTCCGAACCCGAGAGCGCAAATTCGCGTTTGACGATCGCTTGATCGGTGACAAACCAAGTGTAGCCGTAGCCCGCCTTCATGATGTACTCGAGGGTGCCGAGCGAATCGAAACCGGGGTAAAGCGGGGGCGGCAAGCGTTTTCCGGTTGCGTCGAGCCAAAGCGACGAAGGCCCCGGCAAGATGCGGATGCCGTGACGATTCCAAATCGGATTCCAGTTGCGCAAGCCTTCGACGTAATGCCACATCCGATCGCGATTGATGAGCCGGCCGCCGGCGGCCTCGGTGATCGCAAGCATGCGGCCGTCGACGTGATCGGGGACGCCCTGGACCATGAACGCCGGCGGCGTGCCGAGGCGCGCCGGCCAATTTGCGCGCACCAAGTCTTGATTGCCGCCGATGCCGCCGGAGGCGACGATCGTAGCGCCCGCGCGCAGCTCGAAATCGCCGACGGCCGTGCGCGAACTCGGCCTGCCGCGCGCGACGCCGTCGTCTTCCAGGAGCGCGCCGCGCACGCCCGCGACCGCACCGCTTTCAACGATCAGTTCGTCGACGCGGTGGCGGAACTTGAAGGTGAGCCGGCCGGCCTTCTCGGCGTCGCGCGTGCGCCGAACGAACGGCGCGATGACGCCCGGGCCGGTGCCCCAGGTCACGTGAAAGCGCGGCACCGAGTTGCCGTGTCCGACCGCGCCGTACCCGCCGCGTTCGGCCCAGCCGACGATCGGAAACCAGCGCATGCCTTGCGCGTGCAGCCACGCGCGCTTCTCCTCCTTCGCGAACGTGACGTAGGCCTCGGCCCACAGCCGGGCCGAGCGATCTTCTTCACGATCGAACGCCGCGGTGCCAAGCCAATCCTCGAGCGCGAGCTCGTACGAATCCTTGATCCCGCAGCGGCGCTGCTCGGGACTGTCGACGAAGAACAGTCCTCCGAACGACCAGAACGCTTGTCCGCCAAGACTGCGCTCGGATTCCTGATCGACGACGACGACGCGTTTGCCCGCGCCCGCGATTTCGGCTGCCGCGACGAGGCCCGCGAGCCCCGCTCCGACCACAATGACGTCGGCGACGTCGCCCACCGCTACGCCGGGCGCCGGCGCATCATCGTCATACCGCGCATCGTCATCACCACGTCGCCGTTTTGGTTCAACGCCTCGGTCTCGCCGATGACGATTCCGCGATCGGCCTTGCTCGCCGACGGGCGCACTTCGAGGACCGTGTTATAAAACGTGAGCGTGTCGCCCGGGCGCACCGGATGGCGCCAGCGGATCTCGTCGACGCCCGGCGAGCCGAGGGCCGCCGCGTCGGCGAGAAAACCGTCGACGAGCGCGCGCATCGCGAGCGCGCACGTATGCCAACCGCTCGCGATGACTCCGCCGTAGAACGATTGAGCGGCGGCCGCCGCATCGACGTGAAAGGGCTGCGGATCGAACTCGCGCGCAAAGCGGACGATCTCTTCCTCGTTAACGGTATGATGCCCAACTTCGCGTCGCCGCCCGACGACGGCGTCCTCAAAATACTCTTTCAAAGCTGGTCGCCGCCTTCCGCAATCGGTGTCCGCCGCGGTTTTGGAATGCCGGTCACGTGTACCTTCGGCGTGGGTGCCGGGTTCGGCGTGAACGTGGCAACCGGATGGGCCGGCGGGGTATACGACGCGTCGGGAGTCATGCTGACCAGCGGATCCGGGATCATCGCCACGTTGAGCGTGCGCGAGGCAGAATCGTAATCGACCCGCGCGCCGAGGGCGCGGGCTACCGGCGCGAGCGGGATTAACGCCTCTCCGGCGCGGAGGTACGGCGCGATGGGTAAGCTTTGTGCGAGACCGCCATTTTGGATGACAAGCGAACCGATCGTTACCGTCACGGCGCGCGATCCGCGGTGCAGGACGATTTGCCCGGTCGCCGGATCGACCTCGATGCGGTCCGCAATCCGGCGCAGGTACGGCGCGAGCGGGGCGACGACGACGTCGTGGCGGAGCTGAGCGGCCGTGGAGCCGTCGACGAGCGTCCCGTCGACGAGCACCGTGACGAGCAGCGCGCCGATCACGAGCTCCGACCGCTGGCCAAACTCGTAGCGATCTTTCGGATGGCCGGGCTGCGCTTCTCGCGCGACGGCTGCACGTTTATGGCCCAGGCGCTCGCCTTCAACGCGATCTTTGCCGTCTTTCCGCTCGCGATTTTAGTCGTCGCCGCGCTTGCGTATGCGTACGGGTCAGCCGAAGGGCAGGCCCGCGCGCTAGCGCTCATCGGCAATCTCTCGCCCGAAGTTCAGGGTGTGTTGACCGAGAACATGCGCCACGCGGTCCAGTTTCGCGGCATATCGGGCGCGCTCGCGCTCGTGGCACTGACCTGGACGGGGAAGAACCTCTTTCAAGGCCTGGCCTACGCACTCAATCGCGCGCTCGACGTCAAGGGCGGCCGGCCGCTCCTGGGCGAGATTCTCGTCGCGCTCGTCATGCTCCCCATCCTCGGCGTTCTCTTCTTTCTCGCAACCGCCGTGCCGCTGGCGATCGGATTCGTCGTCCGCTACAGCCCGCATGGCGACGCTGCGCTCCTGACCCAGATCGCCGGTCACGTAACGGGGTTGGTCCTGGTCTTCGTCGTGAACATGGTTCTCTATACGTATTTGCCAAACCGTCGAGTCAAGCTATCGTTCGGCGTCCCCGGCGCGCTCTTCGTGACAAGTGCTTGGGAGCTCGTCCAGGTTGGCTTCACCGTCTACGCAACCCACGTCAACTTCGGCTACGTGTACGGCGCACTCGGCGCGTTTGCACTCCTCCTTCTGTGGTTTTACTACATGGCAACGATCTTTCTGTTCGGTGCAGAACTCAGCGCGCAATGGGCGGCGGCAGAGTAAGCGGTTCTCCGTGCCCATATGCCGAACCAGGTGGGTCAATCCGACGTTTGGGTTTAGTTTTGCTTGATGTCAACGATCTTGTTTTTCGGCGCCGAACCCTGCGCGCGAGGGGTGGCGACAAGTTGAAGCGCTGGTCCGCGGGGCTGGCGCTCAGTTTTTGCGCGTCGCTCGCACTCGCCGGCGCCGCGCCGAATCCGTTTCCGGCGCCGATCGTCATCGTGTATCCGCTGACCGGTACCGGCGGCACCCCGCCCGAGGTCGGGAGCAACGTCGCGATCCTGCTCTCGTCAAAACTCGCGGACCTCGGCGGGATTACGGTCAAACCCTACACGCCGGGGACCGAGCGTCCGGATTATCTCTCGGCGGCGATCGCGGCGAATGCGGATTACTACATCACGGGATATCTGACGCCGGTCGGAAGCGACGTTTCGCTCATCACGCAGATCGTCTCGACCCACAGCGGGAGCGTGACCTTCAGCTCGACCGCCGTCGTGCGCACCTATGCCGACGTCGTGGGCCAGGCGGACACCTTACGCCTGGCGATCCTGCGCCACGCCGGCCGTGGCTTCCCCGCCGTCGAGGAACCCGCGGCGGCGCCGAGCGACACGCCGGTGCCGAGCAGCAACGGGGCCGGCGTCAACCTCTCGAAAGCACTCAGCCGTCACGCCCGTTCGGCACCGGCAGCCGCACCCTCGTCGCCGGCAAGCTCCGCCTCGGCGGTCGCCGTTACGACGGGTGCGGCCGCAACGGGTCCGGCCGCATCGTCCTCGGCGCGCCCGGCGCCTTCGGCTGGGCCGAAGGCTCGCCTTGTCGCCTCGAACGCTACGCGCGCCCAGGGGCTCGTTACGAATGTCGACGGTGACGGCACGCCGTCGCAGCGCAGCTACGCACAGTTTTCGTTCGCGCTTGCCTTGCGGAAAATCGGATTGCCCGGCGGCGCACTCCCCGTTTCGTCGGCTGACAGCCGCAAATACTCCGGCCAGCTGTGCGGCGCGAACCCCGGCGCCAAAGCGATCTTCGTCGAGACGCTCTCGATGCGTCCGGCGCCCGATAACACGCAGGGCGTTGAATTGGACGTCGAGGCGCACGACTGTGCGGGGACCGTCATCGGGCGCCAGAGCGACGTGGAGACGGTCGGCAAGGGCGGCCTCACGCGCGCGATCGACCGCGCATCGGTAAGCGTCGCCGCGGCCTTCGCGAAGTTTTTCCCGCGAAGCGCGGATATTTAGTCCAGCAGGCCGCCCGGGAGCGCGGTGACGATCGTGCCGGCCTCGAGGTCGATCGTGCGCACGAATGCTTTGACGAGCGGCACGAGACGACGGCCGGGCTCGACCAAAAGACAATCCTGCGCCGGGTAATGCTCGACGGCAATCACGACGCGACCGAGGTCGTGGCCGGCTTCGTCGAGCAGGCGCAATCCGACTAAGTCGGCGTCGAGGTATTCGTCCGGCCCGAGCGGCTCATCTTCGAGTTCAGCGTGGAGATCGCGGCCCACAAAGGCACGCGCTGCCTCCGGCGTGTCGATGCCTTCGAACGCGAGCAGCAGCTTCTCGTGATGGCGCCGCACGCTGCGACAGCGCACGGTGCGCGCCCCCGCGCCATCTCCGATCGTGAACGACCGTCCGGGTTCGAACACCGACGCGCCGTGCGCGCCCGGCCGGCAGCCGAGTTCTCCGTGCACGCCGAAGACCCGGCTCAGGCGCCCAACCACAACCAGGCGCGTCATCGCTTCGGGCCCGGCTATTCTTCCTCGTCGTCCGCGTCTTCGGCTGTGGTTTCGACCGCAGCGATTTTTTCCGGCGCGATTGCTTCATCCTCGAGATCCTCGATCTCATCGTCATCGGCATCGACGATGTCGACGGTCACGCGACCCTCGGCGCCGGCGCGAACGATCGTCCGCAAAGCCTGAGCGACGCGGCCGCCGCGACCGATTACCTTGCCGAGATCTTCGGCGTCGACCTCGAGCTCGAGCACCGCACCACGCGCGTCCGGATGCAGCTCGACGAAGACTCCGTCGGGCTTGCTTACCAGGCGCTTCGCGAGAAACGTCAGTAATTCGACGGCGCGAGCGTGGGCGACGTCGTCGGGAAGCGGATCCCGCTTAACGGCCTCGCGGCGGCGGCGCGGCCAGCGCCCGGCTGCAGCGCCCTCGCCCGGCGGGCCCTCCGCGGGTCCCGTGCGCGGGCGGCGCCGGATCGGACGATCGTCTTCGGGTTCGATTTCATCGATGATCGTCTCGCCGCTTGAAATCGTGCGCGCGCCCAGGGTCGAGCGGCGCTCTTCGTCTTCGACGGTTTCATCCCCGAAGAGGCCGAATTCGTCGTCGAACGAGCTCACGGTTTAACCTTCGCCCTTTTCGGACTTCGGTTTGCGCTTGGTCTCGGGGATCGGTCCGCGCTCCACGAGGCCGCGCTCGGCGAGCAGGCGCCGCACCGGATCCGAAGGCTGCGCGCCCTTGGCGAGCCACGCTTTGATTTTCTCTTCGTCGACGACGACGGTCTTGGGCTCGGTACGCGGATTATAATGCCCGACGATTTCGATGAAGCGCCCGTCGCGCGGCGAGCGCGCGTCGGTGACGACGAAGCGATACGTCGGCTGTTTCTTCGCGCCCATCCGGCGCAGGCGGATTTTGACCATTAGGGTTTCGTACTCTTTTCGGTGTGTCTTAGGATAGTGACGGCATGCGCGGTCGCTTGCCGGCGCCCAATTGTTTCATCATCTTTCGCGATTGCTCGAATTGTTTGACGAGGCGGTTCACGTCGGACACCTGCGTTCCGCTGCCGCCCGCGATCCGGCGCCGGCGCGAGGCGTTGAGCACGTCGGGGCGCCGGCGCTCGAGGCGCGTCATCGAGCAGATGATCGCCTCGATGCGATTCACGTCTTTTTCGGGGATCTCGAACTCTTTGGGAAGCGCCTTCGACATTCCCGGGATCATCTTGAGAATGTCGGTCATCGAGCCCATCTTGCGAACCTGGCGCAGCTGGGCGAGGAAGTCGTCGAGCGTGAACTCGTTTTTGCGAAATTTCGATTCGAGCTCTTTGGCCTGCTCGAGCGAATAGAGGTTCTGCGTCTTCTCGATCAGCGTCAGGACGTCGCCCATGCCGAGGATGCGCGAGGCTAGCCGATCGGGATAGAACGTCTCGAGAGCCGAGAGCTTTTCGCCGACGCCGACGAACTTGATCGGCGCGCCGGTCACGCGGTAGATCGAGAGCGCCGCACCGCCGCGCGCGTCGCCGTCCATCTTCGTCAGGATGACGCCCGTGATCCCAAGGCGCGCATCGAACCCTTTTGCGACCGTGGTCGCCTCTTGCCCGGTCATCGCATCCGCGACGAATAAGATCTCGGTGGGCGCGGTCGCGGCCTTGATCTTCTCGAGCTCCGCCATCAGCGGTTCGTCGATCTGCAGGCGCCCGGCGGTGTCGATGATGACGATCGGGACTCCGAGACGCCGCGCTTCCTCGACGCCGCCCTTCGCGATCGCGACCGGATCTTTCGATGCCCCGGTAAACACGGGCAGATCGATTTGCTTGCCGAGCGTCTGCAGCTGCGCGATCGCGGCCGGCCGGTAGACGTCGGCCGCGACGAGCAGCGAGCGCCGCCCCTGCTCCTTGAGCCGCAGCGCGACCTTGCCGGCGTGGGTCGTCTTCCCCGAACCCTGCAGGCCGACGAGCATAAAGACGGTCGGCGGGGCGTCGGCAAACTGCAGGCGCGCCTCGGCGCCGCCCATCAGGGCTACGAGCTCGTCGTGAACGATCTTGATGACCGACTGGGCCGGCGTCAGCGACGCCAGCACGTCCGCGCCGACGGCTTTTTCCTTGACCGCGTTGACGAACTCTTTGGCGACGGCGAGGTTGACGTCGGCCTCGAGCAACGCGACGCGAACCTCGCGCGCCACATCGTTGACGTCGGACTCCGTTAGTCTGCCGCGACTCCCCAGACGCTGGAAGATCGCGCTGAGGCGCTCCCCTAAGGCTTCGAGCAAGCTCTACGAATCCGCGCTAGGCTTTCGGGGCCGTCTCGTCGATCTTCTTGACCGCGTCGCCGACCGTCTTGATTTTTTCCGCTTCTTCGTCGGGGATGTCGATGTTGAACTCCGTCTCGAACGCCATGACGAGCTCGACCTGATCGAGCGAGTCCGCGCCGAGGTCGTCCGTGATCGACGCCTCCGGCGTCACTTCTGCCTCGTCGACGCCGAGCTGCTCGACGATGATTTTCTTGACCTTGTCGAAGGTCGTGCCAGTTAATTCCGCCATGGATCTCCTACACGCGCTCGCGCGCCCTTACATTAAAAAACCGCCGTCGACTACGATCGTCTGACCGGTTACGTATCGGGCGGCATCCGAGCAAAGAAATGTGACGACCCCGCTCACGTCTTCGGGGGTTCCCGCCCGACCCAGCGGGATCGTGGCGAGGTAATGAGCGCGCGCCTCTTGCGGCATCGATTCGGTCATCGCCGTCTCGATCAAACCCGGCGCGACGGCGTTGACTCTTACGTTCCGCGAGCCCAATTCCTTCGCTGCCGACTTCGCGAGGCCAAGCAAGCCCGCTTTGGAGGCGGCGTAGGCCGCCTGTCCGGCGTTTCCGGCAATCCCGACGATGCTCGAAACGAGCACGATCGCGCCCGAGCGCTGCTTCATCATCGGCCGGGCGACCGCGCTGACAAGGTAAAAGGCCGACTTCAGGTTGGCCGCGAGCATACTTTCGATGTCGGACGGTTTCGAGCGCACGAGGAGCCCGTCGATCGCCTGGCCGGCGTTGGCGACGGCGATGTCGATCGCGCCGAATTCTTTTTGGGTTGCGGCCACGAACGCGTCGACCGCGCTTGGGTCGGTCGCATCGGCGACATAGATCGCGATCTTTGGGTCGATCCCGGTGGCCCGGATTTCAGCCGCGGTCTCGTCGAGCGCGACGGCATCGCGGCCCACGAGCGCCAGGAGCGCGCCCCGGGCGGCGAGGTCGCGCGCGATCGCCCGGCCGATCCCCCGGCTCGCACCAGTGACCAGCGCGACTTTTCGAACGAGGCTCACGCCGGCGCCGATGCGGCCAGGGTTGCTCCGAGATTCTCCAGGCCGCGCTCGTCGCCGACGTGTAAGGCCCGAGGGGCGGCGGGAACCCGCTTGAGCATCGGCGCGAGGACCGCCGCGCCGCCGAACTCGACGACCGCGTCAAGCCCCTCGGCGACCAACCGCTCGGAGGTCGCATGCCAGAGCACTTCCTCGCAGACGGATCGGATCAGGTTCGCACGGATCGTTGCCACGTCGCGATAGGGCTCCGCGTCGACGTTGGAGATGACCGCAAAGCGCGGCAGCGCAATCGGCGCGCGTTCCACGAACGGCGCGAACCGCGCCCGCGCGGGTGCCATGAGCTCGCTGTGCCAAGCGCCCGAGACGTTGAGCGGTACGACGCGTTTTGCGCCGGCGGCGAGCGCAAGTTCTCCCGCTCGCGCGACGGCGGCCGCGTCGCCGCTGATCACAATCTGTCCGGGGGCGTTGAAGTTGGCTAGGCACACGCGTCCCGCCGTGCCGGCGGCTTCGGTCGCGCTGCGAACGTTCTCGGCGTCAAGACCGAGAACCGCCGCCATTGCGCCCTCGGCCAGCTCCGCCGCCGCCTGCATCGCGAGGCCGCGCTCTTTGACGAGTTCGAGCGCGTCTTCAAAGGTCAACGCGCCGGCGAGCGTCAGGCTGCAATACTCGCCGAACGAGTGCCCGGCGCTGGCCGCGACCGGGAGTGCGCCCGCGGCGGCGGCGAGCGCGTAGTTCGTCACGTAGATCGCGGGCTGCGCGATCATCGTCTCGCGCAATTTCTCTTGCGGGCCGTTCGCGATCAGCCCGCGCAAATCGTACCCAAGCACGCGCTCCGCGCGCCGAAAAAGATCCGCCGCCACCGGATACCGCTCGGCCACCGCACCGCCCATTCCAACACTCTGCGAGCCCTGGCCCGGGAAGACGACGCCGAGGCGCATCAATAGCTCCAGCGCCAGGCGACGGAACCCCACGAGAGGCCGCCGCCGAAGCCGGTGAACAGGATGACGTCGCCCTCGTGGAGGACGCCGCGCTCGATCGTTTCCGAGAGCGCGATCGGGATCGATGCCGACGACGTGTTGCCGTAGTTCTCGATGTTGACGACGATCTTCTTGCGCGGGACGTGCAGCCGTTTGGCCGCAGCTTCGATGATCCGCAAGTTTGCTTGATGCGGGATGATCCAATTGACGTCGTTCGTCGTGAGCCCGGAGCGCGCCAAGACGAGCTTCGCCGTTCCGACCATCGTGTTGACGGCGTACTTGAAGATCTCGCGCCCGCTCATCTGCACTTTGTCCTCGCCCGCTGCGAGTGCCGCGGTCGTCATCGGATGACGCGAGCCGCCGGATTTTACGAACAGGAGCTCCGGATTGCTTCCGTCGGCGCCGAGTTCGCAGTCGAGGAAGCAGTCGGCGCCGGCCGAGGTCCGTTCCACGATCGTCGCACCCGCGCCGTCGCCGAAAAGAATCGACGTGCCGCGATCGTTGAAATTCATAATGCGCGAGAGCGTCTCGACGCCGACGATCATCACGCGCCGGAAGATGCCCGAACGCACGAAGCTCGCCGCCATCGGCAGCCCATAGATGAAGCCGCTGCAGGCGATCTCGATGTCGAACGCGGGTTTGCCGACAGCACCGAGGTTTGCCGCGACGATGCACGCGGTGGCCGGGAATTGGTAGTCCGGCGTGACCGTTGCGACGATGAAGCAGTCGATGTCCTCGGCGCGCAGCCCCGCACGTTTGAGGGCGTGATCGGCGGCATGGGTCGCGAGGTCACTCGAGGCCTGCGCATCGCTTGCGTAGCGGCGCTCGCGCATCCCGGTCCGCGAGACGATCCACTCGTCCGAGGTTTCGAGAATCCGTTCGAAATCAGCGTTGCTCATCACGCGCTCGGGGACGTAGTGCCCGACGCCGCTGATGCGCGCGCCGAAGGGGCCCGAGGTGCCGTTGCGCGAGGCGAGCTCGGTATTAGCCGTGCTTGTGACCGGCCTGGTCCTTCGGCTCGGTGACTTGACGGCCGTCGTAGAAGCCGCAATTTCCGCAGACGAAGTGCGGGCGCTTGGGTTCGTGGCACTGCGAGCACTCGACGGTCGTGACCGGCTCGAGTTTCCAATTCGCCGCGCGCCGGCTCCGCGTCTTCGAGCGCGGGGTTTTCCATTTGAGATTTGCCATGTGTTGTTCTTCTTACTCCGGATGCGGGCAGCGGCAGGCGCCGTCCCTTTTGAGGCCACAGTCGGTGCACAGTCCCCGACAGTTTTCGCTGCACACCAGCACGTAGGGTAGCGCCGAGTCGATCAGTTGCCGCACGAGGTCCTGTAGGTCGAGTTCGTCACCCGAGAGCACGTTGCTTTCGCCCAACGGGTCTTCGCGTTCGCCCGCCGGCTCGATCGTTTCGTGGACGTCGAGGTGCAGCGGGAGCCGCACGTCGTCGAGGCAGCGGGCGCACTCGCCCTCGGCCTCGACCTCGATCGTTCCCCGCATGACGATCCCCCGGCCGAGCCGGCGGATCACAAGCGACGCGTCCGCCGGAGCGGCAAACCGGTAAGACGCGAAATCTGGGACGCCGACGTCCTCGCGAACCGCTAGTTCGCGGCCGGCATGCAGGACGCCGCCGACGTCGACATTCGTGCGAGTGCCCCTCACGCCGTTCCCTTTCTTAAGATCGGGGCGGCGTGCCCCCCGATGGCCCCCAATAAGATCGGGGCGGCGTGCCCCCCGATGGCCCCCAATAAGATCGGGGCGGCGTGCCCCCCGATGGCCCCCAATTCCCCCTCGAGGGCAACCTCCCAATAATAGGGACCCCCTCCCCCCTTGTCAACGCGCTTGGGGGGCGTGAAGGAAGGGCGCACAACGGGAGGGCGCACGAATGGACATCAGCAGCGTACGGTACGGGGCCCAGATCGCGGCGGCGGCCCAGGCGCACGGGCTGGACCCGCAGCTTTTGGCGGCGGTGGCCGCTCAGGAGACGGGCGGGCCGGGGAACAATTCGGGCAACAACATCGTCGGGGACGGCGGACACGGGCACGGGCTGTTTCAAATCGACGATCGCTCGTGGGCGTTTGCCAAGACCCCGGCCGCGATGGATCCCGCGCGAAATGCCCAGATGGCGGCGTCGATTCTGCAGGAGAACTTGCAGCGGTACGGGGGCAACGTTCGCGCCGCCCTATCGGCGTACAATGCGGGTTCGCCGGCTGCGAGCGGAACGGTAACGACGTGGGGCGACGGTCAGACGCTCGGCTATGCGGATTCGGTGCTACGCCACTACGAGCAACTCGGCGCGGGAGCGCAGGATCAAGCCCTCGCCGACAACCGCGAAACCGCAAGCAACGTCAACGCGCTTGCCGCTTACGGGGCCACGCAGCCGGCCACGCAATCGAGCACGCAGGCCCAGGAGTTGATGCCGCCCTTAATGGCGACGTTCTCGCCCCCGCCGCCGCTGACGTACAACGGCTCCGAGCAGCAAGCCGCCAACACGGTCGGCGCGCAGGCGGACAAGGATCTCGGCGACCTCGTGGGTGGAGACGACGTCTTCGATCCCCAGGATGGTGTGGAATAGTCGCGGCGCAGGTCGCGTGACGGCAGACGGACATTTTCCAGCAGCGCTATTAGGAGAGCAAGAGGCGACATGGGCAACATCCTTGGGAGCTTGATCGGCGGCGTCACCGGCGGTCTCACCGGTTTGTTCGAAGGCGGTCCGGCCGGAGCCGTCGCAGGCGGTATCAACGGACTCGTTAACGGCGGCAACGATCCGAGCGGTCTGCCGAACATCAGCTCGAGCACGGATCCGACGCTTCCGCTCACGCAAGCGATGGACCAGGCCTACGAACTCGAGAACCTCGAGTTGCAAGGCGAAGAGATGCGACACCAGGTCGCGATGCAGATACAATCGCAGCAGTTCAATGACGTGCAGGACGAAAAAGCCGAGCAGATGCGCGAAATGAACACGCTGCGCGAGGTGGCGATGAAACAACGCGAGGCCGACGACAAGATTGTTAAAGAGTTCATCAAGACGGCCGGCGGCGAATGACGCCGATCGCTCCGATCGCTCCGGCGGTGAAAACGTCGCCGCCGCAGGCTCCGGCAGCGACGGGTCCATTAGCGCCGCTCGACGACACCGCAGAGAGCGCTCCGGATACCGCCACAACATTGGCGGAAGAATTCTCGAAACACGTCGAGGTCGCGCTGCTCGCGCAGCAGTCCCACGCGCAAGAGATGCAGCTGCGGCTCGATCGGATGAAAGCAGACTTCAACCAGGCCCAAGAGGAGCATTCCGAGATCCTGCGGGAGATGAACGCGCTGCGCGACATGGCCCTCGAGCAAGCAAAGAAAGACGACGACGTCCTCAAAAAATACATCGCGATGATCTAGCGATATGCCAAGTCAAAACGCCCGGGCTTTTGCCTGGGCGCTATCGCTCGAACGCGACGGGCCGAGTCGAGAAGTCCGGGCCTTCGCGACGTGTCGTGGTTTTGGGGGGTTCCCACGCAAGGAAAACGAACTGTCCGCGCGCCGCCCGTGCGGGCCATTAGCTCAGTTGGTTAGAGCGCATGCTTGATAAGCATGAGGTCCCTGGTTCGAGCCCAGGATGGCCCACCACGCGAAGAGATGCGGGGATGTAGCTCAGTTGGTAGAGCGCCAGCTTTGCAAGTTGGATGTCAGGAGTTCGAGCCTCCTCATCTCCA
>Ga0302326_10019499_pt1 | contig 14004 bp, 15 predicted proteins | sample Palsa_T0_3_FD_202264 | JGI IMG/M metagenome (GOLD analysis project Ga0302326, IMG submission 202264) | Peat permafrost microbial communities from Stordalen Mire near Abisko, Sweden - Palsa_T0_3 | ecosystem: Environmental > Terrestrial > Soil > Palsa > Peat permafrost | place: Sweden: Abisko... | reverse complement strand
CTGTCGCCTGCCACGCCACCGCGGCAACAATTTGGCTGTTCACGAACCCGAGTGCCTTCAGAAGGCCCATCTCGCGTCGGCGGCGCGAGACGCTCACCACCAGCAAATGGACGAGCGTCGCGGCCCCGACAAAGCCAACATCCCACCGAAGATCAATGGGAAGTTGACCGCCTCGCCGAAGTTGACGAGAGACGTCGGAGTGATGGGGAGCGCGGTGATCGTTCGGTAGGTGCGCAGATAATAGTTGACTGCTGCTTGACCCTGCCGACCGGCCACGACCCTGACCAGGAGCCCGCCGCCGACCGGCCCCGACTGCGGCTTTGGCCCAACAGGCTGCCGCAATGGGGCAGCGCCCGCAGGGAACTGACGTCGGCCGACCCTGCCGTTCGAGCGGGACAGCTCGAGATCCAGACGATGGCATGGCTGACGCGGCCGGACGCGCTCCGCGTCGGGCAATAAGTCGACCGGCGCTCGCTCGCCCTATGACCGGCTAACCTCGCGCCTCCCGCGGTTGCGCGAGCAACTAACTGCGCCACCTGCGATAGCGTCGTCACCAGTACGGCTGGTCGGCTTCCGGGCTACAGGTGGCTGTGAGCATGTGAGCCGTGGTGATGATGCGAACCCGAGACAGCTTCGCCCATATCCCCGTCGGCCCCGCAGTCTCCGCCGTGGAACTCGCTGATCTGGCCTCCCACAATGGTGACTTCTCCAATCGGCCCGTTGTCCGATAGGCCCCAGACCGTGTACATACCCTCCCTCAGTTCCGGGAAAAGCCCAGCAATAACATCCCTACCCGTAACTCGGCGGCGGCGGATCATCGTGTGAATGTGGTGGCTTTGAGGAGCCCCAACTGGGGTCAGGTCTATCTCTGACCCCAGACAGGCCTCGTCGGCGTAGATGATCAAGGCCCCCACATCGTCGCCTATGTCCAAGACAAGGGCGTCAGGGGGCCCGGAGCGGGGCCCGGAGTCTTCGAAAGCCTCTTCTCCTCCGGCTCCGAAGCCCCCCCTTAGTGGCAGCGACTGAGACATCGTGTTGACTTTGCTTACTTGGAGTCGGGGTTCGCCAACGGGGTCTCGGACGGGTTGTCGTAGCCATCGTGCGGATCCGCAAGGTAAGGGAAGCCTGCCTGATAGCAGCTGGGCTCCGACGCAGCTCCGTCGCCTACGGCACTAACAACCGCGTCGACCGTATAGCTCTTATCGACCAATGGGATGGTCGCCCCAGCCAAAGCGCGCAGCGCAATGGTGACCACATCGTCTTGAGGCCTACGCCCATTGGGGAACCCCCCTACGTCTCCTCCGATGACGCCAAGGGCGCTATAACCGGTGCTACCAACTGTCGTGGGAGGCACCGCAACGTTTAGCCGGAGCATTTCGGCAATTGCCTTGCCACCGACGTTGGTTGGTGCGCTCGGCAGGATGCTGGCCGGTATCCCCGTCACGAAAATAGCTTCGATATCAGTACGCTTGTTACCGGCGGCCTGATAAGCCGCGAGATTGGGGAACGCCCCCGGGTACAGTTTGGGGATTAGCGCGGCCAGCTCCGGTTGGACCACCGCTGCCGCGAACTGAACGTCTTTCACAGGTTCCTGGCTGTTGAAGTAGTCCTTCAAGCTGACCGGGACCACGACCTCGTTGACCAACGGGTTGCCGAGCCGGGAAACCTGAACGTACGGGCCGCTATCGGCCACGACACCCTTTCCGGCGATCCTCCGGACGGTCTGGCGATGGGCAGTCGTCCAGATACCGAGAACGGCTGCCGCGTCAGTCACGCTGCTCGGCTGAGTTTTGCTTGACGTGAGCTTGCTGATCGGCACCTGGATGGCGATGGTGTGTACGTTCTTGGACGCCAATGAGTTGATCCCGCTCGCGTTTGCCAGCGGGATCAGGTGATGGCTGTTGAGGGGCCGTAAGCCGCCTAGGTCAAAGATCGAACCTAGGTCGACAAAAAAGCCTTCGGCGCGTTGGCCGGCGAACACAAGCTCTCCCGACGGCAAGGTGCGGTGAGCAGCAACCGACAGGGATGGGTAGTTCGGCGTTGAACGCGGCCCGATGTTGCACGGCGGGCACGGGAGATTGCTACCCAGGATCTTCTCGTGCCCGTCGCCGTCAGCCAGCGAGACGTAGTAGAGCTGGGGCCGGTTAAAATTGGCGTACGTTGAGCTTCCGGGCCCCGGAGCCGTAATAGTGCTGGTGTTGTACAAGAACGTGTTCGGGTCAACTGTCTCGGTATGGAACTTGAACGTGTAGGTCCAGTCCGCGAGGCCGTCGCCGTTATTGTCGATGTGGATCTTGTAGATGACGTCGTCCCCAAACTCAAAGAAGTTGGGGCCGCCCGCTGGGTCCTGCAAGGGCACGTAATTAGCCAAGATGGTTACGGTGTCTGGCTTGTCCGGGCTTACGAAGGCGTAAAGGTCGGTGCTGTCGACCACCGGGTCTTTTGACGTCCCGGGTGCTTCTCTATGCGATGACATCGATCAGTTCTCCTGTGCTTGAGTGGGATATAGGAACGACAAGGCGCCGGACTTCACTGGAGGGCCTTCAACAGAGCGTCGGAGACGGCGCGGTTCTGGAACGTGACCAACCTCGTCCCGGAATATACGGCGATCGTGCCGGAGGTCTGGTCCACGACATGAGCCATGAGCTCGGGCTGAGGTCCTCGCGCCTCACTCAAAGCATGGTCGTTTGTAAGGCCCGCCGTGCCAAGTGTGGAAGCTGAAGCTCCCGATGCGGTGACGGTGCTGAAAACGGATGGCCCGATGGCGGCCACAGTGCCTACCGCGGCAGCGCCTACGGCTGCGTGACCAAGAAAACGACGACGGGAAATATCGGCCATTTACTGCTCCTTTGCGTTAGAGGCTTGGGTATTCGTTTGGATCTCGGTAGCCCTTGCCGACGGTCTGCTCGTCTGCCGCCGGCCCATCATTCTTGAGAGAAAGCACTTCGGGCTTCTCGGAGCCGTTACGGGCTGACCTCGTCATGAGAAGGGCTCGGTTGCCGGTGGCTCCAGCAACTCCGTCAGGCGTTCCCGCAACTCTCGCTGTCCCACGCTGTGCTCCCAGCTGTCCAATGGCCCTATCTATTCGGAGCAGACGAGCACATTGGACGGTGACGGGGGAAACAATCGTTCAACCAGCACAAACGTCGCTCGAGATCGTGGGGGCTACGTAAGCAGAGCGCCTCGGGTACGAAAAATCGCTTGCTGGTCCTACCGGCGAGCACCAGGCTTTGTGGATGGAAGGTTACGACGCCGCTACCTACGGCCAACGCGTTGCGGACGTCTACGACGAGCGGACCAAGGGTGCTCGTCCTGGGCAGGTGGAGCTGCTGAACGAGCTGGCTGGTGAAGGGCCGGTACTGGAACTGGGGATAGGCACGGGCCGCCTCGCGCTCCCCCTCGTCACCCGCGGTGTCGAGGTGTACGGCATCGACTCGTCCGCTGCGATGGTGGCAAAGTTGCGTGAGAAGCCAGGTGGCGACCGCATATCGGTCAGCATGGGCGACTTCGGCGATTTCGACCTCGCCAAGCGCTTCAGCCTTGTGTTCGTGGCTTTCAACACACTTTTTGCCCTGCCCGACCAGGAAGCGCAGCTCAGCTGCTTCGCTGCGGTTTCCCGCCACCTCCTGCCCGCTGGGCGTTTCCTGGTGGAGGCGTTCGTCCCCGATCTGATCTGGGCCGCTTCGACCGAGGCCAGCGGATGAGCGTCATGGATGTGGGCCTCGACCGGGTGCTCCTCGAATGTTCGCGGCACAGGGCTGGGTCGCTCAGGACGACATCGGGAGACAGATCGTTCTATCCGGTGCAGTTGATGATCTGGTCGGGAGTGCGCCTGCTGGCGACCCGGTTGGAGCCGGGCCGAGGCTCGTGCGCTACTAGCCCAGAAGATCCGGGAGTTGATCAAAGTCACGAAGGCACGGAACTCCGTCATGGTCGCCAGGTGGGCACAAGCCTTGGCGAGCGATGTGAACGGGACGAAGCCCTGCCTTGGCCGCGCCGGCAATGTCGTCCGACAGGTTGTCGCCGACGAAGACAATCTGGTCAGGGGGTAGACCAGCTTGGGCGATCACACTGGCAAAGATCGCGGGATGCGGCTTGCGGTAGCCATGTATTGCGGAGCAGACGACGAAGTCAACCAACTCGCTAAGGGAGTTGTGCCGAAGCTGGCGGTCGAGGTCCCAGTCCCAGTTCGAGCAGATGCCCACCGTGATGCCTCGATCTCGTAGTTGAGAGAGCACGGGGGCAACGTCGGGGAAGACCGTGAACAACCGGGTATAACGGAGACCGTCGATATCGGCCACGAGCTGTGAACGCGCATGCTCGGGCACGCCGGACTGGTCGAAGAGGCGCTCCAAACGGCGTCCCTGCCACGCCCGGTAGGTGGCTTCGGATGTCGAGTGCTCTTGGTGTTCGATCGGGTGGCCTGAATCCCAGTCGTGGAGAGCCTGCTGATCGGGCGTTCCTCCGGCGCTCGTGATCAGTTCGGGCAGACGGGCCCAGAAGTCGTCAGGGTGTGGAGCGGCGAGCGTGTTGTACCAGTCGAAGACAACCGCGGCAACTTCGCTCACCTCCTCATATTCGCGGACGGCTGTACTCGGCTGCTCGACGATTACAAACCGGGGGTCGGGGGGCCCGGTGTCGAAGGGCTCAAGCCAGTTGGGCCTGACACCTTTTGCTGCGCTTCCTTGGGAGAAGAAATAGTCGTCCGGCACCCGCCGGATGCCATTGCCGAAAGGCGACTGAGGGCGGCGGACCTGGAACGCCGCTCCTGATCGTATGTCGGGCCATATTTTGCCGGCGCTAATACGCGACGCGGCAGACGCCGCGGGCCGCGCTTTGCGAAATGACCGAACGGCCTCAGATGGCATTTTTGACGCAAAAGTTGGCAGTCAACTTGGCGGTCCAACCCGACCGCCAGCACCCGGGCGCCGCTTACGGTGGACCGGCACACCGGCCCTGACCTGGGCGAACTGGCGGGGAGAGTGATACAACCTTTGAACCCCTGATTTGTGGCTCAAACTCACTCAAATTCTCCGAAAGTATACAGTGTCCTGATGAAGACATCCACAAGGGTTACCTAGCCTCTAGCTTGATTGCCGCAGTTCTATTGATCAAGTTTGGCTGTCCACTTGCTCAGGCCCGAAAGTTGTTCGGTGATCGAGCCAGTCTTCCGGGCGAAATGGCGAACCTCACTGGTCGTCAAGCGCGCAGCACTCGGAGCACTATTGGTCCTTTCGGAAACCTTGACAGCATAGTCCGCTTGTGCTATGAAAGCCGACAACGTCTTAGGGCGCCCTAAGGCAGATTGCACTGAGAGCACGGCCGAATTGGAGTCAGCACCGGCAGGCTCGCGGGCACGATGTGCGCGGTAGTTTTTGCGACTTTCATTCAGCCACCCCTGGACAACCGTCAAGGTTCCTGGCTCAAGTGCCGCGAGGGCCCGTGTCCCTTCCTTCCTTATATTGCCAATCCTGCGCAACCCAAAGAACGACGAAACTAAAAAGGAGAGGGAATGACCCGACTGAACTCAAACCACGACAGGGCGGGTACGATCCTGACCAGAACGCCACTGCGCGACCTAGTGCCGCCAAACAGGCTGCGCTCGGAAAGAGCGCCAAGAGCGGGGTCCTGTGCGCCGTTCTCGCCTTGGCATGTTCCATGCTGGTTTCACCAACCGAAGCCTCCGCCGCTCCCTTCGGCTTCGGACCCTTCGCACCCGGGAGCGTCGTAGTCGCCCAGGGTGGCACGATCTCGGGGAACGGCACTGGCACTGCTGGGACCGTCTCGGCAGATGGGTACGTGAACGTTTACCCGCCCGACGCCAACGGTGATGTGGCACCAAAGGCAAGCTTCACCCAGGGCATGTACGGCCCCTTCGTAGTGGTCTTCGACCCCTCAGGCGATATGTGGGCAGCCAATGTAGACAACACGAGTGACAGCACCATCGTGGAGATCACCAGGGCGGAGCTCGGCACGCCCAACCCCGTGCCGGCTGTGACCATAACGGGGGTAGGGGACGCGCTCGAGTACCCCTATGGCATGGCCTTCGACAGCTGGGGCAACCTCTGGGTCGTCAGTAGCTTCGTGGGCGTGGTCTATGAGTACGCAAGCTGGCAATTGGCCCACTCGGGCTCGCCTACGCCCGTCAGGACAATCTCAGACTTACCTGCCACCCCGAACGGCGATGGTTTTGACCCCTGGGGCGACCTTTGGGTGTCGACCGGAGTTTCAACACAGTGCCCTCAGGGCTGTGTCGTCGAGTTCTCGAAGTACGAGCTGGCTAGCCTGCACCCGAAACCGACGGTGATTATCTCTTCGACCGGCGGCGCCAACCTTTCCTTCACCCGCTCGGGTGATATGTGGCTGGTCACCGGGGGAGGTCCGGCAAGTGACTGCGTTTACGGTGATCCCTGTAACAACGAGCTCGTGGAGTTCACAAGGGCCCAGCTCTCAGCATCGGGTTCCCCCGCACCTATGGTGACGATCAGTTCGGACATCCCCGGGTGCTCGACCTACGGGGCTCCCGCTGTCCCCTGCGCTAACGGGTCCCTCTACGGCCCATATGGGGTCGCGGTCGACTCCGCTGGGGACGTCTGGGTCTCCAACTTCAACACACCCACTGCAGTCGAGTACGGCAGGGACCAGCTTCCCGAGTCGGGGTCAGCGTCACCCGTTCCTGAGCGGACGATCGCTGGTCCGGACACTGGAATGGACTGGCCCTCGTTCGTCACCGTTGCGCCGTAATAGTTTGCCTAACGTTTAGACCCACAACAACGGCGGCGTCACGCTGGCCCAGGACCGCTGGTGCTTGCGCTGGCGCCGCCTGTAACGTGCATCTACTAAGGGCGTTCTCCGAGAGATGTCCAGCCTCGAAGTCCGAGGTGAAGGACCGTCCCTAGGAAGCCCGCAGGGGCGACAAAACGGCCGGGGTGGGGTGAAGGGTGCGGGCCAACCGCAGCCCCGGAGCAGTTAGTGTCCGGGACGTCTCGCGACACCGGCGGAGAGGGTGGGATTTGAACCCACGGTGAGTTTCCCCACACACGATTTCCAATCACGTCCGAGCAGTCCAGGCTAGTCCCTCGCTGTACATCGGTGCTGGTCAAGGGTGGTGCGAGTTCCACGTGTATCCTGGGCTGACCGCCAAAGTCTGTCTCGTTGGCGGTCAAGTTGGCGGTCAAAACTCGTGTTTGGTTCGCGATCTGCTCGTGAAATTGTTTCACCTGACAGCAGGACCGAAGCTGGCGTAACTAAAGCGCCTCGTGTCGCCCGCCAGCTTGATGGGGCCCTCGCTCCGCCAGGGTGGGTTCTACCGATGACCGCAACACCTGAGCATTTCAGGAGTTGCCATGCCTCGCCGTCGTGTCCCCAAGAAAGAGCTTCATCGCGTACGTCGACTTCCTGCTCCACCACCGAGCAGTCCGCCACTTTCAGCCAAGCAACAGCTATACATCCGCCTTATGGCCCAAGGGATGAACAACGTGGCGGCATGTCGGGTAGTTGGCGTCAGTAGGAAGACCGGCACCCGTTGGAGGCTCGGCCGCACGAGGGTGCTCAATGGCCGCGTGCACACTTACCGGTCCATCACCGGGGCGGCGCCTCGGGGCGTGGCTCGGGTAGTGTCGGCGCGCTTTTTGTCCGAGGGAGAGCGCCTCGTCATTGCGGACGGCCGCCTTGCTGGCCAGAGCTTGCGTTGCATCGCTGCCGAGCTGGGTCGTAGCCCTTCGACCATCAGCAGGGAGGTGACCAACAACGCGGACCCCGTCACCGGCCGCTACCGCCCCCACGGTGCCCAACGACAGTCCGAGGACCGTCGCTTGCGGCCCCAGCCGGGCAAGTTCGTGCTGAACATCGAGCTGGCCCGCTTCGTTCAGAGCGGTCTGCAGAAGCGCTGGAGCCCTGAGCAGGTGAGCAACGCCCTGGCGGCCGGCTTCCCTCGCCGCCCGGACATGCGAGCCTGTCACGAGACCATCTACCAGGCGCTTTACCACCCGGCGCGTAGCGGCCTACGACGCGAGCTGGCCAGTTCCCTGCGCACGGGCCGCGTCCGGCGAAAAGGGCGCCGACGGCCTGACGGTCGCCGGTCACGCTTCGGAGGCCCGATGACCATGATCTCCGAGCGTCCCGCTGAGGTATCCGACCGCGCTATCCCGGGGCACTGGGAGGGTGACTTGATCGTGGGCAGGGCCAATGGCTCGGCCATCGGCACACTGGTGGAGCGCACGACGCGCTTTGTCAAGCTCGTCCACTTGCCCGCAGGCCATGGTGCCGAGCACCTGAGGGATGCCTTAACCGAGAAAATGTCAGCGTTGCCGGCACCACTTGCCCGCTCGCTCACTTGGGACCAGGGCAGCGAAATGGCCCGCCACGACGAGCTCACCCACGAAGAGCAACTCCCGACCAGGGCCTAAAGATGATTGGCCGGATAACGGGGGCAAAGAGGCTCTAACGAGAACACCAATGGCTTGTTACGCCAGTACTTCCCCAAGGGCACCGACCTCAGCGTGCACGGGGCTGACGACCTCGAGGCTGTCGCTGCCGAACTGAACGCCCGTCCACGAAAGACGCTCGGTTGGGACAATCCAACGGTCTGCCTCGAACGGCTTATATTGTCAGTGACTTAGACCCTGTGTTGCGGTCATCCTTGGAATTCACCCAGGTTGATGGGGCCCACCTGACCGGGTAACCAGTGTTGGCAACGCGATGATCGCGGGTTGCGGGCGGTAGGTCAAGAGCGCCGTCGGCGACGAGGTCTGGGCAGCAAGGCTTCACATGCCTGCCAATCGTCTCCGGCTGTCAGCCGTTCAAGCGGCGTCTCTTGCGACGCTTGCAGCACGCTCCATGTTGCAGCGACCAGCGGGGGAAGCGAGCCTTGGCCCTCCTCGATCATGCGGGTCCACAGGCGTGCCGCTTCCCCAACCAACTCACCCCAGCCCGTCTGGTGGAGCGGGGGCCACGCGGCACCAGCGGGGATAAGACAAACCGGAAGGCGTCGGAGCGTTCCAGAATGATGTTTGTCAGGGCGAACACGTCCGGTGGCCAATCCAGCAGCTCGTCGCTCATCTCGACACCAGCCGCTGCGAGCCATACTGAGGCTAACGTTGGCGCCGGTACGCTGATCATGGTGGAAACCTCACAATCTCTGCCATCTTCGATGCAGGAGAGTGCGCCCGACGCTAGGTTTTAGCCGGCTCGGGCCGCTCCTCAGCGAACAGAAAGGGTGGCTACGCAACACCTTTGACGGCTGACTCGATGAGTGCGACTACGTCGTCGGGATGAGACACCATCGCCACGTGACTCGACTGGACTTCGACGGTCGTTGCGCCCATACGCTTTGCGAACGAGCGCTCGGCGTCGGGCGGAATGGCCTCGTCGTTCCCCGCAACCATGTACCACGACGGAAACGACTTCCAGGCGGGAACGCCCATCACATCTCCGAGCGTGGACGTCGAAAGCGGTTGCTGAACGGCGAACATGACATGTGCTTGTACCGAGGCGACGTCGCCCGCAAAATGGTGAACGAAGTCGTCTTTCGGGAGCCAAGCAAACCCGTGCTCGTCAATGTCGAGGCGCGCGAGAGCCGGGGTCGGAGGACCCGAGGCCAGAAGAGCCCCGATCGACTCACCTTCATCGAGTCCGAAAGCGGCAATGTAAACCAGGGCGATGACGTGAGGAGCGTCGGCACCCATAGCCGTCATGATCTGTCCCCCGTACGAATGCCCGACTACAACGGTGGGGCCATCCTGGCGGTCAAGCACTTGACGCAGTCTGGCCACGTCGTCAACCAACGACGTTTCTGGAAACTGCGGGGCGGTGACGTCGTACCCGGCTGCTTGGAGCCGCTCAATGACGGTCGCCCAGCAAGATCCATCGGCCCAAGCGCCGTGAACGAGGACAATATTCGGAAGTTCACTCATTGTGGTTCTCCTTAGTGTTGTGGAAACTGCACGTGTGTATCGGTTGAAGACCTAGTGGAATGCCCCAGCCACCGCCGGCTTGCCAGTGTCCGCTCCCGGTGCCGTTGCGGTGGTCGCCGCTATGGGCGGGGGGAGCAGCTGGCCCTGGAAGATGGCCACCACGGTGCGCACAGCGATGGCGGCAACCAGCACGCTGATGGCCGCCAGCACCAGGTAGGCCAGAGGTCGACCCCCGGTCACGTGCTCGGCATCGATCCAGAACAGTAGCGTCGAGGCGACCGCCGCCCACGAGAAGGTAAAGGCCCAGGTCGCTAGAGAGAATTTCAGGCGCACATATCGGCCCAGGAGGGGGATCTGGGCCACCACCATCAACAACCCATAGCCGGCCAGAGCGGTAACGAACGGTGTGATGTGGGCACCATGCATGAAGAAGTAGGCGAGGCTGGCCACCGCCGCCGGTGCCACTTCGATCGCCATGGTCGGAGCCAAGGCGTCGGGCAGCGGCGGCCGGAAGATCAGACGCCCCAGGATCATCGACCCCACGATGATCCAACACAGGATGCCCAGGCCCAGCATGAACTGAGCCAGACGCTGCTGACCTACTTCGCCGGCACCAGCGGAAGCGACCAGTCCCCCGGCCACCGTGGGGAGGAAGTAGCCAGGATGAAGCCGGTCCAGTTCGGTGCCGCCGCGCATCCAGCTGCCGGTAAACCAACCCCCGAGGAGCACAACCCCAACAATGAAGACGTCGATGATCACAGCGGCCACCGATCGGGCGTAGGGAGCGACCCCGTCGGCAGCCAGCAGGATGGGAGTGATCAAAGCGAGCGAGGCGAACGGTCCGACAGTCATGTCATGTAGGTCAGAGGTGAGAGCCCCCCGGTTGGTCAGCACGTAGCGGAGATAGAGCAGCACAGAGACCAACCACCCCACAGTCGCCAGACCGACCAGGACATCGCTCACCTCGTGGGGGGCCAAGTGCTGGTCGACGCCGATCCGCCAACCGGTAGCCAGGCCGGCCAGGCCGAATCCCATGCCGAACATGTTCAGGGGAATCCGACGTGCGCTCGTCATTGCCAGTCCTTCCGGTGAGCGGCTTTCAGACTCGCTTGTTGGTCACGATGTATCTCACCTTCTCGAGCAGCGCTGACCAATGTGTCGGTGGTCATTACTGCCGATCCAAACGATAGACCGTTGTCGCCGACCGACGGAAAACCTGCTCCTGCGCCTCCGGTCCGAACCGCTCGATGAGCCCCAGCGCAGTGCCCACGACGCCGGCATAGTCGGTGACAGCCGTGCATACCGGCCAATCGGAACCGAACAGGATCCGTTCGGGGCCGACCAGATCGGAAAGGGCCCGAACATATGGCTCCAGATCAGGGATCGTCGCCGCCTTCGGGTAGGACCGTGTGACCAGTCCAGACAGCTTGAACGTGACGTTCGGTGCGGCAGCGAGGGCGCGGACGGCCGCGAGCCACGACTCGTCGACGGACGACCCGCCGACGACCACGGGCGGATTGCCCAAGTGGTCGAGATACTGAACAGCAGCGCCGGTGGGTCGAACTGGTTATGAGGCCGGCCGAGTAACCGCTGTGGCCACCCCGCTTATTGGGCGAGAGCATGGAGCCGTTTGACTGGGCTAGGCGAAGCTACTACGGAGCAGCCCAAATACGACCAGCTCAGGACCCGTGTGAAGCTCTGCGTGAAGCGATCAGTGAAGTAAAAATGAAGCTCATTCGTCTCGTTCGCGAGGGGCCGAAGCCTGCGCCTGGTGTGCTGAGCGAAGCCGGCGCCTGGTGTGCTGAGCGAAGCCGGCGCTCCCTTCTGTCGTGCGCCTTATCGCGAGGGTGGCGAGCCACTTCGTTATTGCCGCACACGCGCCCCGCGAAGGGGCACCGTACTTGCGCGTCTGAGGGCTTGTCGAGCGCCTGAGCCAAGGCGGCGCTGCCCACGGAGGGGCGGCGCCGGCGCTGGGCCCGGCCGCAGACCGGTGCTCCGCCATGGACGGTGCCTGGGGTCAGCAGCCAGTGCGACTGGTGGGCACCCGAGGCCTTCGCGCGCCAGCCGTGAGACTTCACTCTGGAAGAGTGAAAATGTGTGTGATCAAATTTAACGCCCATTTTGCCGTCTCTGCCGTGGAGAGCAAAGGAGTGCTTGCTGCGACCGACCAAATGCGCTCGACAGTCCTTAGGACGGCCGCTACACCCGCGGGCAAACGCTAGCGGACCCGTACCGGTGGGCTACCCCGCCACTCCGACAACACCTCAATCCTTCCGACGATGTGGCTGTTGAACTCGTCGAGTTGCTCCGCCGGTACCCAGTACTCCTGGAGGTCACGACCACCCACCTCTCGGACCTCGTAGGCAGCAAGATAATCGGTGTCGACGTCGAAGTCCGTGACGTAACCGACATTGCCGTTGTCCTTGTCCTTCGTGTTCCATTCACGAGCTATGGCGACGGCGTACTCCTCCGTAAGCACCGGATAGAAAATCGGCTGCCAATCCAAGCGGGGAGGGAAGCTGGCCCAGTCACTTGCCTCTATCAAGTCAAGCTCTCGCTGGCCAAACTGGTCGAAAGAGCCGGGTGGTCGGCACCCTGTCATTATCGCAGTCGCGCCCCTAAGTAGGTCCAATAACGAGGGGTCGAAGAGGCTGCCGACCGGTGCCCAGCCAGCGAGGATGCCCGAACGCTTCGCGAACAATATCCAAAAGTGTTGCGTTTTGGTCCGCTCGTGGTCAGGAGAAGGGGTAGGCGCACAGAACCATCCAGAGGAGGCTGCCAGTGCTCAAACCAATAGGCGTCGACAAGCTGCTTTACACACCAGTGGAAGCCGCCCACGCTCTCGGCATCAGTCGCTCCGCCATCTACGTCCTGATGGCCAACGATGACATCCCGTCGGTTCGTATCGGCGCATCTCGCCGGGTCCCCGTGGAGGCACTACGCCGGTACGTCGCCGGACTGGGTGAACCGGCCGACGTGCGGCGGCCGCCGCGATCGGCCGGACAGAACCCCAAGCAGCAGCCGCTCTGGAGATGACCGTCGCACGCGGGTATTACCTAAGGACGAGGGCCTGCCCATGATCGACGAGCGGGTGACGTTGGCCAGGTTCCTGCAGACCTGGCTCGACCAGGTCGTCAGGCCGCAGCGCGGATATGCCACGTGGCAGGGCTACGAAGTCAACGTCCGCCGCCACATTGTGCCGGTGCTGGGCAACCGCACACTTGCCAAGCTCTCACCCGCCGATGTGCAGGCGCTTATCAACACGAAACGTAATGAGGGGCGCCGCGGACCGTTCAGTACGTGCACGCCACGCTACGAGCCGCTCTTGGCGTGGCCCTCCGTTGGGGCGTCATTGCCCGCAACGTGGCCACGTTGGTCGACCCAGTATCCGTTGACAGGCCACCGGTCGCCCCCTTCCAACCCGAGGAGGTCCAGGCTCTCCTGACCGCCGCCGCCGAGGAGCGGCTCGGCGCCTTCTATACGGTTGCCCTAGCCGTCGGGCTGCGCCCCAGCGAAGCCCTCGGGCTCAAATGGGCCGACGTCGACCTGGTCGAGGGCACAGTTCGGGTCCGGCGGGTGCTAGAGCGTCACGGCGGCGAATGGTCGTTCAAGGAGCCGAAGTCAAGGACCAGCCGGCGCACCATCCCGTTGCCGCTGGTATGCGTCGATCAGCTCGTCGCCCACAGGCACCGCCAGCTCTTCGAGCGCCGCAGCGCGGAGATTTGGGAGGACAACGACCTGGTCTTCTGCACCCAGACCGGGACGCCCCTGGACCGCAGCGAGATGTCCCGTCGCTTCACCAGGCTCCAACAAGCCGCGGGAGTGGGTCACCATCGCCTCTATGACTGCCGGCACACGGCGGCCAGCTTCCTTCTGGCCCAGGGGGTGTCGCCTCGGGTCGTAATGGAGGTGCTCGGCCATTCGTCGTTCGCCCTGACAATGGATACCTATACGCATGTTTTGCCAGCGCTAATGCGCGACGCGGCGGACGCCTTATCATTCACCGTCAACTGCTCAAACCGGCAGCGATCGGCAGCGGTTCCGTATCACCCACCCCTTCCACCCCTTGAAGGGGGAGGAGTACGAGCTG
>Ga0302326_10019498_pt1 | contig 14005 bp, 6 predicted proteins | sample Palsa_T0_3_FD_202264 | JGI IMG/M metagenome (GOLD analysis project Ga0302326, IMG submission 202264) | Peat permafrost microbial communities from Stordalen Mire near Abisko, Sweden - Palsa_T0_3 | ecosystem: Environmental > Terrestrial > Soil > Palsa > Peat permafrost | place: Sweden: Abisko... | reverse complement strand
CGCAAAGTCTGAAAGCGGTTCACTTATTCTTCTTGACAAAACCGGCCAATTGCTTTGGAGTCAAGAACCAATGAAGGCAGGCGCATTGGCCGAACACCAGTTTCTCGACGCTCAATTTGCAAAATCCGGCTTTCTTCAACTCCATTTCCATCCCATCTTCGCCCGTCAGCAGCGTCGAAATCAGGCGGCTCATGCCCGGCTCGTGGCCGACCAGGACGATCCCCCGGGCGTCGCGGAAATTCTGGGTGATGTTGTCAACCATCGCTTTGCCCGGGGCGTCTGGCACCAGGTGGCTCGTCTCGAAAAGTTTCCGCGACTGATAGACTTGGGCCAGAATCTCCGCCGTGCGCCGGGCACGCGCATAGGGGCTGGTCAGGATCGCGTCGAACGCCACCTCCATCGCCTGAAGGCCGCGCGCAACGTCAAACATATCGTCCTCCCCTTCGCGGGTGAGGGGGCGTTTGCGATCCGGCCGCCATCGCGGACCCCGCGGATGGGCCTTGCCATGACGCAGGAAAAAAAGGTTCATCATGCTATCCGAAACGTCCGGTGACATAGGCCTCGGTTTGCGGGTTGGCCGGGTTGGTGAAAAGTTTTTTGGTCTGGTCGAACTCGACCAGTTTGCCGAGATAAAAAAAGGCGGTGAAGTCCGCAATGCGCGAGGCCTGCTGCATGTTGTGGGTGACAATGACAATGGTGAATTTCTTCTTCAACTCCAATATCAATTCCTCGATCTTGGCCGTGGCCAGCGGGTCCAGGGCCGAAGCAGGTTCATCCATCAGCAGCACCTCCGGTTCGATGGCCAGCGCCCGGGCGATGCACAGCCGCTGTTGCTGCCCGCCCGAAAGACTCAGGGCGCTGGCGTGCAGGCGGTCTTTGACTTCGTCCCACAAGGCGGCCATGCGCAAGGTTTGTTCCAGACGTTCCTGCAGGACGTTCTTGTTGCGCACGCCGTTGAGCCGCAAGCCGGCGGTGACGTTCTCCGCCACGGACATAGTGGGAAAGGGATTGGATTTTTGGAAGACCAGGCCAACGCGCCGCCGCACCAGTGTGGCATCGATATGAGGGGCATAAAGGTCCTGATCGAACAAGAGCACCCTGCCCTGCACGCGCGCGCCCGGCGCCAGGTCGTGCATGCGGTTCAAGGTGCGCAGAAACGTGGATTTGCCGCAGCCGCTCGGCCCAATGATGGCGGTGACCGTCTGGGCCGGGATTTGCAGGCAGATATCCGTCAGGACTAGGTTGGAACCGAACCACACGTGAAGATTTTGCACGTCAAAAGTGATCCGCGCCCCATTGGCGGGGAATCGTGGGACAGCCCCGTTTTGGGTGGCGGCGGCTTCGCTCTCGTTCGTCGTGGCGCGCATCATCAAACAATGAAGATGGAGCGTTGCGGCCCGCAGCAAAAGTCAAATCGTAGGTGAGTGTGGTCTAGTTGTTGCGACTATGGATGGCCGGGGAACTGATAGCCTTTAAAGACATATTCATAATCCGCCCCGCTGGATGGACCGGTCCAATTCAATTCCGGCGTCCCACGCGCGGCGTTCTGGCCCGCGGCAATGATGGCGGGATCGGTCCATTTGTGAAGCTCGGCGTGGCCATCGGCGAAAGAAATGGAAGCGACATCAATGTGCGACATGGCGGGCGGATCCTGCCATTCAAAACAATCGCCTGTCCAGTTGACAACCCAGGTCCCCATGTTGTAGCCGCGCCAATCGGCATCCTCCAGCATGGAAAAGGTCGAGCCTGGCATGGGGATGGCGGACATTTTGGTGTACGTGGCGCCGGAGCCCCAGTAATCGTCATAAGGATCGCCGCCGAGATTTTGGGTCCGGGAGTAACTGTCGTAAGCCCACCCATTGGGGCTGTTGGTCGAGGGCGAATTTTGAATGCGCATGTCTCCGGGACAATGGTAGTCCTCCACCATGTTACAATAAAAATAAAAGGCGTTGCTGATGATCAAGCCTGTTTGCACCGCGAACAAGGCGTTGCTGGCGTTGCCCCAACAATCGGGCGGGGTCGCGGGCCCTCCCCAAAAGCCGCCCGCCGGATAGATGTCGGCCCCGGTTTCATAATTGGCCATTTGGACGATGCGTTCGAAATTGTCCGCCATGTACATGTGAAAGGCGTTGGCCATTTGCTTTTGGTTATTCAGGCATTTGACGGCGGAGCCTTGTTGTTTGGCCTTGGAAAGGGTCGGCAACATCAGCGCCGCCATGATGGCAATAATGGTGATGACGACCAGCAACTCGACCAGACTAAAGCCGCGGAAGCAAGACCCGCGCCCGCTCACAAGAGCAGCGCACGGGCTGCCTGGCGCTTCAATTGACACTTTCATTCGCAGGCATCATACCACACCGCCGCGATTTCACACATGAAATTTGTGCCAGGGAACCATAAATTTATGCACCACGCGAAACGTCCCGCGCAAAAGTGCAGTCAGACCCGCCGCGATCCGGCTTGCCGAAGCACTTTGATTTCGGTACACTAAACACGGCGATAAAGTGATTTGAGGAAATACGAATGAACACAAAAATGAAATCAACCTATATCGCGTTGACCATGGCGCTCGCTCTGGAGCTTCCATTCGGCGCATCGGCGGAGGATCTGGCCATTACGCCCGGCAAATTTTCCGGCACCATGGATTCGCTGACGAATTACGTCTGCCCGGATTGGTTCCGCGACGCCAAGTTTGGCATCTGGGCGCATTGGGGGCCGCAAGCCGTGCCCATGGAGGGCGACTGGTACGCGCGCAAGATGTATCAGCAAGGCTCGCCGGACTACAACGATCATCTGGCCCGCTTCGGCCACCCTTCCACCAACGGTTGGAAGGACATCATCCCGCTGTGGAGAGCCGAAAAGTGGGAGCCGGAAAAATTGATGGCGCTTTATAAAAAAGCAGGCGCAAGATACTTCGTCAGCATGGGCTCGCATCATGATGATTTCTTCCTTTGGAATTCCTCCTTGCACAAATGGAATGCCGTCAATTACGGCCCGCATCGCGACGTGGTGGGCGCATGGCAAAAGGCCGCCAGGAAAGAGGGATTGCCTTTCGGCGTTTCCGAACATCTGGGCGCCAGCTTCACCTGGTTCCAGGATGCGCACAAGTCGGACAAAACCGGCCCGCTGGCCGGCGTGCCCTATGATGGGGCCAACTCCAATGACTGGGACCTCTATCATTTCCCAGCCGAGCCCGGCGACACGTCCTGGTATTCCAAGAATCCGCGCTGGCAGCGGCAATGGTTCCGTGAAATCAAGGAACTGGTTGATAACTATCACCCCGACCTCCTTTACAGCGACGGCGGCGTGGCCTTCGGCAATGAAGTGGGTCTGAGCCAGATTGCCAATCTTTACAACGACAGCCTTCGGCAACATCACGGCAAGATGATGGCCGTTTATAATTGCAAGCAACCCTCGCAAGGGCGTTGGGTGCAGGATTACGAACGCGGCGTCAACGGCGGCATCGATCCGTATCCGTGGCAGACTGACACCTCCATCGGCGACTGGTTTTACAACCGGCACTGGAAATATCAGCCCGTGAGCTGGACTGTTCACATGCTGGTCGATATCACGAGCAAGAATGGAAATCTCCTGCTCAACGTCGTGTTGCGCCCGGATGGTTCGTTGGATTCTGAGGTCGAGACGATGCTGCATCAATTGGCCGACTGGACGGCGGTCAATGGCGAGGCCATTTACGGGACGCGTCCTTGGCAGGTCTATGGCGAAGGCCCCACTCGAGCCAAGGGCGGCGCGTTCAAGGAAAACTTTGCCTACACCGCCAAGGACATTCGCTTCACCACCAAAGGCAAGACACTTTACGCCATTGCGATGGGCTGGCCGGACGATGGCAAAGTGGTGGTCAAATCGCTCGCCAAAACCGAAAACGCCGGCGCCAATGAAATCAAGCGCGTCGAGTTGCTCGGCAAGAGCGGCAAATTGAAGTTCACTCAGACCGCCGAGGGATTAATCGTCGAATTGCCCGCCCAAAAAATCAGCGACCTGACCTGCTCGCTCAAAATCACGGGCAGTCATTTGCAGCCGGTCGCGCCGCCCGCCACCGCCAACGTAATCGCTCCGGATGCTCATGGCAGCCTCACGCTGTCGGCCACGGACGCTGAACTTCACGGCAGCCAGCTCAAATTGGAAGAACAGGGTGGGTTGCCGGACATCGGTTTTTGGGACAACGGCGCTGAATGGGTTTCTTGGATGGCGCAGATTGCCAAACCCGGCGCGTACAACATCAGCGCCACCACGGCCACGGTATTCAGCGACGCGGCATTCGTCCTTGAAATAGGCGGCCAGAAGGTCAACGCGTCCATTCCGCGCACGGAGGGTTGGGACAAATTCGTGCCGGCCGAACTCGGCTCGGTTGAAATCCGGCAGCCCGGCCCATTGGCTGTCAGCGTCCGCTCCAAAGACGGCGCGGCTTGGAAAGCCATCAACCTCAATTCCATCAAGCTGACGCCGGTTGAACCAAAATGATCTGGCCGGTTCCAACGTTTCTGAACAACTCTTGCGCGCGTGAATTTCGATCTGGTGACTGGTCTGGAGTGGTACCTGGTTTTCCTTTTTTCAACCAGTTTCCACGAGGCCGCCCACGCTTGGTCGGCTTGGAAACTTGGCGATGACACCGCTCATCGGGGAGGCCAGGTCACACTGGATCCCACGCCCCATTTATTTCGAGAGCCATTGGGCATGGTGGTGGTTCCCATTTTGTCCTACCTGCTGGGCGGCTGGATGATCGGCTGGGCCAGCGCGCCGTACGATCCCCACTGGGCGGTCGCCAACCCGAAGCGGTCGGCCCTCATGTCGCTGGCGGGCCCGGCGGCGAACCTCATTCTGCTGCTCATCGCCGCGATGTTGATCCGCGGAGGACTCTGGCTCGACTTTTTCCAAGCACCTGAAAGCGTGAATTTTTCGCACGTGGCGGCGGCTCATTCCTCGAAAGCATATTTTTGGGGCACCCTGTTGAGCATTGTCTTCTCTCTCAATCTTCTGCTCTGCGCGTTCAATTTGCTGCCGGTGCCGCCCCTGGATGGCAGCGGGGCGTTGATGATGTTTGCCGGATCGCACCAATCAGCGGAGCGGCTTCTGACCATTTTGGGTGAAAGCCAATGGCGGTTTCTGGGCCTCTTTATTGCGTGGAAGGTGTTTGACGACATTTATCCCTGGATACAAGTCACCGCCATCAATCTTCTTTATCTAGGCCAGAGCCACTACGGAGTATGAGGCAGCCGCGGGGGTTTTGGGCCGTCACACCGTCAAAATGTTGCTAATCAATAATTTGCAAAAGATCGAACCGTCGCGCCGTCACCTTCCCAATATTGTCAAGTTTTGGTTACAACCGGGTTAATTTATGCTTTTGCGCAAAAAATAAGTTGACGAAAATCGGCAAATTGTGCAAACTCACGTCCGTAATCACTTAAAGCGACACCTAGACGGTCAACGCGACCCGTTCCTGTTGAATAGTCTGGGCAGGGTGCAGGCTCGCGGTTGGAAGAGATTGATAGGCAGCGTTTGGTTTGCCGTGATCTCGTCACCGTATCAAAGGCAGTTCATTCGGATGGAAAGCAAACGAGAATGAAATTAATCAGTCACAGCATCAGCCGGTCTGTGTGAAAAAACAATGTATATTGTCGAACTCATAGCCAGAACAATAATCACCAATACTCACAACTTAAAGATATGAAAAATCACCTCAGATGGGAATTGTGCTTCGCCGCCCTCGGCCTGGCCTTGGCCGCTCCAACTAGCATCCAAGCCCAGACGTTCGTCCCTGTTCCGCTGACAGCCAACAGCTTCACTTACCAGATCGTCGTACCTTCCAATTATCCGGCCAAGCCCAACGCGCAAATGATAACAGTCACTTTGGATAACGGGCCAACCTTGGAAACCAACACTTCAACTTATACATTCAACTACGGGCAGACAACCCCGCCAACACTAACCAACGCCTACGTGACCCTGTACGGCAACACTCATTTCGAGGTGGGCCTGGATCGCTCCTCGGCCGCTGCCAGCAACACTTATGGCATGCCGCATGGCGGCACCCTGCTGACCAATATCACGATGAGCGATCACGTTTATCAATTGGGCTATTGGACCAACTCATCCAGCAATTGCCTATTCATCGGCAACTACGGCACTCCGGCGGCCTATACCGGCGGAACAAACTACACCACTGGCGGCAATCTTTATACCGGACAAAACTATACCGTCGGCAATCTTACAATCGTTGATCCAACCCCTTACACGGCTATATCCATCCTGAATTCCACAGGCAACGGGCCGGGTGACGAGATGATTACGATTTCCCATGCGGACGGCACCGCTGAGTCCTACTCCGTGAATTTCTCGGACTGGTTCTCACAGTCCTTCGTCACGGGCACGAACGCGACCACAGAGCCTGCTTGCACCGCTGCTTATAATCCCTCGGGTCGCTTCACCGTCCAGCCTGGCAGCGGCTTCGCCAACGCTGGCACTGCTACCGGCAGCCGGCTCTGGGCCTCGGACCTCAGCTTAACCGACACCACCAGTCCTATAACGAATATTAATTTTGCCTACTCTGGCGGCGGTCGAACGGCCATTTTTGCCGTCAGCGCCACCACCAATCCGAGCGATGGCGGAGGCGGCAATAGTGGTCCATTGCCAGGGCCGTTCGCCCCCTTTGCCTATATGACCGGATTCAATGCCGGCTGCGTTGTGCCGAACTTCCCCGGACCGCTGCCCTACAATGCCACGATGGACAACGGCACCAACTACACCTCCGGTGGGGGCGGTGGCAACACCTGGGGGGAGAAAGGTTGGGACCTTGGTTCCACCAATGGATTCCCATACCATGGAAGCACCTTTGCGAGTTTCGCCAATCCAAACCGGTTTTACCAGATGGCGCCATCTTATTCGGTCAACATGTCAACGCTGATTGATACCAACCATCAGACGAACAACATCACTCCGATCACGCCGCTGGCCTTCACGGCACTTTCCTTCTTGACGGCGGGCGCCAACAACGGCACCTATCCCATGACCAACTATTGCATTTTGCAGCACTCGGATGGCGTTAGCGAATCCAACGTGTTCCTCGGCTATGACTGGTTTCAAAGCGGCGTTCCTGTGGCCTGGGTCGCTAACGAACGTCCCGACTTCAACAACGGCGGGGAAATTGACAACCTCAACTCGGGCGACCCGCGGCTTTTTGAATCGACCTTCCAAACAGCGGATAGCAGCCCTGTGACCAATATGATAGTGGGATTCCGCCAGTCACAAGGCGGTTCCTCCACCACCTTTATTCTTGGGATTAGTGGCACGACCAATTTCGTTATCCCTCAAGTCGGGACCAACACCGCCGCGCAGAACGTGTACGCGGGCCAGACCGCTGTCTTCTCCATCAGTCTGTCCTTTGGACAACATCCCACTCCGACCTACCAATGGCAGGTGACTGATAATGCCACCTTTACCAACAACCTGGCTAACGGATCCACCGGCACCGGCTCAACCATTTCAGGGGCCAATACCGCCACGCTCACGATTGCCGGCGTTTCCTCGCACGACACCGGCAACAACAAATATTCCTATCAGTGTCTCGTCAGCAACCCAGGCGGCGGCAGCACCAGCCCTTCGGCGCCCCTGACCATCCTGGGTTCCACCGGGACTAACGTGGTGCAGCCAACCGACCCCATCAGCGACTTCTACGGAGGGCCCCCTTCCACACCCGGCGAGGCTTATCCTTCCCCTGCGGGAAATACGTTAACCTATGCCATTGACGGAACCCTTGCGCAGTATTTGAATTACGGCGCAAGCGGCGGTACTTCGTCCTTCCTAGGACCCGTTGGCTGGATTGTGCGGCCGAGCGTGGGAAGCACGCTGGTAAACGCCGTGCGGTTCTATGCGCCGTACGATCTTCCGGCGTGCGATCCGGCGGATTTCTCACTCGATGGCTCCCAGGACGGCGTCAACTGGACCAGCATTCTACCCGACACAGCGCTTAGCATTCCTAATGCGCGCAATATCCTGCCAACGGCCCCTATCGACGTGACCAATGAAGTTCTGCAGGAGGTTGATTTCAACAATACCATTCCCTACAACTACTATCGTGTCACCGTTCAGAACATTAAAGGAAATGCGACTAACGGTTATCTGCAGATCGGCGAAATTCAATATGTCGGCACAGTGGCAGGCGTCAAGCCGGAAATATTGCAGCAGCCGTCGCCGGCGGATCAGAATCTTGTCATGGGAGGCAGCATCACGTGGAGTGTAGTGGCCAGCGGACTCGGTCCTATCAGCTACCAGTGGTATGTGATCACAAACAGCGCCACCAACGCGATCTCGGGCGCGACTAGCGCCGCCTATGCCCTGCCCCCTATCGCATCGACCAGAACAGCCAGCTTTTTCTGCGTCGTTAGCAACTCCTACGGCGCCAACACCAGCTCTATCGTGACCTACACTGTCTTGTCGCTCTCCAGCGCCTATGAATCAACCGTCGTCAGCGACGGCGCGATTGCGCTCCTTCGCTTGGATGAAGGCCCCAATAATCCGCCCAACGACGGGGTTACAGCGGACGACATCATTGGCGGCCATAATGGTTATTACACCAACGTGTACCTGCAACAGACGCCCGGCTACTCCACCAACGACCCGGATAATGTCTGTGTTGAATTTGGGTTTCTCACAGACCCTGCCTTGAACGGTATGAACGGCTCCACCAGCTTGCCGCAGGACAACATGGTCGCCGGCATCAATGGAATCACTTTTGGGACCAGCGGTAGTACCAACTTCTCGGTCGAAGCCTGGGTTAATTCTTCGCAAGCCCAAATTTCCGGCGCAGGCATCGTGGCTAAAGGTTACAGCGGAGGCGACCAGTTTGCGCTCGACATGGGCGGCGCAGGCAGTTCGTTTCGGTTCTATGTCCGCAATCTCGCTGCTACTTCAACGGCCGTGGCAGCCAATGCCGCCCCGACACTCGATACATGGTATCATTTGGTGGGGGTATATGATGGAGCCAGCAACGCCGAGTTCCTTTACATCAATGGTCTGCTGGCTGCGCAAACAACGCTTGCTGCCAACGGAGGTGTGTTACTATCCAACAACCTTCCCATTACCATCGGATCGCGACAGTCTGTCAGCACGACCAATTTCGACGAACAATTTTTTGGTGGCATTGCCAATGTCGCCTTTTATGACACGGCGCTCAGCGGTAATCAGGTGCTCAAGCACTATCTGGCCAGCGGCCAGGCGCCTTTTTTTGCAGTAGTTCCGACCAACCTCACCGTCAATCAGGGTCAAACTGCTCCCGCCGTCTTTTATTCCCAAGCCGACGGCACGGGCACGGTGACCTACCAATGGTATTTCAACGGCGCTCCTTTGGCCAACGGCGCGTTGCCAGGCAGCCCAAGCGCGTCCGTGTCCGGCGCCACAAGTTCCAATTTAACGATCACCGGCTTTACAGCGGCCGACAGCGGCGACGCATTTAGCGTCACCGCGCTCAATTCTTACGGCAGCGCTTCGGCCCCGCCCTCCGGCCTGGCTTTCTTGACGGTCGCCTCCGGCCCGCCAGTTCTTTCGAGCGATCTTTCACCCCTGCTCCAGGAAGGCCCTATTGGAACGCCTTTTGAATACTTCGTGGTGGTCAATGGAAGCGCGCCATTGACTTACACCTGGTACGAAGACGGCCACGTCATATCCGGCGCGACCAACAGCAGTTACTCTAATTTGTTTATCTTGGGCACCAACACGTTTTACGTGGCGGCGAGCAATAGCGTCAACGGGGGCAGCGGTCTGGTCAGTTCGACCGCCACCAACATTGGCACGGCCGGGGTTGCGCCGATTACGTTCCCCACCACTGGCTCCAACGGTTGGACCATTAACGACACCAGTGCCACCCCTCCGCCGGTTGGTTCCAACATCTTGGGCAACGGCATTTTGACTCTGACCTTTAACCTGGGCCACGAATCACGCTCCGCCTGGTATGACTATCAGCAGAGCATCAGTTCGTTCAGTTGCAGTTACACTTATCAAGATCTCACGCCTGGCACAGGTGGGGCCGATGGTGTGACCTTCACGGTGCAAAACTCCCCGGCGGGCACCGCGGCCATTGGCGCCAGCGGCAACACCGCAGGCGGCGACCTTGCTTACGTCGGCGGCAATCTGTCGCCCAGCGCTTGTTTCGCGATGAATATCTATCATGGCGCCGGCGCTTCGGGCGGCTTGGATGCGGACACCATCATGTTCGGCCTGGACGGAGCTCTACCCACCACCGTGCCGCCCATGGAAGCGGCGGCCCCGGTTGTGCCGGATAATGGCGATCCGATCAATGTCTCCCTCTTTTACGACGGCAACACATTGACCGCCACCATTGAGGATGCAGTGACCAAAGCTTCCACCACCATCAGCACCCAAGTGAACTTGGTTGCCATCGTGGGCAGCCCGGCTTATATCGGTTTCACCGGCGCCGATGGCGGCGCGGAATCCACGCAGGAGGTCTATAACTTCATTTACGCCAATGGCGTGCTGCCTCCAAACCTGACGATCACGGAAGCGGGAGGGAACATCACCATCGGCTGGCCGTCGTCCACCAGCACGCTTTACGTGCTGCAATCGGCCACCAGCCTGACAGGCCCTTGGACGAGCATCACCACGGGGTTGAGCGGTGTTGGCTCGCAGATACAGTACACGGTGCCAAACCCTGCCGTGCCGACGTTCTTTAGGCTCCAGTTGCAGTAAGACGCGGGGTACCGATCGAGAGGGAGAGGCTGGGTTATCCCAGCCTCTCTCTATTACCAAAGAGATTGGTTAGCGGCTACTGGCGTAACCCTGGCAGAACTCTGACAGCATTGCTAAGATGGAGTTTGCCAACACCGCCAACCCGGCGAGAGACGGCATTCCCAATTTCCTCAAATACGGTTCGGGAAAACGCGCCGCTCAGCACCGCCCCTGCGTCCTTTATGCGGGTGTCGGTGTCACATCCGTAATCCAACGAAACGATCCGGCGAGCCAGTCGGAAAGGAAAACCAATCTCCACGAAAAGAGGCGCGTCATTAGCTGTCAGCGTCCGTCCCGCTCCACACTGTCATCTCTTTTGATGACACGACACTTTCCCAGCATCCTGTATGCTTTTTCCATTACCACATCATGAATTGTGAATCGAGAACAACTCAAGCCGTTTGGACCGTCGGTCAACGGCCGATTTCATAGCTTCAACCAGCTCAAGTGGATGAATAGCAAAAAATATAAACAAACAAACAAAGCAGTTACCTGACACCTTGTATGAAAAACTCACCTTTCAAGGGCGCCCGCTCTTTCCGGTTATTCCAATATGGCCTGCCCATTCTGGCCGCCCTCGCGCTGCTGAGCGATCAGGCCAGGGCGCAGATCGCCCTGCAAGATGGGTCGCCGCTAACCATCACGGACTCGGGCACGGGAACGACGACCGTTCCGATTACGGTCACGGCGGGCGCCAGTGTACTCGTGGTTCAGGTCGAAGATCATGGCGCCACCGCCGGGAGCGAACCGAGCACGCTAATTTGGAATGGCGCGACCCTCACGCTCGGAATCGAAGAGGATCATAGCGCAGGAACCACGCGTGGGTCGGCCATCTATTATCTCTATAATCCACCCGTGGGGAGCGCCGTCAATTTGACCGTGACCGTGCCGACCTCGGGCGATACAGGGGTCACTTGGTTTACCCTCAATGGGGTCAATACGGCGATCGCTCCGCTGGCCACCGGCACTAATACAGGCGGAGGTTCGGCCGCCAATCTGTCGGTGGCGGCTATTGCGGCGGCCGGCTCCTGGGCCGTGGACAACTCCACCTACGCCACCACGGGTGCCACGCCAACGGTAACCGGCACCGGGGGAACGCCCACCACGGTGGTGGACGGAACAGCCAACGGCTCCACAACTTATTCGGGGGGGTATATTTCCGGTCTAAGCGCCGGCACCGACACCTTGGAAGTCAATTGGAACAACACTGGCGCTAACACGGCCGCTCAAAAAGCCAATTTCGGCGCGCTCGTTTTCACGCCTGCTGGGGAGGTCCCACCGCCCGTCACGGTCACTTCCGTTGTCCCCAGCCCCGCGACTCCGACCCTCGGCCAAAGCTTTACGGTCACCGCCAACGTCACCTATCTGGGCGGCGTAACGCCCAGCGCCACTGCCACGCTCAATGCCAGCAGCGTCAATCCGGCGGACTCGTCCGTGGCCATGGTTCAGCAGTCGTATAATGCTGGCACGGGCGTTGCCGTTTATACCAACACACTCACCGTGTCTCAGACAGCCTCAGGGGGGGCCAAGACCTTGACGGTGGTGGCCAGCGACACGGCGGGTGATCTGGCCACGAACAGCGGGGTCGTGACGGTTTCGGCGGGGATCTCCGTTCAGGATGGCGGTATCAACACGCAGACTTTCTTCGCTACTGCGGTTGCCAGCGAGAACGTGACTGTCACTCCGGGGGCAACCGCGCTGGTGGTCCTTTTTGAAGACCATGGCGCTACGCCCGGCAAGGGCGAGCCTTCCTCGGTGTCGTGGACCGTCAACGGCTCCAACTACACCCTCCTCGAAGCCGTTGAGAGCGCCCATTCTCAGACCACAGGACGCGGCGAAGCGATTTACTACTTGTATAATCCACCGGTCACCGCAGGGACTGCTCTGAGCGTGACAGGTCAAGGCGGAACGGCCAACTGCTGGATGACATGGTTCACCCTCAGCGGTGTGGGCACAACGACTCCGCCGCTGGTCGGGTCCGCCAACACGGGCGCCAACGCCTCAGTCAACACCCTCACCTTTTCCATTCCGGGCATACCCGGTGGAGCTTTTGCCGTCTTCAACGAAACCTACGCTAGCACAGAAACAGCCCAATCCTACACCGACAACAGCGTCTCGGCTGCTTACAATTATGATCCGGGCGATGGCAGCAGCACGGTGGCGAATGGCTATTTTAACAGCCTCAGCCCCGGCGCGCAGAACTTTAACGCTACGGTGACTTCTGGAAACGGCGCGCAAAAAGCCAATTTCGAAGCAGCCGTCTTCTTGTCTCCCGTTGCTATCTCGACGGTCTCAGCCACGCCCAATCCAGCGACCAGCGGACAGAAAGTGGCTCTGAGCGTTACTGTCTCGTCTAGCGCAGGCTCGATTGCGAGTGTCGCCGCCGTGGCCAGTTCTGTCGGGGGACCGGCCAGCCTGCTGCTTAACCTGTCAGGAACCGCCAATGTTTTCACCAACAGTTTTGTGCCTGTGACCAACGTCTTTCCCACCAGCGTGGCATTGCCTTTCATCGTTAAAGACAGTGTGGGCAATCTGGTCAGCGGCAGCATTCCGTTCATCCTCGAGGGCACGAATATTACCTGGAATGGCGCCGCCACGCCGAACAACACCTGGGCTGCCGGCGGGAACTGGGTGGGCGGAGCATCGCCCGGGTTGAGCAGTCAAGTGACCTTTGCGGGGATCACTCAAACCAATGTCAACATGGAAAGCAGCTACACGTTGAGCGGATTGAACTTCAGTAACAACGCCGGGAGCTTCGACATCACCAACGCGCTCGATTCGCTCGACTTGGAGAGCAATAGCGCCATCATCAACTTTTCCGCCAACACAGAAACACTGGGCGTTCCCATTCAGCTTGGCGGCGCACTTTCAGTCACTGCTGGACCCGGCAACCTGGTTTTCACCCAGCCCATCAGCGAACTCAACGCGGGCACTGGCCTTGTAACCATAACAGGTCCAGGCGCCACGATCCTTGACGGGACCAACACCTTTACTGGGAACATGGTTATCAACAGTGGCACGCTCATCATTGCTGCCAGCGCCGAGCTAGGCAGCGGCGCTTATCCGGGGACCATTCTTAACGACGGCACTTTGGACATTTATGCGACGAACGCAGAAACTCTAACAGGCGTCATCTCCGGGACAGGCGGATTGACGGTGGGCGCCACAAACTCGACGCCGGGAACCGTATTATTGGAACTGAACAATACCTTGGTTGCTGAAGCTTACGCGGGACCGACAGTTGTCA
>Ga0302326_10019497_pt1 | contig 14005 bp, 7 predicted proteins | sample Palsa_T0_3_FD_202264 | JGI IMG/M metagenome (GOLD analysis project Ga0302326, IMG submission 202264) | Peat permafrost microbial communities from Stordalen Mire near Abisko, Sweden - Palsa_T0_3 | ecosystem: Environmental > Terrestrial > Soil > Palsa > Peat permafrost | place: Sweden: Abisko... | reverse complement strand
CCTGGCACCGGACCAGCTCCTGGCCCAGCTCGGCGATCCGCGCCCGCGTCGCCGGCACGTTGTCCCAGATCCGGTTGACGAACCGGCCCGGCCGGGAGGCGTCCGGGGTGCGCATGCACACCACCCCGGACGCCTTGGCCACATCGACCGCGGCCACCCGCTCATACATGACTTCGTGATCCTCATCCGGGATCACCTGCGGCTTGCGCACCGCACCCTCCTATGCTTGAGACGATCGGATGATCAGCGGGCTGCCCGGGGATCCAGGTCAGCGTGAACGCGAAGTCTGACCAGCGTGCTCGAGGCAACAGGAAGCGACCCTCCGGGTCCGGACCCCAGCGCCAGGCTCTGTGACGGGCTCTTATCCCAAGGAACGCCGGCGTCACGGGCAGCCCGCACCATCATCCCCGAAACCGCAAGCCCCGCCATCCGCGGTACCACAACAAGGACCAAGACCCCAGCCCGCTACGGCGCCGCACCCCCGCCCCGGATTTTCTCGCGAATGCGACCACCCCCCCCGGGGAAGATGGCTCTGTGCAGGTTGCCACAACCATGCACTAGCGGCGGGCCCGCCGGGTGGCGGATGGGGCGGAGGGGAAGATGGGGCCGCATGCGGGCACGTAGCGCCGGCCCGGCCGGCGCAACCGTCCATCCTGCCGGCTTGAAAGCCCTGTTAGCGCCAGTATCCGGAGTTCACGTGCTAGCAGGTACGGGTGAGGATCAGGAGGGCCGCCATTCTGCCCACGCAGCGCCCGACCGCGGGCACTATACGGATGCGATGACCCCCGATCCTCCCGATCAACCGTCAGGCCCGTGCCCCGATCAGCCGGTTCTGGTCGTGACCCAGACCGCCGACCATCGCGCGCGAAGGCTGGCCGCCCGGTTGGGCTTTCAGGAGGCGGGCGCCTTCGAGGAGCACGACGCGCAGCAGAGCCTCGCCGTCGCCTCGCTGGGCTCGTTCCTGGCCTCCCTCGCGAGAGGTCGCCCGGCACCTCGGTTCGCAGTTGCCGAGGTGCCGGGCTGCTCTCTGCGCCCAGCCGACGCATTAGGCCATTTCGATAATGAGGCTCCCGACGGAGGTCCCGACGGGCTCCAGCAGGATCGACCACGCGCCGGATTGCGGCGGGCTGAGGTCGCAGGAGCCATTGCCGGCGAAGGTGCACGAGGTGTACTGGCTGTTGCTGCCCGGTTCGAAGAAGACCAGGTAGAACGCGGGGCTGCTGCCGTTCCCGGAGAATTTGAAGTCCGTGACGTTAAAGGCGACGCTGTTGCCCGCCGTAGCAGAGAAAGTGTACTGCGCGTATTGTCCTTCGAACTTGATCGTGGTCGCCAGTGCGACGCGAGGTCCCAGCGTTATACTAGCCACATTGTTGGCGGAGGTCAGCGTGAGGCTGCCGACAGAGCTGCCGACAGGCTCCAGCAGGACCGACCACGTGCCGGATTGCGGCGGGCTGAAATGGCAGTAGCTATTGCCGGCGAAGGTACACGAGGTGTACTGGCTGTTGCTGCCCGGTTCGAAGAAGACCAGATAGAACGCGGGGCTGCTGCCGTTCCCGGTGAAATTGAAGTTCGTGACATTGAACGTCACATTCTTGCCCGCCGTAGCAGAGAAGGTGTACTGCGCGTATTGTCCTTCGAACTTGATCGTGGTCGGCGCGGCTACGCCCGATTCCAGTGATTGGGTGGCCACGTTACTGGCGAAGGTCAGCGTAAGGCTGCCGACGGAGCTTCCGACGGGCTCCAGCAGGACCGACCAGGTACCGGACTGCGGCGGGCTGAAATGGCAGTAGGTATTGCCACCGAAGGTGCACGAGGTGTATTGGCTGCTGCTGCCCGGTTCGAAGAAGACCAGGTAGAACGCGGGGCTGCTGCCGTTCCCAGTGAAATTGAAGTTCGTGACATTGAACGTGACATTCTCGCCCGCCGTGGCGGAAAAAGTGTATTCGATCTCCTCGCCGGCAGCCGAAATGTTGGCATTTACCGGCGATCCGCTGCTGAGGTGCCCGCCGGAAACACTAAGTGCCTGCGCTGCGGCCGGAACCGAGAGGGCAAATGCCACTATAAGGATTAGACAGGAAACTATACCCCATCGCCTCATGGTATGAAACCTCCGTAAAGGGTGGACGTCGTGTTCGTGCTTTCCTTGCAGTCGTTTCCGCGACGGCTTTGGTGGCGGCGGCTACCGGAATGTACTCGGCGCCAAAAGCTTCTTGCTCATTTTGAGCTCCTTATCTGTAATAGGTTCATCCTGTTACTTGAAACGCTAATGGGGAGGCCGAGCAGGCACCACGCGGAACAACCCACGGAACAACCCACGGAACCAGAGCAAGGACCGCGAGCGATCCGGCGTAGGCTCGGCATGAGTTGCCGTCTGCGGGCGAGGGGAGACGCCGTGGCCGAGCCAGCGGTTACGTTTGCCGGTTTTCCTGCGCACGCTGCGCGTCCAAGCCCAGCTGACCCAGGAGGAATTCCAGCCGCACCGACCCGGACACTGCCCCGCGACGTCGCCGCGTTCACTGGCCGTCAGCAGAAGCGGCAAGAGCTGGTTCGCGTAGCGACGCGCGCCAGTACCCATGGCGGGGTGGTAACCATTCATGCGATCGGCGGGATGGCCGGGTCGGCAGGACCGCATTCGCGGTCCACGCCGCGCATCGGCTGGCCGACCGGTCCCCGATGGGCAGATTTTCCTTCCCCTGAATGGGCACGTCCTGGGACAGCGGCCGGTTAATCCGGGCGACGCTCTCGCCAGCCTGCTGCTGACCATCGGAGTGCCGGCTCGGCAGATCGCGCCTGACCCGGAGGCTCGGATGGCGCAGTGGAGGGACTGGCTGGCCGGAAGAAAGCTGCTGCTGATCACCAGTCGCCCCCACCTGGCCGCGTGGGAAGACGCCATGACGATCAGCTTGGAACCTTGCCCGCCACTGAGGCGGCGGCGCTGCTGGCCCGGCTGGCCGGCAGGCCGAGGAATGGGTGTGGGTGGAGGACTAGAGGAGTGGTCCGGGCGCTTTGGCCGGCGCCGGGTAGCCGGCCTGCCGCCCGGTTCCCTGCGGTTCGCGTTCTACGGGCGAGGACGTCTCCAGAAGCGCCTGGGAACGGTACCCGTTAGCTGGATATCGCCGCAAGGCGGGACTCGGAAGCGGCGCGGACCATGGCAGTGAGCTGCTGGCTGGGCGCGATGCCGAGCTCGCGGTGGAGCGTGTCGGAGTAGCGGTTGTAGGCGCGGCGGCCCTCGACGATGTTGTCCTCGGCCAGGTGCGCTTCGATCAGGATACGACTGGCGCTCTCCCGCAGCGGGTCGATGCTGACGGCGGAGATCGCGGCGTCGACCGCGTCGGCGTGGCGGCCCACCGCGATGAGGCGGCGCGACAGGGCTTCGAGAGCGTGCAGAAGACGCTGCCTGATCCTCTCGCGCTCGAAGATGATCCAGTCGTCGTACCAGCCAGGCAGCAGTTCCACGGCGTCAGCAGGCCAGTGCACCGAGCGCAGGTCCGCCAGGTCGGCCGATCCGTCGATCAGGCGCGCCGCCCAGTCCGACACGATGCGCATGTCGACGACTGTCCCGGTCCGCAGGCCAAGGCTCACGTTGTCACTATCGATAAGGTCGATGCCAGCGCCCTTGAGCCGCCATAGCGCCGAGCGCAAGTTGCCGATGGCGCGCTGATCGCTACCACAGGGCCACAGAGCGCCGGCTACCTGCCGACGGTCCACCCGGCGGGTGCTGAGTGCGGTGAACACCAGCAGCCGTTTACTTCCTTCCGGCACCTCACGGCGGATGCCGCTCGTGACCACGTACGGGCCACCCAGCAGGATAACCGCAGGTCCCTCCGTAAGCTCGGAGCAGGAAAGAAGTGAGCTTATTAATGTGGCAGTCATCCGTCCCCCTCCCCCCGCAGGCCGCAAACAGGGCCGAAGACCAACAAACCGAACGCTATCGGCGGACCCGTCACTCGCCCGTCACCCACGCTGGCTAATATCCGTCGGCAAGTCAAGGAGTTATGCGGACACCGGCTATCCACGGTCATCTCGGCATTCCCCACTGTCGTGCAGGAACTCCTCGACCAGGCGGACTGCCTCGCGGCAGTCACGAACGGCGTGCGCCTCGCCCCGAGGCGGGGTCTCGATATCCAAGGTAGTGGTCACCGTGATGACGGAACTGCCCGGCTTCGGTTGCTCGACCCGGATGACGCAGACCGCCGTCTTGGGTGCCCAGGAGTTGCTCGTCACTGAAATACCTCCTGGCCGTGAGGTGCTTGGCACCATGCTCTCGGCGGGCAATCACCAGGCTGTTGCCCATCCGTCACAGCGCGGCCCCGGCGGTGGTGACGCGGGGGTGACGCTGCCGGGACCATGATCGACAAATGCGGGCCAGCCAGGCAGGCGGCGCGGCGCGGGTATCCGGCGGGATGACCCCGTGCCGGTGAAGGAGCATGCCCGGATCCTGGCGAAGCCGACGCCTTCGCCAGTCTCGCGCGTGCCGACCACTAGGACGCCACGGGCGGCCGCACCCCGGCTCGCGCCGCCGGCACCCCGGCTCGCGCCGCCGGCACCCCGGCTCGCGCCGCCGGCACCCCGGCTCGCGCCGCCGGCGGCGCGAGCGGCGGCGCGGCCGGTGGAGGGCCTGCCGGGGACGGCGCCGCGGCTCGCACCGGTCACCGCGCAGCCCGTGCCGAGCCCCGTCGAGCGGGCGGCCGGGCCGGCCCGGCCAGTTGCCCCCACCGGGCAGACGGCGGGGGCTGCTGTGGGCGGTCCGCCGGGGCGGGCAGCCGGGACGGGGCGCGCCGCAGGCGGGCACCCCAGCGCCACGGCCGCCGTGGCCAGGCCCAGCGGGACGGCGCCAGCGGGGCAGGGGAATGCGCGCGTTGCCCGCCAGGTGCGAGGCGCGGCGGCGACGGCCCGCGGCGGCAAAGCCATGGACGACGCCGGATTCCGGGCAACCGTGGCGCGGATCAACTCGGCTGCCGCCGCCGCAGGACGGCATGGCACGGCGCATCATGCCGCGAACGCGGCGCAGGCGGCCGCGCCCGGCCCGGCTGGCGAGGTGCACGCGACCGCCGCGGCGCGGCAGGTAGGCCGGATCAACGAGCAGAAGCCGGGGACGTTCGACAAGGACGGGTTCGCGGCGCTGCTGCGCAGCCGGATTGACGCCAAGGCGCCACGCGACCCGCAGGAGGCCAGGGATTTCCCGAAGTCGGGCAAGCTCGGCGAGCTGAAGACCGAGTTGACGGGCGCCGCCCGGACGTCGGCCGCCGATGCCGGCGCCAACCTGCAGGATCAGGCGCAGGCCGCGCCCGACCAGAACGGGATCGAACCCAAGCCGGTGACTCCGCTGCCGGATCCCGGGGCCACGGGCCAGCCCGGTGCCGCAGGCGAGGCCGCAGCCGGGAACCTGAACGCGGCGCAGGCCGCGCCCAAGCCGTTGCCGGACGCCGCCGTGTCCGGCGAGGTCACCGCGGCGCAGCAGCAGCTTGACGACAGCTACACGCAGGCGGGCGTTACCGACCGGCAGCTCGCCCGGGCTAACGAGCCGGCTTTCAGCCAGGCCCTCGCGAACAAGCAGGCGGCCGGCCGGGCGACGGCCGCCGTCCCCGGGCAGTACCGGGCGGCCGAGGCGACCGTGCTCGCGGGCTCCCGGGCGCAGGCGGTCGCCGCGGCCGGCCAGCAGGTCGCGGCGATGGGCGCCGTCCGGGGCGCGCAGCTCGCCGGGGTGACCGGGCGGCAGCACGGCACCATGGCCGCCGACCAGGCGGCGCGGGCCAAGGTGGCCGCCGACCTGGAGAAGATCTACGCCGACACCAGCCAGGCGGTCAAGGACCGGCTGGCCAAGCTGGAAACCGATGCCACGGCCGCGTTCGACACGGCGGCGACCGAGGCCAAGCAGGCATTCGAAGACTACGTCTCCGATCAGCTCGACGACCGTTACGAGAACCCCCTGACCTGGGCCGCGGACAAACTCACCTGGGGGGTGCCCGCGGCGGTCCAGGCGATCTACGACGCAGGCCGGGCCCGGTTCATCGCGGCGATGGACGCGGCCATCGACCGGGTGTCCGGCATCGTGGCCGACGGCCTCAACGAGGCCAAGCAGCTGGCGGCCGACGGCCGCAAGAAGGTCGCCGACGCCGTCGCCGCGCAGCCGCTCGCGCTGCGCGGCGTCGCCGCGGACGCGGCCCGCGACATCGGGGCGAAATTCGACGCCCTCGACCAGAGCGTCACCGCGAAGCGGGACCAGCTGGTCGACGTGCTCGCCGCCAAGTACACCGACGCGGTGAAGCAGCTCGATGACCGCATCGCCCAGCTCCAGGAAGAGCAGAAGGGCTGGCTGGCCCGGGCTTACGACAAGGTCGCCGGCGTCATCTCGACGATCATCGAGATGAAGAACCTGCTGCTGAAGGTGCTGGCGAAGGCGGTCGACACCCTCGAGGTGATCATCGCCGACCCGATCGGCTTCCTGCGCAACCTGGGCAGCGCGATCGGCCAGGGGGTGCGGAACTTCGCCGCCAATATCCTCACCCACCTGAAGCGGGGCTTCTTCGAGTGGCTGTTCGGTGAGATCGCGAAGGCCGGCATTACGCTGCCGACCAGCTGGGACCTCAAGAGCATCTTCGGCCTGGTCATGGAGGTACTCGGGCTCACCTGGCCGCAGGTCAGGCAGATCGCGGTCGAGGTGGTCGGCGAGCCGATCGTGCGGACCCTGGAGGTCGCCGCCGAGCCGATCGTCGCCTTCGTCAGGGAAGGTCCCGCCGGGGCCTGGAACTGGATCAAGGAGCAGCTTGGCAACCTCAAGGCGATGGTCATCGACCAGATCCAGAGCTGGGTGATCACCAAGGTCATCAAGGAGGGGATCGAGTGGGTGGTCAGCCTGCTCAGTCCCGCCTCGGCGTTCATCGAGGCCTGCAAGAAGATCTACACGGTCCTGGAGTTCATCTGGACCAACGGCAAGCGGATACTCGAATTCGTCAACTCCGTGGTGGACAGCATCGCCGAGATCGCCGCCGGGTCGATCGGCAAGGCCGCCGCGAAGGTAGAGGAGTCGCTGGCGAAGGCCATCCCGCTGACCATCGCCTTCCTGGCCGACCTGCTCGACCTCGGCGACCTGGCTGACACCATCAAGGGCATCATCGCGAAGATCCAGCAACCGGTCCACGCCGCCGTCAAGTGGCTGATCACCAAGGCGGTCGCGCTGATCAAGGCGGCCGGCAAACTGCTCGGCTTCGGCAAGGAGGACAAGGAAGAGACGAAGAAATCCAGCCATCCCATATTCGAAAGCGTCAGGGCCGAGCTAGCGAAAAGACTTAGCGAATCGGAGGACGAGGAACACATCAGGGCGGCGGCGAAGGATGTCCTCGTCGAATACCAGGATAAAGGCTTGCACGGACTTGAGGTAAAGACACAGGAAAATCAAGATCTTGGTGTCGTGGCGTACGGAAGTGATCACGAAACACTTGAGTCGTATGAGCCCAAACGCAGGGCGATCGCACTCACCGTCACCATTACGCTTGGCGAGGAGACTACTAAAGCCGAACTCAGCGGTCACCAACCTGTTACTGGCACGGACGTCACGTGGCTGCCGTCAGTGCAAGATCCGAGGGTCAAGCCAACCCGGAGAGAAATCGGGCGACGTCCCGTACAGGGAGGCGTAGCGAAATTGTCGCCCCAAGGAAAGCAATTGTTGGTCCGAACCTGGAACACTGGCGATATGCGCCGATCGCACTCCAATGCCACGCACGCGGAAAGGCAATTCGCTGAATTCTTTGAACGGAATCGTAAAATGATTCCAAGAGTTATCAGCGTTGAACTTTACTTGCATGCGCTGAAGGACCACGGAAGCAGCCCGTGCCCCATGTGCGCCGGCGCGCTCGTTGATGCCCTAGGCGACCTTCCTAAGGAAGGAAAAGTCTTTATAACCTGGGATAAAGGCTTGTATATAAATCCGAATGAGAACATCCAGGAGAGGGACGCACTAGGGGCGGTTGGACTCTTGAAGGCGAATCAATTTAAACTCTTCGATAACCCGCCGATGGAGCCACCCGTCAAGAAGCCATTTCAGCGGGTGGGGAGATGACGCTGGTGGCGTCAGTAGGCTTTGCCGGTTTTCCTTAGCTCCTGCCTGACGGCGGCTTCCACGAGGGCGGGATGGTCGGGGGCGGGGTGGGGGTGGGCCAGGGCCTGCAGCTCGGCGGACTCGCAGATGGACTCGATGGTGGCGCCGGTGAAGCTGTGCCGTTCGGCCAAGGCGGGGATCGAGAAGGTGGTCGCCAGGTCTTCGGCGGTCAGCTCGGGGTGGCGGCGGGACAGGGCGCTGGTCCAGAGGATGGCGCGCTGTTCCTTGTCCGGGAAGGGGAACTCGACGATGACGTGGATGCGGCGGACGAAGGCCTCGTCGATGTGCTGGCGCAGGTTGGTGGCGAGGATGACGGCGCCGGTGTAGTTCTCGATGCGCTGCAGGAGGTAGTCGGTCTCCATCATGGCCCAGCGGTCCTGGGCGCCCTTGACCTCGCCGCGCCGGGCGAAGAAGGCTTCGGCCTCGTCGAAGAACATGACCGCGTTGGCGTCCTCGGCCTCGGCGAAGACCTGCTGCAGGTTCTTCTCAGTTTCCCCCACCCACTTGCTGACTACGGCGGGCAGGTCGACGCGGAGCAGGTCCTTGCCGAGGGCGCTGGACACGCAGGCGGCGGCGAAGGTCTTGCCGGTCCCGGAGGAGCCGGTGAACAGGCAGACCACGCCCTTGGGACGGCGCCAGGCTTCCCCGGGACGGCGCTCGGCGAGCACGTCGCGCAGCTGGATCCGGTCGATGAGGTCATGCAGCTGCTGCTTCTGCTCGGAGGGCAGCACCAGCTCGGCGTCCAGGTCCAGGCCGGCCGGGACCGCGACCCGTTCGGTGAAAGTGAGCAGGCGGCGGCCGGTCTGGCGGCGACATGCCTCGAGGAGTTGCTCCGCTCCCCCCGGGGTTTCTGGCCCGTCCGGCGTGCGGGCGAGGTCACGGGCCATCGCCGCCGCGTCCTGGATCTGGGCGGCCGTCAGGTCGAAGGTCTGGGCCAGGCGCCGGGCCAGCGCGTCGCGCTCGGGCCCGGCGGGCAGGACGGCGGCCCACTGGGCCTGCCGGGCGGTGACGTCGGGGCGGGGCAGTGTCCAGCGGACCATCGGGGTCGACTCGGCTCGGTCCGCCGGGTCCCAGGGGGCGGCGTGGTCCAGGATCGTCGGGAGCCGGTGCCGGCCGGCGGCGGCCAGCAGGGCCGTCCAGGCGGGCAGCGGGCGTCCTCGGTCGAAAAGCGCCTCGCAGTCCTCCCAGAGCAGGACGGCTGACCGCAAGGTCGCCTCCCGGTAGGCCAGCGCGATGAGGTGCGCGCCGTGCTCGGCGGCGACGGCGGGGGCGGCGGCGAGCAGGACTGGGCTGCTGAGGCGGGCGCCGATGGCGGCCGACGCGGCGCGCCGGGCCCGCGGGTCGGCGCCGGCCAGGACGATCCGCGCGCCGGGCGCGGTGGCGAGCGAGTCGACCAGTTGCTCTTGGACCGCCGTCAGGGCGAGGTCCGTGCCCGCCGGGGGGAGGTCGCCGACGGTGCCGGCGAGGCGGGCGTCGGAGTGGTCGGAGCCGAGCAGGTAGTCGATGACGCGGTCCTCGACCCGGGCCGCGCGACGCGCGGGGCCTTCCGCGAGGGTCCACGGGCTAAGGACGATCAGCTCGTTGTCGATGAGGCGGGCGCCCGGGGCAAGGCGCCCGCGGGCGGTGAAGGGAGGCGGCGCGAGCATCTCGTCCAGCAGGCCGATGGTGGCGTAGCCCCGACTGACGTCGTCGTGCAGGTAACCGTAGAGCCGGCGGTAGCGGCTGTCGAGCTCGGACAGCAAGCACAGCAGCAGCAGGTCGCGCTCGGCGGCGTCGAGGCCGAAACGGCGGACCAGCAGCTCGAGGCGGAGCGGCACGCTGGCGGGTGTGGCCGCGACGCGGGCGGCGATCTCCGCGGGCCGCGTCGCGGCATCGGGGCCGCTTGGGTACTCGCTCGCCGGTTCCGCGCTCGTTCCCTCGGCGGCGCCGGGGCCCGCCAGCCGGAAGGGGGTGGTCAGGTAGCGGGCCACCTCCGCGTCGTCCACGTAGGCCATGCCCCAGGCGTCGTCGGGCTTGGTGGCGGCGATAGCGGTGCGCCAGCGCTTGGTCTGGGCCCGGACCAGCTGGTCGGCGCGGGCCAGCTCGTCGGCGAGGTGGTCGAGGCTAGAGGCGTATCCGGCGGCCATCACGGCACCGTGGCGAACTCGATCCGCCGGATTCCGCCGGCGACCGCCCGCTCCCGGCCTGACGGCCAGGGCCAGGTGAGGTCGACCGCGGCGAGCGCGCCGGAGGCAGCTAGGACCACATCAAGGGTCTGGGCGCGCAAGGTGACGACGAGCGTGCCGTCGGCGGTGGCGGTGAGGAACCCGGGACGGCGGATGAAGGCGTCAAGCAGGTAACCCGGGCGCGCGCCGGCGAAGCCGCGCAGCCACCACGCCCAGTGCCGCAGCACGGCCCGGGCGATCAGGTCGAGCGCGCGGTCGGCGTCGTCGTCCGCGTGCGTCAGGGCAGGCGGCCCGTCCGCCGGTGGCGGTGCCCCCCGGTTCTCCGGGCACTGCGCGTCGGCCGCCGCCACGGCCTGGCTCATGAGCCGTTGCCAGGCCTGGGGCGGCAACCGCGGCTGCGCGCCGGGGTCGCCGACGACGGGGCGCAGCGCGGCCGCTGTCTCATCCGGCGGCACTCCCGGGCCGGACCAGTGTCGGGCCAGCCGGTACAGGAGGTCGGCGGGCTGGATGCCGGACTGGTCGCACAGCCTGGGCATCCGGATAGCGTCCAGGCTGCGGAACAGGAGGTAGACGCCGGCGCAGGCCGAGTGGACCGTAACCGAGCCGGGCGGGGCAGGATGGTCCCGGTCACCCACTGCCCGCAGGCCGTGAGGGGCGGGGCCGGCCGAGGCCAGCTCGCGGTCGACGTACCGGGTGACCAGGTCGCGGACCCAGGCCGCCTCGGCCAGCCCAGGCATCCGGTCGGTGACGGCGACCCACAGGGTTACCGCGGACGTGACCGGCCGGCTGGGGTCTATGACCGTGGGCCTGGCCGCGACGAGCTCGGCCAGGAGGGCCTCGACCGCAACCGTGCGCGGGGAACGGACGGCGGGCCGGGGCGGCGGCACCGGGCCCACCGTCGCCCCGGCCGCGGCGGCCGGCCAGGGCGGAGCCGACAAGCCGGCCAGCAGGGCCGGCGTGTCGGCCCAGTCGACCCACGGCGGCAGCTGGCCCGCCGTCACCGGGCCGGCCGCCGGGTCCGGGCTCGCGCACCGCCAGGTCGCCTGGGCCAGGGCGGCGGCCAGGGCGACCGGATCGCTCCAGTCGAGGTCCTGGGCGGCCGGGGCGGCCGGGCCCTCCCCCAGCCCGCGGTTCAGCCGCCAGCCGAGGGCTCGGGCCAGGTCGAGGGCGAGCGTGCCGATGGCGCGCGATTCCGGCGGGCCCGAGCGCGCGGAGCCGGCCGGCGCCCACGCCCGGGCGAGGGCCTGTTCGCCGACGGCCGCCATGAGCCGGGGCAGCGGGCCGGCCCGGTGCAGGGCGAGCATGATGGCCGTCAGGTCGTGGCCCTCTTCGGCCAGCGCCTCCAGTGCGGCGGCCGGGGACAGCGGCACGAGGTGACGCAGCGGGCCGAAGTACCAGTACTGCCCGGCCTCGCCTCGGGCCGCGGCGGCGAGAAACGCGGCGAGGTAGTCCGCGGTCGACGGGAAGCGGGCGATGTCCGCGCGGTCGGGTTCCGGGGCGCGCAGCGCCTGCGCTAGCTCGGCAGCGACGGCGCGGGCCAGGTCGTCGGCGGTGCTGGCCGGGCCGGCGCCGAGGGCGCAGCGCAGCGAGCGGGCGACGTACACCGTGGGGTCGCCGGCGAAGGCGTCCTCGATCGCCCCGGGCAGCGCGGCGGGCAGCGCGGTGCGCAGCAGGGTTCCGGCGAGCGCGGCCGTCCGGCCTTGGTCGTCCGGCCGGGCGATCACGCGCGCGGTGCAGGTGAGCCGGGCGATGCGGCCGTCGGTCATGCCAGCATCATGCCGCTGGACTGGGTGCCGGCCATGGTGCCCTCGATGATCAGGTTGCCGTGGACCGTGACGTTGCCGTTGGCGGCCACGGTGAGGCAGGGGGTGAACTTGCTGTTGGTGAAGCAGCCGATGACGAGTTCGGTGCAGGCGCCGGCCGTGGCCGGGTCGCCGAGGACCAGGCGCAGCTGCTCGGTGGTCGACCCGTCGGTGGTGACCGTGACGTGGTCGAGGTGCCAGCCCGGGTTGCTGTCGTCGGCGGGGCCGCAGAGGATGAGGCGGCCGCCACCCACGGTGAGGTCGCCGGCCACGGTGAGCGCGCCCGCCACGTCGAGCTGCGCGCCGGCCGCGGTATCGGTGCGCTGCCAGCGCAGCGCCGGGTGATCCGAGCTCGCGGCGTAGACGGCGATGTCCGCGCCGAGGTCCAGGTGGGCGTCGCCCGCCGGGGTGACGACCTGGGCCGCGCGGGCGGCGATGTAGACCGGGGTGCCGCTGAGCACGGGCGGCTGGTCCGGCGACGCCGGGTCGCGGGTGAGGGTGCCGAGGTAAACCGGCCAGGGATGCGTGTTGTCGAGCGGCGCGGTGCCGGTGGCGTCGAAGTCCTGGTCGACGGCCGGGACCTGAGGGGGGTGCCTGCGGTCGGCGCCGGGGCCGAGGGCGGGGGTGAGCGCGACCACCGGCTGCTCCACCACGTAGTCGCCGGTGGCGTCCACCGCCCGGCCGTAAACGAGAGAGACGTCGAGGGAGTCGGTGCCGTGCTCGTCGAACGCGGTGCTCAGCGGGAGCTGGGTGCGGGCGGGCAGCACCAGCTCTCGGCCACGCCCGTCGACGGCGTAGCCGGCGTTGACGTAGCCGCCCGACAGCTGCAGGCCGTCCGCCACGCCCCAGTCGTGACCCCACAGGTTGTGCTTCTCGCGCATGGTGATGTGGTACTCCTGCTCGGCCTGGAAGAGCCGCGCGGTGAGGTACTGGCCCGGGTGGAAATTGACCTCGGTGGGGCTGCCGGTTGTCACGTGTCCTCCGCATCGATGGGTTGGCGGCTCGCTATCGCCAGTCAGGTCGAGAAGCTGAGCGTGGCCGATCGCGGCCGGCCGTCCTGGCCCACGCCGATGGCCAGGACGTCGACGGCGACGTGATCCGCGGGAAGGTCCTGGGTGAATGTCGTGCTGGCGGCGGCCTGGAGGCTGACCCCCTGGGCCACGGTGGTCCGGCTGGCCACGCCGCCCGACAGGACGGTCTGGTAGACGGTGATGCTGGTGACCGCGGTGGCGGCGGACGTGGCCAGCCGGAGGGTGTAGGACACCTGGCCGGGCTGGCTGTTCACGCCCTCGTTGGCGGCCGTGAGGTCGGTGTTGGCCGCCGCGGCGCCACCGCCGGCGACCGTGATGTTCCCGGTCACGTACAGCTGCCCGGGGATGGTCACGGTACCGTTCGCGTCCACCTGGAGCAGGGTCGCCGGGACGTCGCCGCCGTCGGTGATCAGTGCCTGGACGGCGGTCGGGTCGGCGCCAGTAGGCACCGCGCCCACCTCGAGCCGGAGTTGCTCGGTGCCCGGCTGGCCGGGAGCAGGGTGGCCAGGAGCAGGGCTGCCGGCAGCGGTCACGGTGGCGCGGTACAGCGACCAGGGGGCGGCCGCCGGGGGTGCCGGGATCGGGGCGGACAGGGCGGCCGGCCCGGTAGCGGCGACCGAGCCGGTGACGGTGGCGGCGCCAGCGGCGTCCCAGGTGCCGTCAGCGTCTACCGCGGCGGCCTCCCCGAACCCGCCCTTGCCGTCGGCGAACTGCACGGAAAGCAGGCGGCCGCCGCCGAGGACGACGCGGCTGCCGCCGTCCGGGGACGTGACCGTGGCCGCGCGCAGCGCGCCCTCTTCGGTATGCACCAGGGTCTCGTGCCGGGTGAGGGCGGCGATGCGGGCCTGCTGCTCGGTCTGCACAGCGGGCGCGTCGAGCAGCTGGCCCTCGCGGAACGTCGGCCTGCGG
>Ga0302326_10019495_pt1 | contig 14006 bp, 13 predicted proteins | sample Palsa_T0_3_FD_202264 | JGI IMG/M metagenome (GOLD analysis project Ga0302326, IMG submission 202264) | Peat permafrost microbial communities from Stordalen Mire near Abisko, Sweden - Palsa_T0_3 | ecosystem: Environmental > Terrestrial > Soil > Palsa > Peat permafrost | place: Sweden: Abisko... | reverse complement strand
CAGCCCGAAAGGGTCTCTCGCGTTTCGGCGCGCGTTTGCGCTCGGGTAACACCGCGCGCATCGTTGCATTTGGCGGCGGCCTTACGTATGACGGCTACTATCTCGCGTCGCTCGCGCGCACGCTGACGCGCGCGTATTCCGCTGCGGTCTTCGACACAGCGACGCGCGGATTGCCGGGATTCGGCTGCGAACGCGCAGTCTTTCGTACACGTTCGGTCCGCGACTTGAATCCCGATCTCGTGCTCGTCGAATTTGCAATCGAAGACGCACGGTATCCCTCCGAAGGGATCTCGCAAGCCGCCGAAGGCATCGTGCGCCAGCTACGCGCGAACGATCCGGACCGCGAAATCGCATTCGTGTATTTTTTTACGCCGGGGCAAATCGCGAACGGCGCGATCGATCGCGTCATGCCGAAATGGGAAAGCGTTGCCGAGTACTATGGGCTTCCGTCGTTTAACGGCGCCGCGCTCGCCGATTCGATGATCGAGCAAGGCGCGGTGATCTTGTTCGAGCGCTGGCCCGGAAGACGCAACTGGGATGAAAAGCGTCCAATCGCGCTGATGCGCGAGGATGGGAATCACACGACACTCGGCGGGACGCTCTTTGGTTCACAGATCGCGCAGTCGATGATCACCATGTTCAATCCGGAGTCGTTAAAGACCGAAAGCGAGTTGCCGTCCCCGCAAAATGCCGGACACTGCAGCGATGCGATCTCGGTCGACGTCTCGACCCTCGGTGGCGACGGATGGGTTGGTGGTCCGCTTGCGGCTTCACTCACAATGAAGCCGATCGCAGCATTCTTCGATCGATTGTGCGCGGCCGATAGTGTGGGCGCGAAACTTCGCGTTCCGTTTGTGGGACGTTATCTCGCGCTATGGAGCGTGGGAAGCGGCGGAACGATCGCCGCGTCGATCGATGGAAAATCGGTAACGCTTACGCCGGGTTCCGACGAGATGCACCACGAGGACGTTCTCTTGAACGAGGACCAGAATAAGCGCCACGTCCTCGAACTCGAAGTCCTTGATCCCCCGGGCGTAATTGCCGGACTGGATATTCTCGGCAAGCTTGACGTTTAGATCAGGTGTTGCGCCCACACCGGCCGAACGGGTAGAATCCCAGAGGCCGGCGTGGCGCCATCGTCTATCGGTTAGGACATCGCCCTTTCAAGGCGGAAAGACGGGTTCGATTCCCGTTGGCGCTACCAATAAGGGATGTTTACTACGTCCGTGACGAGCGAGATTGAATCGTCTTACGCATGGATTCGACTCGCCATCGCCGTGCTGCTCAGTACCATCGGCGGCGTAGGCATGTGGTCGGTGATCGTAGCTTTGCCGGCGGTGCAGGCGGCCTTCGGCGTTACGCGCGCGGAGGCGTCGCTACCGTACACCTTTGCAATGATCGGCTTCGGCCTGGGCGGCGTCTTCATCGGACGGCTCGTCGATCGTTTCGGCATCGTGTGGCCGATCGTCGGCGCGACGATAGTGCTGGGGCTTGGCTACATCGTAGCTTCCCGCGCGCCGAACCTCTGGTTCTTTGCTGTCGCGCATGGAGCTCTCATCGGCGTCGGTAGTGCCGCGACGTTCGCACCGCTGATCGCAGACATCTCCCAGTGGTTTACGCGGCACCGCGGAATCGCCGTCGCGATTTGCGCGTGTGGCAATTATATAGCCGGCGCCAGCTGGCCGCCCGTGGTGCAACATTATATTACGACTGTTGGCTGGCGCGAAACGCATTTCGGGATCGGTATCTTTTGCATTGTCGCGATGCTGCCGCTCGCGCTCGCTTTGCGTCGGACGTCACCGTTGCAGACGCAAACTGGAGCAGACGACAACGCTGCCGGGACGCAAACAAAACTGGGCCTGTCGCCTAACGCTCTGCAAGGTGTCCTCGCTCTCGCGGGCGTCGGCTGCTGCGTCGCGATGTCGATGCCGCAAGTGCATATCGTTGCCTACTGCGGTGATCTCGGTTATGGAGTCAGCCGCGGCGCTCAGATGCTTTCGCTCATGCTCGGCTTCGGGATCGTGAGCCGGATTGGTTCGGGTTGGATCGCCGACCGTTTGGGCGGACTTGCGACGCTATTTCTCGGTTCGGCTTTGCAGTGCGTCGCGCTTCTTCTTTATCTCGGCTTTCACGGTCTCAGTTCGCTGTACGTTATTTCGGCCTTGTTCGGGCTGTTCCAAGGCGGCATCGTACCGTGCTACGCGATTATCGTGCGCGAGTACTTGCCCGCGAACGAGGCCGGTACGCGCGTCGGCATTGCCATGATGGCAACACTTGCGGGCATGGCGCTCGGAGGCTGGCTTTCCGGCGAAATCTTCGATCTCACCGGATCCTATTACGCAGCCTTCGGTAACGGCGTGCTGTGGAATGTGCTGAATGCTTCAATCGTGCTGTGGCTGCTACTCCGCCGGCGAAGTCTTCGATTAGGCTACTTAATGACCGCGCGCGTTTCAGCGCGTAACTCGTGAAGTCGCCCTACGAAACGGGCGTGTACGGGGGCTCGGTCAAGAATGCACGCAACGCGTGCCAAAAGAGCTGACGATTTTTCGCCCAAACGAGCGAGTGTGCCGCCGAGGGCACGACGACGAACTGGCGATCGCCGTTCGGGAGCTTTTCATAAAAGCTCATCAGGTCTACCATCGTCGCGATGCCGTCGTATTCTCCGCGCAACAGCAGGACCGGGACGGTTACCTTCGCCGGATCGACGATCGGCAGATTTGCAGTCATGTCGAGATAGGTCCCCGTCGGCACCTGGTCTCCGTATTTGAGTTCGATCGCGGCGATCGCGGCAGCGAGCCGCGGATCGGACGTTCCCGGTTTGTCACGCGTAAAAATGCTCTCGATCATCGTCGCGTCGCGTAGACGCCGGCTGTGCGTCTTGTAATACGCGAGATCCTTAGCGCGATTAACGAGCGTCGGCGAGCCTTCACCGGTGTACGTGTACGCACTCAGCGCCAGACGCGCGACTCGATCTGGATTTTGTGCTGCGAAGAGCGCTGCGCGCAACCCGCCGGAAGACTCCCCGAATAAGTGATATTTTGTCGCGCCTGTTTCGCGAGCGATGAGATCGGTGGTCGCCCGCAGATCGGCTGCTCCACTCGCGATATCCGAATTCGAGTCGGTGCGCGATGAGCGCCCGTAATTTTCGAAATCGACCGCCCACGCGTCGAAGCCGCCCTGCGCGAACACGTTCATTACCGAATATTCGCCGGCGCCCGGGACGGTGAGGTCGAACGTCGGAATCGCCGAGACGGAAGAGCCGTGCGCCAGGAGCAGCACCGGCAGCGGTTGCTCGCCGGCTTTCGGGGCAGTCGCCCGCTTCCGGTAGACCGCGAGAGAGACGCTGCCCTTCGTGGCCGTGTACTGCGCGCTCCAGACGGCGGCCGCCGCTTGGGCGGGCGCATCGGGGACGAGTCCGGATCCGAGCACGGCGCTCGTAGCGGCGAGCACCTGGCCACGGGTTATCTTCATGGAAAGCATGTTGCTATTATATCGATTTCGGCGCGACCTTCATGACGCGCGCAAAAAAATCGGAAGCTTCTAACCGTGCGCACATAGCTTGGAATCCTTGGGTCGGTCCGCGCCATTCCAACTCGTCGACGTTCGCGAATAGTGCGGCATCAGTTCGAAGCGTCGCGAGCTTCTTGAACAACAGCGCGGATTCTAGCTGGTCGCCGAGAACGTCCGGTGGAAATTGCTCGATCGCACCGTAGCGTGTCAGCAACGATGCCGCGCCTTTGGCTCCAATTCCGGTGATGCCCGGGTAACCATCGGCAGAGTCACCAACGAGCGCCAAGTAGTCGGGAATCAGCTCCGGATCTACTCCGAATTTGGCGCGGACGCCATCGGCGTTTCGAATGGTTTTGCTTCTTCGGTCGACTTGCACGACGCGCTCGCCACGCACACATTGCGCGAGATCTTTATCCGGCGTCCAAATGCAGACTTTCTGCACGCGAGCATCGCGCGCGGCGATCGCGGCCGCTGAGGCCAGCGCGTCATCGGCTTCCAGCTCGACCATCGCCCAAACCGCGATTCCCATTGCGCGCAGCGCGTCTTCGAGCGGTTCGAATTGCGCGCGGAGCGCGCGATCGATTCCAGCTCCGGTTTTATATCCGGGCCAAAGCTCGTTGCGGAACGATTCGATGACGTGATCCGTGGCGACGCCTATGTGCGTGGCGCCTTCGTCAATCATCTGTATCACGGTGTTGAGTACACCAACGACCGCTCCGTATGGCCGGTCGGTCTTAGTGAAGCGCCGCAATCCGTAAAAGTGCCGGAAAAGCTCGTAGGTGCCGTCGATCAGATGAACAATCACGCCATCTACTTATCGACCTAAGCCAAAGGCTTGCCCGCCTCCGCCTCGCGAACGATACATGTCGCCATGTCACTGAAGACCCAGTTGTGCAGAAGCGCGACGCTATACCAATAGGCGAGGCCCAAAAGGCCGTGAGGTTCGAAAAACGCAGTTTGACGTAACGTCGCGCCGCCGTTATGATCGGGCTCGGCGTCAAACTCCAACCAGGCGCGTCCCGGCAACTTCATCTCGGCGCGCAAACGGAGCAGTCGGCCCGGCTCATACGCCTCAACGCGCCAAAAATCGACGACGTCGCCTTTCCGCAAATCAGTCGGCGAACGCCGTCCACGCCGAAGCCCTACGCCTCCGACGACGCGATCCAGCCATCCACGCAGGCGCCACAACGAATTGGCGCCGAGCCAGCCACGTTGGCCTCCGAGCGAGCTAAAGACAGCGGCAATGCGTGCGGGAGACGCGTGAGCGTGGCGCACTCGCATATCGATGAGCATGCCTTCCTTCGCGCCGCTAAAGTCCTTAGGAAGTGTGTCGAGATCAAAGGCATCGAACCAGGTTGTCTCAGCACCGCCGCTATGATATCGGTCGAGCGCGTCTTTCACAGCATCTTCGAAGCCGATCGGAACGATCTGCGGAAAATCGTCCTCTGCGGCATGGCCCCGCACAACAACCTCGTTGTTTAGCCCGCGAATGAGCGGCTGAGCGAGTCGCGCCGGGATCGGAGTAACGAGATGTACCCAGTATGATGAAAGTTTCGGAGTGAAAAAGGGGACGACGACGATGTGTCTGCGCAAGCCGCGAATCGCCGCATACTGCTGCATCATGTCGCGATAGGTCAGAACATCTGCGCCGCCAATCTCGTAGACCCGGTGTTCGCGCGCTTTGAGCTCGAGTGCAGCATTCAAGTATGTAAGCACGTCCTGGATGCCGATCGGCTGACAGCGTGTCATCACCCAGCGTGGTGCGATCATCACGGGCAATCGCTCGGTCAGATATCGCATCATCTCGAAACTGATCGAGCCGCTCCCAATGATGAGCGCCGCGCGAAACTCAACGACCGGTACGCCGCTTGCCCGCAGGATGTCGCCGACTTCATGCCGGCTACGCAGGTGCGCGGAGAGTGTGTCTTGATCGTTGCCCAGGCCGCCTAGATAAATGATCCTGCCTACGCTGGCTGCGCCCGCAGCTTTTCCGAAACACGTTGCGGCCTTGCGATCTACGTCGGCAAAGGCGTGCGTCGAGCCCATCGAATGGACGAGGTAGTATGCGGCGTCGCAACCTGCGAGCGCACGCGCGAGAGAGGCTTGGTCGGCAATATCGCCTTCGACGATCTCGACGCCCTCATCAAAACGCCCGCGCAAGCGTTCCGGCGCGCGCGCAAAGCATCGCACATGATAATCATGCTCGCGCAAGCGCGGAACGAGACGGCCGCCGATATAGCCGGTGGCACCAGTCACGAGCACGCGCATGAGCGAAGTTACAGCGCGTTGGCGTAGGCCAACGCTTCTACGGGATCTCGAGCAAACGCATCGGCTCCGACGATCGAAGCGACGCGTTCGAGTCGATTAATGGCAATGCCCCCGATGATCACGCGCGGGTGCCAGTCCGGGTTAGACGCCGCCTCGAGCGCCGAAACCGCGCTTTTGGCCGCGCGAAGATGTTGCGCAAACGAGAGCGAAAGCGCGACCACGTCGGCGTGCATGTTGCTGGCTTGCGTGACGAGCGCTCCCGTGGGAACGTTGGGTCCGAGGTACTGCACTTCCCACCCGTCGAGTGCGAACGCATCGGCAATCATGCGCAGCCCGATCGTGTGTGTGTTGCCTTCGACGCAGGCCAGCAGGATGCGTTTTGCTTTTGCCGGCTGCGGCGCGCTGCCGAACAGGCCCATCGTCATCACCGTCAGCGCAATCGCACTCGCAAGATGCTCCTGGGCCACGGTGAGTTGATTCGTTTCCCACTTCGTACCAATCGAATAGAGCGCAGGCTGGATCACGTGCATTTCCGTTTCCACGAATCATCGCCCGGAGGCCGTGCACGACTGAAGAACGGCCATCGCATCGTTCAGTCGGCCGGCGACGATCGCTGCTTCGAATGTTCTCGCTTCCGGCCACGGTGTCGGCGGATTGAACCTCCCGGCCCCCGCGCCGCGCGCGGCGAGAAATCCGTCGCGCACCGCGGAAATGGCGCCTCGGGTTGCGGCTGCGTCGGCGTCATCCATGTGCGCCGCCAGGTATTCACCCAACCATTCTAAAGAGAGCGCCAAGTGCTCGGTTGGGATCCCTCGAGACGCTAAAACTCCGTCGAGCCAGCAGAGGTAGTCGATCATCGGTAGAGTTTCCCCGAACTCGAGTACCGGTCGGAGAAAATCCAAATGAAAGCCGAGGTCTTCGCGAGTCTGTTCGCGCCCGCGCTCTCCGAAGCGATCATAGATCGATCCGTACGTCGAATAAAACTGTTCGGTCACCGCAGAGATCGCGTCGAGTCGCGCCGCCGAGAACGCCGATAGGCCACGTTCGCCTAACGGCGTCATTCGGCAAAAATGTCGAAGAGCCGGATCACCGCGCTGCCTTTGACGAGTTTGAGCCCTTTGGGGATACCGGCGTGTGATTCGCGATAGGTATGCCCGTGGTGCCAGCTCTTATAACTCGCCTCGTCGTCCCACCGCGTCAACAACCAAATCTCGGCGGGCTCGCCTACCGGGCTCATGACGTCCATCCCGACGAAACCCGGAGCTCCATCGACCAAGTGTGGTCGATTCCGAAAAGCGTCGTGGACTTCTTCGGACATATCGTTGGCAATCGTGAAACAACTCAAGGCAGCGAACATCTTAGGCATCCTTTATCCGGTCGCGAGCGTCGTAGTTTTGAAGACGTCCGCGACGACGCGATTACGTCCCGCGCATTTCGCCTCGTAGAGCGCGGTATCGACGCGTACCAGCAGAGCATGTCCGGTCTCGCCCGGGCCGAGTTCCGCGACGCCGAAACTGGCCGTTGTGGATCCCACGACGGGCTCGATGCATCGCGCTGCAAATGCCTTGCAAATGCGCGCCGCGACGCCGACGGCGGTTTCAAGATCGGTCTCGGGCATTAAGACGACGAATTCTTCGCCGCCGGAACGGGCTAGGACGTCGGTGGCGCGCGTGTTGGTGCGCAGCACGTCACCAAACACCTCGAGCACCGCGTCGCCTATCGGATGTCCATACGTGTCGTTGACGTGCTTGAAATGATCGATGTCAGCCATGAGTGCCGACAATTTGTTGTTCGTGCGAGCAACGCGGCTGATCTCGATTACCAGGGACTGGTCGAGTGCGCGGCGATTGGCAACGCCGGTGAGCGCATCGGTCAGCGATGCGGTGCGGCTCTCCCGCTCGCGCTGTATGAGTTTGAAGTTTGCTTCTGTCAGGGCAAACTGCACCTCAGCGTAGCGCTGGTTGATCTCCAGCACGCCCTTGTTGAGCCGTTCGAGATCGGCGACGTCGTATTCGACCAGCACGAGCAAGCGCGAGCCGAGACGCCGTATGTGCCCTGAGAGCGTCTGCGTAGTACCGGCGAATGTGCCAATCGTAAGTAGTCCGCTGTAGACGTTCCCGTCGGATCGCACGACTGCTCCAGCGAGTGCGCTAAATCGCGGCTGAATGAAAAATTGCGCGGCGTCAAACCCGGCGGCTGGTTGCCCGGCGACGCCGATGATCCGTAAAAAGCCGGCGTTGGCTTCGAGAAGCCTTCCGTCTTCATCTATTGCGGCGGTTGCGACGGCGAGCAAGTCTTGAAATTCGATCGGGAACCACCGTGCGCTCGCCGGCTCCGGGTCACTCCGCATCCGGGAAGCATACCGCTTGCGGTAACGCGGCGGTAACGCCGCGGCTCATTATTTAGCCGCGGTTACGCGGCTCGTCGCGGCTGAGCTCGGGCCGCTGCCGATCGTAGCCTTTGGCATCGAACGAGGCGAGAAACCACGGTCGTAGCGACGCGCGATCGGAGCGAGACAGACGCGATATCAGCGCCTTCGCCTCCTCGAGGGTTGCGGTCTTTTCCATGTATACCGATTACCCGAAACGCGCTCAACTGACCCCTAAAGAGGCCGATTGTGCCCATTCCGGAAGACACCAATAGTGATGAAAAAGCAAATAATGACGTTATCAAGCGTCCGGGAAGTGCACGGCAGCGATTTCACCGAGGCCCCCGTGGACCCACAGCTCGTCCGCAAGTATCCGATGTTCTCGTTCACGTTCGCTTGCGGGGCGATGGCAAAGGGTCAGGGCGCCGATGCCTTGACCATCGAATCGAAGTGCGCCATTCACAAGCGTCGCCCAGGGTCGCGTTCGCTGTCTAAGGCCTAGTTAAGCCCCTTTCCCACTTCCGGCGTAGAAAATGAATTTGACGATCGCCTGTGGGACGGTCACCAGCGTGTTCGGATCGCCGTAGGCGGCGTAGATCTCTGCTTTCTTCATTCGAATGTGATAGGCAACAGAGATATTGGAACACTTGCCGATGCAGTTGCCGCCGCCGTTCGGTACCGGTGGCGTCCCGTCGACTCGGCGCAGTCCGATCGCGAGCGAAGAGTCGCGGCTGATCTGATACGAATACGCCGCGCTCTCGAACCACTGGATATTATTCGGAGTGGTTGGCATCCATTGTGCGGTATCATCGACCGCGAGCGAAACGGCGCCTCGATTGCCGACCCGAATCGTCGTCGTGCGCAGCCACGTGTCGAGCCGGCCATCGCCGAAGCGTCCGGTATTATAGTAGAGCCAGGTCGGATACGCTGACGAGCCGTGATTCGGGCAGCAGAAGCTCCCCGGATTCTCTTGCAGCCCGCTATGGTACATGAGGCTGAAGCCCGCGTTCTGTGAAACCGGCGTGAGCGTTTCTCCGAAGCGCCAATAGTCTGAGCCGGTATAGAGCTGGAAATCCCACGCGCTCTTCGTGAGAACGTCGAGCGAAAGAATTTGATCGCTCTGCGATTGTCCGTACAGCGTGCCCTGATACCGGTCCAAGAGGCCGCCGATACCGATTGCCTCGAGTTTATCCGATCCGGAAAACAGCCAAATCTTGCCGGCGTAGAAACCATAGCCTGCAATATCCGGATGCGCGTCGTAGCCGTCGACCGGATTGAAGTCTTCTCCCACCTTTTTTATCGCGGCGTTGAAATTGAAGGTAGGACTTTGCCAACCGAAGCCTGCGTCAATTGAAGATGATTGCGAGGGGTTCAGCACGTTCGTTCCGGCGTCAGTCGCATAACGGACATATCCATTGAGATATTTGAGGCTGTTCCAGTTGAGCCCAATCTCGTTGGAATCATCGATGACGCCCGGAAGGTCGGCAGTGACGTGCTGGAACTCCGAGTGCCACTGCGAATCGGACGACGTATAGTCGACTGCCGCCGCACTATCGTTGCGCTGCACGCCGATCGCATCGAATGCGGCGACGCCAAAGTCGCCCTGTTTGCCTTCAAAGGCATAGCCTTGCGATGGCGTCGGTATCGCCGGCGTGTACAGTGTGGTGTGGAAATCCAAGCAGACATTACAGCCGAACGTGTCATAAAACTGCGCGGCTTGCGTGAAGAATGGACGCACTTCGCTGTACACGCGCTGCACGACGGTCGGCGCGATCGTCTGTTGATCGAGCTCGACATTGGAATAGTCCGGATGGAACGTCGAGAAGAACGCTGACGTCTGCGTGATTGGAATGGAAACGTCGGCGCCAACGCGCGAGGTCGAACCGCCCGCTGCGCTGCTTGCAACCGACCCAAGCGCATACGGTGCGATCCGCGGCGCCGGCCTCGCTTGCGCGACCGACGATGCAGGCATCGTAAGAACGCCGGCGCGTGCTACGTCGTCGGGCAACGTTTGAAGGCTGTCATACGACCACACATACACCGCGCCGGTGCTGCGTACGTAACGAATGAACTGCGCGCGCCACGCACCGCTGTGTTGGCCATGGATTACGCCGAGCGGAATCGCCATCGTTACGGTATAGCCGCCATCATAGGCGGTGCCGTGCGATTCCCAACGTGGCGCAAACGCCGTGTTTTCGGTGGACGCCTCGTTGTGCGAACCACTCGCGTTTGCTTCAAACTGATATTGAAAGCCGCCGGCTCCGGTCGGCCACAAGTCGACCCAGACGGCATCGTCGCTCCACGAAATGCTTCCGCCGTTGCTGGTACTCCCACCGGTGACGAGATCGTCGCTCTGCTGCGAGATGACGACCGGGGTGTGTTGCGTGGCGTCAAAGCGCACGTAGAGAAACTTGCCATCGGTTGCAACGTGCACTTGCGTCGCGTCCGCAGCGGGTCGCTGATGTGGGACGTCCCAGGTGAGCGGCAGGCTCACGCTCTCGTCCCAAGCCTTCGTGCTCGCACTCGGGTCGAGCGTGACGTTCGCCTTCAACTTCGGCACGTCGGTACGCAACGTTGAAGCCGACGTCGTCGCGCAAAGATAGATCGCGATGTAGAGAATAAGGCCCGCACGACGGAACACCGTTGACCGCATGCAACTAATTTTATAGTTATAATCAACTAATTGTCAAGGAGTTCGGCTTGGAAAGTCCGGCTTTCGCTTAGCGACGAATGCGGTTACGCCTTCGATGAAGTCGGGTGTGGTGCGCAGTCGCGCATACTCCCGGCCTTCCAGATCCATCGCGACGTGTAGGGGTGCGTCGTACGCGGCGTTCAGCACGCGCTTGAGCGTGCGCAATGCGGGTTGCGGAAGCGCAGTCAATTCCGCTGCGAGGTTGGCAACGGTTTCGCCGAGCTGCGCTTGTGGGACGACGTTCGTCACGAGTCCCCACGCGAGCGCTTCTGCGGCGTTGATCCGACGGCCACGCATCACCATGTCCTTGGCGCGACCGAGTCCCGCAATCCGTGCGATGCGCTGACTTCCGCCGCTGCCGGGGATCATGCCGAGCCGGATCTCCGGAAGCGCCATCAGCGTACCTTCGGCTGCGATTCGCCAATCGCACGCGAGCGCGATCTCGAGGCCAACGCCGAACGTAAAACCTTGCAGCTGCGCGATCACCGGCTTCGGACAGCGTTCAGGTGCGCCGATGTTCCACGCCAAATCGGAGAGCGCTTCGGGATCTTGCTCGAGGAATTGCGCGATGTGTCCCCCGGCGCTGAACGCTTCGTTCCCAGCGCCCTTGATGACGATAACCGAAACATCGTCGTCGTTGGCCAACTCGTCGAACAACGATGCGAGCACGTGTCGAGTAGCGAAGGGAACCGTGTTGTGATGTTCGGCATCGTCGAGAACGATCGTCGCAACCCGACGCTGAGGCTCGCGCTCAAGGCGCAGGGCGTATTCGCGCAATCTCGCTGCGTCGTCAATGAAGTTCACGATCGTAGACTCACTCCTCGGCGCTCGTATTCTCCGGCGCGCAGTTTGGTACGAAGGATCTTTCCCGAGGGCGATTGGGGAATCGCGCGAACGAAGACATACTCACGCGGACGTTTGAACTGCGTCATACCGCAGGAACGCGCGTACGCTTCCAGGTCATCTTCCTTCACGTTATCGTTTGCCGGTTCGACGAAAGCGACAATTTTCTGGCCTAAGCGTTCGTCCGGCATTCCGATGACCGCGATGCGCCCAATCGCCGGGCAATGTGCCATCGCGTCTTCGACCTCGGCGGGATAGACGTTTTCGCCGCCGCTAATGATCATGTCGTCGACGCGGCCCAGGACAAAGAGATCGCCGTCCTCGTCGATCTTTCCGGCATCTCCGGTGTAATACCATCCGTCTCGAATCGCGCGGGCTTGCGCATCCGGCCGCTTCCAATATCCCGAGAATGCCTCCGGGGAGCTCATATGCACGGCAATCTCGCCATCGATGACTCTCAATCGCTCGTTGATTCCGGCTTTACCGGCGGACGCCGCCTTCGCACGCAGCGTGTCGTTGATCGAAAACGTGTAAATCTCGGTCGAACCATAATGGTTGACGAACACGTCCGGGTTGAACGTTGCAAAGCAGCGCTCGACCAGCGCCGGCGTCATCGGTGCACCGGCAAACCCGAGCTTCCGCAGGGTCCCGAGATCGCGCCGTTCGATGCTCGAATCGGCAAGCAGATCGTAGTATAACGTGGGAGCGAGATAGAGATTCGTGATACGTTCGCGTTCGAGCAACTCGAGCGCTTGCGCGGGATCCCACCGCGGCATTGCAACGAATAGGCCGTTGAGCATCGTCATCGCGATCAGCGAACGGATCCCCATCGTATGATAGAGCGGCATCACGCCGAGCGTTCGTTCGGAGCGAGCATATCGGTTTTGCGCGACATGTGCGAGCGCTGCGGCCCGTTCCGCGCGATGCGTTCGCAAGACGCCTTTGGGACGCCCGGTCGTGCCGGACGTGTACAGCATGATCGAGTAGGCATCATCGGAGACAGGCGTCGTGTTCGTTGCGGACACGCCGGCGATGAGCTCTTCGAAGGCAGTCGCCCTTTCGCTTATGACGCAGCGCGGCTCCGCGTCTTCGACGATGAATGCGAGCTCGTCGCGGGAAAGCCGCCAATTCACGGGCGTGAACGTTGCGCCCAGCAGCTGCGTTGCCCAATACAGGGTCGCCATTGGCTCGCTGTTCTGGAGCACGGTGACGACTCGATCGCCCGGAGCGACGCCACGTTGCCGCAAACCCGAGACGACGCTCATGATTCGCTCTTTCCACTGCGCGTAGGTGAGCCGCATGGTGCCATCGACGATCGCGACCGCGTTCGGTTCGCGCTCGACGGCAGCGTCAAACGTTGCGCCCAGGTCCATCAGCCTGCCGGTTCTTTCGTGGCCATGATTGCGTCGACGATTGAGGTGTAACCGGTGCAGCGGCAAAGATGACCCGCCAGCAGTTCTTCCACCTCGCGGCGCGTTGCCGCAGGACGCTCGGCCAGAAGCGCGTGCGCGGAGATCAAGATGCCGGGCGTGCAAAAGCCGCACTGCAATGCGTGATGCGCGCGAAAGGCTTCTTGCAACGGTGAGAGATTGTCGTGCTCGGCCAGGGAGGCGACGGTCTTCACATCAGTGCCTTCCGCCTGCACGGCGAACATCAGACACGATCGGACCGCGCGACCATCGACGAGAATCGTGCAGGCACCGCACACGCCGTGCTCGCAGCCGACATGCACACCTTTGGCTCCGCACTCGTCGCGTAAGAAATCACACAAGAGCAGACGCGGTGGTACGTCAGCCTTGACCGGTTTCCCATCGACGCGCAGGCCGATCGGCGCGCGCTCGCTCTTGGACGTTCGAATCATCGCGCGTCCTCGAGGGCGAGCGACAGTGTTCGCCGGATCTGACCTTGCGCAAGCCATCGGCGGTATTTCGCCGTGCCGCGCTGATCGCTCGGCGGATCGACGTGAGCGGAAGCTGTTTGTGCCACGTCTTCGACGTCGCGAGGCGTGAGCGCGCGGTCGAGCCACGAATCGGTGTCGCAACGATGCGGCCGCTCGCCGACGCCGCCAAGCACGATCGAGAGTGCCTTCAGCTTGCCGTCGGCAGCAACGCGAACGGCGCATGCCGTCGCTACGATCGCGAAGTCGCCGTGCCGCAGCGCAAACTCCTCGAAAGCATATCCGCAGCCTTCGCTGCGCGCGGGAAACGATGCGCCGGTTACAAGCTCATCTGCCGCAAGCGTCGTCGTGAAGAAGGAATCGAAAAATGCGCCGGCTTCGATGCGGCGCGAACCGCGTGCCGATTGCGTTTCGATCTCTGCGTTGAT
>Ga0302326_10019494_pt1 | contig 14006 bp, 13 predicted proteins | sample Palsa_T0_3_FD_202264 | JGI IMG/M metagenome (GOLD analysis project Ga0302326, IMG submission 202264) | Peat permafrost microbial communities from Stordalen Mire near Abisko, Sweden - Palsa_T0_3 | ecosystem: Environmental > Terrestrial > Soil > Palsa > Peat permafrost | place: Sweden: Abisko... | reverse complement strand
CGACTTGGTGGAGCGGTAATTTTGCTCCAGGCGGATGACCGTAGCATTGGGATAATCTCGCTCAAAATCGAGGATATTGGCGATGTCGGCCCCGCGCCAGGCGTAGATCGACTGATCGGGATCTCCCACCACGCAGATGTTGTGATGCTTCATCGCCAGCGCGTGAACCAGCACGTACTGCGCGTGGTTGGTGTCCTGATATTCGTCGATGAGGATATAGCGGAAACGATCCTGCAACTCCGCCAGGATATTTGGATGATCGCGCATCGCCTGTACGGTTTGCTGGAGAAGATCGTCAAAATCGAGCGCGCCGGCGGATTTGAGAAGCTGCTGATATTTTCGGTACACCTGGGCGACGATCTGGGAATATCGATCGGAAGCAGACTGGGCGTATTGATCGACGTCGATCAGCTTGTTCTTGGCGTTGCTGATCGTTCCATGAATCATTCCCGGCGTCAGGTTCTGCATCGGAATGTCCAGTGCCTTGATCGCCTCTTTCATCAAGTGGTTCTGATCTGTGGAATCGTAAACGCTGAAATTCGGCGGCAGGCCGATCTCCGCGGCATAATGCTTTAGAATCCGCAGGCACAGCGAATGGAACGTGCCGATGATCGGCCACTTCTGATCGAGCCGGCCCCAATCATGGATCGGCCGGGGGGAATCGGCGGAAATGCGCTGCTTCATCTCGCCGGCGGCCTTGTTGGTGAATGTAATCGCCAGGATCGAGCGTGGTTCGATGCCCAGGCTCATGAGATACGCCACACGCCGGGTGATCACGCGCGTTTTCCCGCTGCCGGCGGCCGCGACGATCAGAAGCGGGCCATCCACGTGCGTCACCGCCTGCCGCTGAGGCTCGGTGAGATCGCGTAAAAGATCGGGAGTGGAAGTGCCGGTTGTCACAAATGAACTATATCCCCCATCCACATTCGAAAAAAGCGGTACACAAACGCCGGACTTGATAAAATCCCCCGCTTGCATAATTCCCGCATCAATTTGTCGTCGAGCGAAATTGACGCTGCTTGGAACACCGGTTTTGTGAAGTCGGTCTGCACGGTGCGGTGCGATGGCCATTCGCTGCGGGCCACGGCATCCGTGGGCGCGAGCGTGATTCGCCAGTGGGACGATCCGCTGGATGCGCTGGCGTGGATGTCGCAAACCTTCTGGCCCGGCGAGGGCCGATGGATTGGATATCTCAGCTACGATCTGGGCCGGCTGTTTGAACAACTTCCCAGTCGGGCGGTCGATGATCTGAATTTGCCGCTGTTTATCTTCACCTATTGCCGGCCCGCGCCCGATCGGCCGCCGGGATTTGATGCGAATTATGGGCTGACCGATGAGCCGCTCGGTTCCGATTTCACGCGGGACGAATATGAACGCGCGGTTCGGCGAGCGCTGGATTTTATCACGGCCGGGGATGTATTTCAGGTGAATCTCGCCCAGCGCTTCGTCGCGGGATTGAGTTCACGCCCGGCTGAGATCTATCGCCGGCTGGTTCGGGAATCGCCGGCGAAATATGGCGCGTATCTGGCCTATGAGGATTTCGCGGTCATCTCCAATTCGCCGGAGCTTTTTCTGCGCGTGACATCCGATCGAAAAGTAATCACCCGCCCCATCAAGGGCACGCGCCCGCGAGATTTCGGCATGGAAGCGGAGCTTCGCGATTCGGCCAAGGACCAGGCGGAATTGAACATGATCGTGGACCTGGAGCGCAACGATCTGGGCCGCGTGTGCCGGGTTGGCAGCATCGAAGTGATCGAGCCGCGTGCGATTGAAGCGCATCCAACCGTGTACCACGGCGTGGCGACGATTCGCGGCGAATTGCGCGAGGAGATCACCTTCGTCGATCTGCTGCGGGCGACGTTTCCAGGCGGCAGCGTTACCGGCGCGCCGAAAATCCGAGCCATGGAAATCATCGACGATCTGGAACCCGTGCGCCGCGGGGTCTACTGCGGGGCGATTGGATATCTCGATGCGAAGGGAAATATCGAACTGAGCGTCGCCATCCGCACGATGATCGCCACGGCCGGGAAAATCTATATTCCAGTGGGCGGCGGAATCGTCGCGGATTCCGATCCGAGCGCGGAGTTTGAAGAAACGCTTGTAAAGGCAAAGGCGATGTTTGCGGCAGTGGGGATTGAGCCGGGCTTAAGGACATTTTGAGTCGGTGGACTGCACGATTTTACGATTGTGGGTATAATTCATTCACCCTGAGTCGGTTGAAATATGAAACAATTGACGCGTATCACTTTCGATCCGGCCATTATGGGAGGCAAACCTTGCATCCGGGGGTTACGGGTAACTGTAGGTATGATCATGGGGCTTTTGGCCTCGGGTCATTCGAAAGATGAAGTTCTCAAAGCTTATCCGTACCTGGAATCGGCGGATATTGATGAAGCGCTCTCCTATGCTGCCTGGCGCGTGGATGAGCGCGAGGCTCCCCTCACGAGCAAATGAGCATCCGGATTCTCGTCGATATGAATCTTTCTCCCGACTGGGTCGGCTATTTGCAGAACCATGGTTGGGATACGGTCCACTGGTCAACGGTGGGCGATCCGTCCGCTCACGACACTACGATCATGGATTGGGCAATCACGCATCAGTACGTTGTCTTCACTCACGATTTGGATTTTGGCGCCATGCTGGCGCTAACCCATCACGCCGGCCCGAGCGTCATTCAAATCCGCAATCTGGATGTGTTTCCCCATACAATCGGCAACGCGGTTGTCGCCGCCATCCGGCAGACAGAATCAGACCTTGTGAAAGGAGCATTGGTTGTGATTCGCGATAACAATTCGCGCATTCGCATACTGCCGTTATAAATGGAGATTCGTCGTTCGCCGTAATTTGTTGCCGACCGCATTCAAAAAATATTCCAATGAAGCTCAGTACGATCACTTCCGCTCTGGAGCAAATCGCCCCACCGTCGCTGGCTGAGGCGTGGGATAATGTGGGGCTTCTGGTCGGCGATCCGAATCAGGATATTTCGAAAATCATGCTGACGATCGATTATTCGCCGGCCGTCGCGGAAGAGGCGCGTGCGGGGAATTTTAATCTGGTGATCGCGTATCATCCGCCGATTTTTCAGGCGATCAAGCGCGTCACCGCCGGCAGCCCGGTGTTTGATGCGATCCGGCGGGGCATGGCGATTTATTCCCCGCACACGGCGCTCGATGTCGCCGAGGGTGGAACCAATGACCTGCTGGCGGATGTTCTGGAGCTGAGAGATCGCAAGCCGCTGAAACGCAGCGAGGAAAAACCGACCCAGTACAAATTGGTTGCGTTCGTACCGATCGAAGCCGTGGAAAAAGTAAGCCGGGCGATGTTCGATGCGGGAGCGGGACGGATCGGAAATTATTCCTCGTGCAGCTTTCGCTCGGCGGGCACGGGGACATTCTTCGGCGAATCGGGCACGTCGCCAACCGTTGGACAATCGGGGCGGTTGGAAAAAGTGGATGAAATCCGGCTGGAAACCGTTGTGCCCATCGGGGCCGCTGATGCTGTGATCGCCGCATTGAAGACAAATCATCCGTATGAAGAGCCGGCGTTCGATTTGAACATGCTAGCCGCCGCACCGGACGACAAAGGGCTGGGAAAAATCGGCTCGCTGCCCCCTACCGCTCGCGGGGAGATTTTTGAGCGGATCAAGCGAGGTTTGGAAATCGATCGGCTTCTGGTTGCGGGGCCGATGGATGGAACAATCACACACGCCGCGGTTTGTGCCGGTTCCTGCGGAAATCTGCTGGACGATGCGATCGCGGCAAAAGTGGAATTATATTTGACCGGCGAGATGCGGCATCACGATGCCAACAAGGCCGTCGCCGCGGGGCTCACCGTCGTCTGCACCCTGCATTCCAACAGCGAGCGCCCGGTCCTGAAGCGATTGGCGGCGCGTCTGGCACAAACGCCGGGAATGCCTCCAATTTCCATCAGCGTAGCCGATTGTGATCCATTTTCGATCCGCTGATCACTGCGCTAATGGCCCTTCCACCACGTCCGATCCCGGCGGCATCGGCGGCAGGGTGAAATCCTTGTCGGTCACGCCGCCGTTGATCTTCACGTTTGTCAGATCGGTGGTTTGCGTCGTCGTCTGATTGATATCGTCCGTCTGAATCCGCCGGGGCATGCCGGTGGTCGTGTCCACCCAGATGTCGATGGTTTTGTATTTGTTGGAAAACTCGCTGTGGGGTTTGGGCGTCAGTTGGAGGTGAACGGTTTGCGGGGGATCGTCCGATGCGGGGGCAATCTTTGCGGCGTCAAACTGCTTGAGCACGTCCGCTTTGTCCTGGCCGAGGGGGAGCGGGAAAGGCCCATCGCCGAGCTTAAAGAGGTCCAGTTTTTCGCCGGGCCGGAGGACATGATAGATGGTTTCGTGATTTTCCGAGTAATTACGATCGTCGAGGATGCCGTTGTCGAGAAGGTAACGATGGTCGATTTTATTCAAATGACTGCCGGCAGAAATCCGCTTGTCGAAACTGGCGAGGATTCGCGCGTCGCCGTTGCCTTTGCTTTGGTAGATCACCTTTCCGGAATTGCTGGAAGAATCGCCGGTGCTGTCGTCAGTCGTGGCGAGCGAAACCTGCGATGAAAAGTCCTTCAAATCTTTTCCGCGGGCATCGAGGGCGTCGAGAATCTCAGGCACGGTGGATGTCACTGAAAGACTTTGCGGCTGCGTCGCGGGAGAGCCACTTGCCACGGATAGAAATGCTAAATTTAGCGACAGATAAAAGATCGACGCGCATGTCATCTGTGTGAATCTGATTTTCATCTGTGGAAATAATCTCTTTTGCATTTTATTTCGGCAATGCTCGAAGAATTTCCGCGAGTTCACAAAGATCTGCGACGGTTTTCCAGGGGTGGGCGGCGAAGGTTATTGGCTTTCCGTGGCTAATCCAGACGCAACGGATGCCGGCAGCGTTTGCGGATTCGATGTCGTGCAGGCCGTCGCCGACCATCCAGGTTTGGTCCTTCGATACGCCCAATTGCTGACAGGCGATTTCTAGCGGAACGGGGCTGGGCTTGAACGCGCAATCTTCGCGGGTGATTGTCAGGTTCATCTTGATTTGGTGTTTGGCAAAGACAGTGGAGGCGCTGATGACGCTGTTGCGCGTGATGAGCGCGGTGGGAATTCTCGCGGATGAGAGCCCGTTGAGAAGATCGAGGCATCCTTCGTTCAACGTGGAGTTTTCGGCGGCGGTTTTCTCGTGACGAAGGAGAATCGCCTCAGCCTCCGCCCGGCGCTCGCCCGTTAACTCCGCCAGCGATTCCAGGATCGGACCCGGCCCGATTTTCATTTCAGCCTTGATGAGCGGGAAATCAAGCATCGGCTGCGTGAGCGTGCCGTCCATGTCAAATAGAATCGCGCGCGGGCGGACTCCCCACGACTCGGCCGCGAAAGATTTGCATCGGCGGGTCATCAAATGCACGGCCGGCGAGTATAACATTGCGGATATGGCAGGGATAACCGATTGGCGACGGTTGCACGGCGATGCCTTCGAGGGCCGAAATGTCCTGGTGACAGGCGGCGCTGGATTCATCGGATCGCACCTGGCAATCGCGCTGCGTTCGCTGGGGGCGAATGTGACCGTGCTCGACGATCTTTCGGGCGGCGGCGATCCGAAGGCGTTGCCAGATGGTGTGAAATTTGTTCGCGGATCGATCCTCGATCAATCCCTGCTGCGCGATTGCACGGAAAGCAGGGAGCTGGTGTTTCACCAGGCGGCGCTGGGATCGGTGCCGCGCAGTATTGAGGAGCCGGAAAAATATCAGCAGGTGAATTCCAATGGCACGCTGAATGTGCTGGAAGCGGCGCGCCATTGCAAGGTGCGACGGGTGATGTTCGCCGCCAGCAGCAGCGCGTATGGGGACAGCGAGCAGTTGCCCAAGATCGAAACGATGCCGACCAGCCCGCGGAGTCCCTACGCCGCGACGAAGGTGGCGGGCGAAGCGATGATGTCCGCGTATAGCGCGGGTTTGGGTGTGGATACGGTGAGCCTGCGATATTTCAATATTTTCGGGCCGAGGCAATCGGCGGAGAGCGCTTATGCGGCGGTGATAGCGGCATTCGCCAAAGCGATGCTGGCGGGCCGATCGCCAACGATCTTCGGCGACGGCCAGCAATCGCGCGATTTCACGTACGTGGACAACGCCGTTCACGCAAACCTATTGGCGGCGAAATATTCCGGCGAGCTGGCGGGGATTGTGGTCAACATCGCGTGCGGAGTACGGATCAGCGTCAACGAATTGGCAGCGAAAATGGCAAAGTCGCTGAAGCGGGATGATCTTCGGCCCATCCATAAGCCAGCGCGAATCGGTGATGTGAAGCATTCGCTGGCAGATCTCCAGCGAGTGAGGAGCATCCTGAAATATGAGCCGATCGTGGATTTTGATAAGGGTCTGGGGGCGACAATGCAGTGGTATCGGGAATCATTGCATTCATAATTCGCATTTTCGATATTCGCGGTCAGGGGGTATGATGCAGTGAAGGAGTTCGACGGTGGCCAAACGTTCGGCGCTTGCGGAAAATCTTGATGAGATCAGGGAGCGCATCGCCGCGGCCGCGATGAAGGCGAAGCGCGATCCGGGCGAAGTGACGCTGATCGCCGTGACCAAGACCGCGGCGCCGGAGCAGATTCGGGAAATCCTTCAGCTTGGGGTGATCGACCTGGGCGAAAGCCGGGTGCAGGTGCTGACGCAGCGGGCGGCGCAGCTCAACGAATTTTTTCAACGGCGGGCGATTCACGCCGAAGGGGCGGCGCCCCAGAAAATCCGCTGGCATCTCATCGGGCATCTGCAGCGCAACAAGGTCAAGGCGGTGCTGCCGCTGGTGCAAATGATTCACAGCATCGACAGTTTGCGGCTCGCCGAGGAGCTGGACATACAGGCGGCGCGGCTTTCGCGCAAGTTGCCGGTGATGCTGCAGGTGAACGTCTCTGAAGAATCGACGAAATTCGGGGTGGCAGTCGGCGCGGCCGTGCATTTGGCGGAACAGATTGATTCGATGCCAAATCTGCAGATGAGTGGCCTGATGGCAATGGGGCCGCTGGACGCTCCGGAAGAGAAGGTTCGCCACACCTTCGCGCGGTCACGGGAGATTTTCGAGGAGATGAAGTGGCACAAGATCGGCGGCGCGGGGCTGCGGCACCTGAGCATGGGGATGAGCCATGATTTTGAAGCCGCCATCGCCGAGGGCTCGACGATGGTGCGCATCGGCAGCGCGCTGTTCGGCGGCACGGTGCTCGATGCTGAGGAAAGTGAAAGTTAGTTGCGAGTTGCGAGTTAAACGCAACGCATTACTCGCAACTCGCAACTGTTCAAATGCACATCGACTTCTTCGATTTCTTTCGCTGGGTATTGGGCACCGTGGTGTCGATTTACGCGACGGTGGTGACCATCCAGTTTCTTTACGGATGGTGGGTGTATTTCAGCGGCGAGGGGCGATACATATCCTTGATGCGACGGTACATTATGCTGCAGGGATTGCGGCTGCGCATCCGGACGTTCGGCGGTGATGCGTTGATCTGCGTGCTGCTGCTGGTGGTGTGGGTGTTGCTGCTGCGGGCGCATCAGTTGGTGGCCAGGATCAATCCAGATAATTTCAGCGATGGGAGAACTCCAACCACATACCGATGAAAGCGGCCGCGAAATGGTGGTCGCGGCGCCGGGTGTGACGCTGGCGCAGCCACCTCCGCGGCAACTGGCCGAGCTGCCCCGCGATGAGCTAAACAACCTCGCCGAGGGGCTGGGGCTGGATTCCACGCGATTCAAGACGCAGCAGCTTCTGGTGGCGGCGGTTCACGAGCGGCGGCAGTTGATCGCTTCGCTGGATCGGCAGGCGATGATGGATATCGTGCGCTGGGGACGCCGGCCGGTGACGATCAATGCCGGGAAGGAGCAGATCGCGCAGGAGATTGCGCGGATCCGCTCGATGAAATTCGCCGGGCTGACGCACAGGGGTCTGGTGGCGCTGGCGCGGCTGCGCGGGGTGGATGCGAGCGACGGCGATCCTGCTCCGCTGCTGGTGCGGCGACTGCGGAGGCAGGAGGGATTTTTCAGCCGGCTGAATCGGCGGAGGCGCGCGTTTCTGGGCGGGATGGTGGCATCGATCGTCGGAGAGAATGATTCGACGACCGATTACCGTTTCCTGCCGGAACCGGGAAATGACGAGGTGACCAGCGGCGCCTCGTCCCCGCCGCCGTCGTCCATCCGCGACGAAATCGAGGAATCCGGCCTGTTCGGCGGGATCAGCAACCGGCTGAAAAAGAGCGCCGATGTCTATTTGAATCAGAAGCTGGATGAGATCGAGAATCGCATCGATCGCAAGCTGGATGAGATCGACCGCCGACTGGCGGAATGGCGCGACAAGGAAATCGCCAACCGGATCAAGATTCTCAAGATCACGCTGTGGGCGAGCGTGATCGTGGGGATTGTCTCGCTGATTTATGCATATGTGACGGAATATGTCTGGCGAAGGTAGGCGTTCCTCCAAAAAAAAAGCCCACGGATGGCTATCCGTGGGCTTTGGAAATCGATCGATCGCGAATTACTTGATGAAGAGCATTTCGCGGTAGGTCGGCAACGGCCAGAGATCGTCGGGGCAGATCGTCTCCAGATTATCGGCGGCCTTGCGGACTTCCAGCATCGCCGGGAGAACGGCGTCGCGCATGTGTTTGGCATGTGCGTAGGCATCCCCATCGCCATGATGGTTGATGGCCTTTTCCAGCGAGACGACTCCACGGGTCAGATCGTTGATCGTGCTGACGACCATGGAGAGCAGCTCAATGCCCGCCGGGGTGGCTGCTCCGGCCGATTTGGCGGCGGCGACGGATTCGCCGATTTCCTTCTGATAGCGAAGCGCTGCCGGAAGGATGTAGGTCTTGGCCATCATCGCGGCCGTCAGGGCCTCGATGTTCACCGCCTTGACATAAGCTTCGGCCAGGATGTTGAACCGGCTTTCCAGTTCCTTCTCCGAATAGACCTTGTACTTGGAGAACAGCTCGATGGTGTCCTTGCGCGTCACGACGGGCAGGACATCGACGGTGTTCTTGAGGTTGGGCAAGCCGCGCTTTTCGGCCTCTTTGTGCCAATCCTCGGAGTAACCGTTGCCGTTGAACAGAACTTTTTTGTGCTCCTTGATGATCGACGGGAGCAGGTCCTGCACGGCCTTGTCCAGGTCCTTGCCCGCCTTAACCTCGGCTTCCAGCTTGGTGGCGATGAAATCGAGACTTTCGGCAACGATGGTGTTCAGCACCGTGTTGGCGCCGGAAACGTTGGCGCTGGAACCGACGGCACGGAACTCGAACTTATTGCCGGTGAAGGCGAACGGGCTGGTGCGGTTTCGGTCGCCGGCATCCCTGGGAAGCTTGGGGAGGATCGAGACGCCGGTCTCGAACATGCCGCCCTGCTTACTGCTCTTGGCCGGACCTTTTTCGATCTGCTCGAAAATATCCGTGAGTTGATCGCCCAGGAAGATGGAGATGATCGCCGGCGGAGCTTCGTTGGCGCCCAGGCGATGGTCGTTGTGAGCGCTGGCGATCGAAAGGCGAAGGATTTCGCTGTATTTATTGACCGCGCGGATGACGGCGGCGCAGAAGACCAGGAACTGCTCGTTGTCGTGGGGGTTGTCGCCAGGGTTGAGCAGGTTTTCACCGGTGTCGGTGGACATCGACCAGTTGTTGTGCTTACCGCTGCCGTTGATGCCGGCAAACGGCTTTTCATGGAGCAGGCAGACCAAGCCGTATTTGTCGGCCGTGCGGCGCATGATTTCCATGATCATGTTCTGGTGATCGGTGGCGAGGTTGCTGTTTTCAAACAGCGGCGCCAGCTCGAACTGGCTGGGAGCCACCTCGTTGTGGCGCGTTTTGACCGGCACGCCGAGCTTGATTAATTCATTTTCACAATCAGCCATGAAGGCCAGCACCCGCTCGGGGATGACGCCGAAATAATGATCTTCCAGCTCCTGACCCTTGGGCGGCGTAGTGCCGAAGAGCGTGCGGCCACAGGCGATGAGGTCGGGACGCGCATAGTAAAAATGCTTGTCGATGAGGAAATATTCCTGCTCGGCGCCGACGGTGGTGAAGACTTTTTTCACGTTGTTGTGGCCGAACAGTTTCAGGATGCGAATCGCCTGCGTGCTGAGGGCATCCATGCTCTTGAGCAGCGGGGTTTTCTTGTCGAGGGCTTCGCCGGTCCAGCTTAGAAACGCGGTGGGGATGACGAGCGTGGAACCATTGGGATGTTCCATGATGTAAGCGGGGCTGGTGGGATCCCACGCGGTGTAGCCGCGGGCTTCGAAGGTGGCGCGAAGACCCCCGGAAGGAAAGCTGCTGGCATCGGGCTCGCCCTTGACCAGTTCCTTGCCGCTGAATACCGCCAGCGCCCCCGAACCTTCGGGCGTGAGGAAGCTGTCGTGTTTCTCGGCGGTGATGCCGGTCATTGGTTGGAAGAGGTGCGTGTAGTGCGTCGCGCCATGTTCCAAAGCCCAGTCGCGCATGGCGGCGGCGACGGCATCGGCAATGGCGGGATCGAAGGGAGCGCCTTCGTGAATCGTCTTCATCAGGCTTTTGAATGCCGTCTTGGGAAGGCGTGCCTGCATCTCCGCTTCACTGAAAACATTGGAACCGAAGATTTCCTTCAGGTGAATTGTCTTGAAATCCACGTTGGCAAGCTTGTGCTTGGTCAGGGCGATTGCCTTGATCGCCTCCTGGCGGGCGTTCGACATATTAGATACTCCAGTTATAGAAACGGTTGGTTCGACCGTAGAGGGCTAAAGATCATGTCAAAACGAATTTGGATTGTCCAGATTTTTTTGAAAAAAGTTGACGGACTGATTCGTACAGGGAATCAACAGCGATTGATCGCATTTTGCAGCGCGCATTGGGAGCGGAAAAGTGCGTTGTTGCAATATTCGCGAATGCTGCGTAAGCAATTGTCGTGAAAATTTTTATTTCTTGCTATCCGCTCTGATTTAATTGTAAAAAAACGCTCGATCGACAGCCTACCGTTTAGGAATGTGCAAGCTTGAGATTCCGCCCTTGGGTATGAACCATCTTGTATTGCAATTCAATAGAACACAACCATCCTTCAGAAGCGTGATCGCCTTCGATTCTTCATCCCCGTTCATGGCAGGAATTTTTCACGAAAAATTGCAACGGCACCGTTTGTGCTCTTTACGTTACTACGCCGAAAAAACGTAACAAGGTGCACAAACAACAAACATAAGGGGGCCGTTTCGGCGCGGCCTGCTTATAAAACGGACACTGAACGCATATGGCAAAGTACAAATTGGAATACATCTGGCTTGACGGCTACAAACCCGTTCCCAACATCCGCGGAAAAACTCTCATCAAAGATTTTGAGAGCTTCCCGTCACTGGAGCAGCTCCCCAACTGGGGCTTCGACGGCAGTTCGACCCAACAGGCCGAAGGTCACAGCTCGGATTGCGTTCTCAAGCCCGTCGCAAGATACTTGGATACCACCGTTAAGAACGGCGTGATCGTTCTTAACGAAGTGATGCACCCCGACGGCACACCCCACTCCACCAACGCCCGGGCCACTATTCTGGATGACCCGGAAACCTGGTTCGGCTTTGAACAGGAATACTTCCTCTATAAGGACGGCCAACCACTCGGCTTCCCGGCCGAGGGCTTTCCCAAGGAAGGCCAGGGCAGGTATTACTGCGGCGTCGGTTACAGCCTGATGGGCGACATCGCCCGCAAGATTGTGAACGAGCATCTCGATCTATGCCTCGATGCCGGCATCAACCACGAGGGCATCAACTCCGAAGTGGCCAAGGGCCAGTGGGAATTCCAGATCTTCGGCAAAGGCTCCAAGAAAGCCGCCGATGAAATGTGGGTTGCCCGCTACCTGCTGATGCGCCTTTGCGAAAAGTACCAGGTGGACGTGAATTGGCATTGCAAGCCGCTGGGCGCGACCGACTGGAACGGCTCGGGGATGCACTCGAACTTCTCCACCAAGTATCTCCGCGAAGTCGGCGGCAAGGAATACTTCGAATCGCTGATGGCTGCGTTCGATAAGTACAAGGCTGAGCATATCCTCGTCTATGGACCGGACAACCACATGCGACTCACCGGTTTGCATGAGACGCAGGCGATTGACAAATTCAACTACGGCGTGTCGAACCGTGGCGCGTCGATCCGGCTTCCGCACCATATGCCGAAGAACGGGTACAAGGGATATCTGGAAGATCGTCGGCCGAATTCGCAGGGGGATCCGTACAAGATCGCCAGCCGGATTCTGGAGACGATCTCGACGGTGCCGATTCCGAAGAAGTGATTCGGCGGATTTCGATTGCATTAAAAAAAGCCCACGGATATCCATCCGTGGGCTTTTGCTTTGGATAGGAAGGGTTCGTCAAATCAGATGTCGTAGTACATCATGAACTCATACGGGTGCGGACGCAGTCGCAGCGCATCCACCTCGTTGTGAGATTTGTAATCGATCCAGGTTTCGATCACATCCGATGTGAATACATCGCCTTTTAGCAGGAATGCGTGATCTTTCTTAAGCGCGGCCAGCGATTCCTGAAGCGCGCCCGGCGTTTGCGCGACCTTGGCGGCATCCGCGGGATCCAGATCGTAGATGTTGACATCCAACGGCTTGCCCGGGTCGAGCTTATTCTGAATCCCGTCGATCGCCGCCATGAGCATTGCCGAGAACGTGAGATAGGGATTGCAACTCGGATCGGGACAGCGGAATTCCAATCGCTTGGCCTTGGGATTGGTGCTGTACATCGGAATTCGGATGGCGGCCGAGCGGTTGCGCTGGCTGTAGGCGAGATTGACCGGGGCTTCGTAACCGGGGACAAGGCGTTTGTAACTGTTGGTCGTCGGAGCGGCGAATGCAAGGATCGACGGCGCATGCTTAAGAATTCCAGCGGCGGCGGCGAGGGCCATATCGCTCAGGCCCGCGTATCCTTTCCCGGCGAACAGCGGCTTGTCACCCTTCCACAGGCTGAAGTGCGTGTGCATCCCCGAGCCATTGTCCTGGAACAGCGGCTTGGGCATGAAGCAGGCCGTCTTGCCATAGCGGCGGGCGACCATCTTGATGATGTATTTGTAGAGCGCGAGCTTGTCGGCCATCTCCACCAGCGGTGAAAACTTCATGTCGATTTCGCATTGCCCGCCGGTGGCGACCTCGTGGTGCTGGGCTTCGATTTCAATTCCGCATTCTTCCATCAGCAGCATACATTCGGTGCGGATGTCCTGCAGAGAATCGCTGGGGGGAATTGGGAAATACCCTTCCTTGTAGCGCAGCTTGTTGCCGAGATTTGGACCGCCGTTGTCGCATTCCCGGCCGGCGTTCCAGATTCCTTCGACCGAATCGACGTGGTAATACCCCTCGTGCTGGTTCTGGTCGTACCTGACGGAATCGAAGATAAAAAACTCGGCTTCGGGGCCGAAATAAGCCATGTCGGCAATGCCCAGCCCCTGAAGATATTTGAGCGCCTTGCGGGCGATGTTGCGCGGATCGCGCGTGTAATCCTCGCGCGAAAGCGGGTCCTGGATATTACAGACCATCACCAGCGTGGGCTCCTTGGCGAACGGATCGACGAAGGCGGTCTCAGGCGCCGGGATCACCAGCATGTCCGACTCGTTGATCGCCTGCCAGCCGCGGATGGATGAGCCGTCGAATCCAAGGCCGTCGGTGAAAGTGTCCTTTTCGATGCAGTGGACGGGTACGGTGAAATGCTGCTGCATTCCCGGAAAATCCATGAAGCGGAGATCGACCGCTTTGATTTTCTTGTCCTTGATGAGCTTGAGTACCTCCGTTGGAGTTTTCGCCGCGTTCATAAAATTTCCTCGCTTCTGATGGAGGCGCGATTTGGTTGGATGAGAATTAACGCAAAAACGCTGCTGCCAGTCAATTAGAAAATGCGCTCGAAACAGGCGCAACGACGTCGGTTTTTGACGCTCATGGGGGTGGTCGTTAGCATACCCCGCTCGCTTGCGATCCAACCGCCTGACCACGAGGAGACCAACGATGTCGCC
>Ga0302326_10019493_pt1 | contig 14006 bp, 12 predicted proteins | sample Palsa_T0_3_FD_202264 | JGI IMG/M metagenome (GOLD analysis project Ga0302326, IMG submission 202264) | Peat permafrost microbial communities from Stordalen Mire near Abisko, Sweden - Palsa_T0_3 | ecosystem: Environmental > Terrestrial > Soil > Palsa > Peat permafrost | place: Sweden: Abisko... | reverse complement strand
CGGCCGTTGCGCCCTTCGACCACATCGATTCCGCAGCGCCGATCCAGATCGCTGGTCACCTCGAAACCGCTGGCATACCTTCAGGCGTCCTCGTGGGCGCGCACTGCATACTTCCCCCATTATCCATGGGTTTTATGGTAGTCACAATCGACGGTGTTGTCTATGAAGTGTGAGGAACGCATGAAGCGTGATGGGCGCGCATTCGCCGGATATTGTTCAACGCGACGAGCGATTCGCAGCGCCTGATGCTCGCCTGGTTCGCATCGCAGGTCTGCCGGAAAAATGTTCGATAGGCGAAACGGGAATCGACGCTGTTCCTGCTCAAGCGCCCTTCCATCGCGGGCGGCGCTTCTCGGCGAAAGCCTTCGGACCTTCCTGCGCATCCTCGCTGCGATATGCGTATTCCGATGCGTGCCGCGCAGCGCGCAAAGCCGCCGAGCGGCCCATCTCAGTGGAGAGCATTACCGTCTCGCGTGCCGCCCGAACTGAAAGCGGCGCCCCGTCGAGAATGTCGGCCGCCAGCGCCAGTGCGGCAGCCATGAGTCCCTCGGGTTCCACCAACCGATTGACGAGACCGATCTCGTACGCGCGCTGCGCCGTGATCGGTTTTCCGGTGAGTACGATTTCCATCATGATCCGCTGCGGGATCATGTGGATGAGCGGCGCCGCCCAAGGCGAACTCCTGCCGACCTTGACCTCCGTGATCGCGAATTGCGCGCGCGTGCTTGCGACGCACAAATCGCAAGCCTGCGCGATCATCCAGCCGCCGGCAAACGCCACGCCGTTGACCGCCGCGATCGTCGGCTTGCTGACCTCGATATTGTCGCCGGGAACCGGAAACATATCCCGCGGCGGAACGGTAAGCTTGAGCTCCGTCATCTCCTTCAGGTCGCCGCCGGCGCAGAAGGCCTTCTCGCCCGCACCCGTGAGGACGGCGACGCGCAACGCCGGGTCGCGCTCGAAGCGGTTCCAGGCGGCAAACAGGCCTTCGCGAATGTCCTTGCCCAGGGCGTTGCGTGCCTCCGGACGATTCAGGGTGATGACGGCGATTCCATCACCGCGCGCCTCGAACAACACAGCGTCGCTCATCTAGAATCCTCTGCGCTGAATGGTATGTGCAGTCTGCTCGAGCTGCTCTCGAAAATTCGGATGGGCAATGGCGATCATCCGGCGGGCGCGCTCGGCGAGCGTCTGGCCCTTGAGTTCCGCCGCGCCGAATTCCGTGGCGATCACATCCACATCGCTGCGTGCGGTCGTGACCGGCCCCGACAAAGCCGCCGTGATGCGGCTGAGCGAGCCCTCCTTGGCCGTCGCGGGAAGCGCAATGATGGAGCGGCCGCCGGCCGATCGGCTGCCGGCACGCACATAGTCGACCTGGCCACCCGTGCCGCCCATGTATTTGTCGCCGCTCTGTTCGGCATTCACCTGCCCCGACAAATCGACCTCCAAGGCCGAATTGATCGTGACGAGGCGCGTCAGACGAGACAGGGTCGCGGCGTTGTGGGTATAGGCAGCACTGCGCATGCCGATCTCAAGATTGTGATCTGCGAAATCGTAAAGCCGCTTGGTACCGATCAGCGCGCCGGTGATGGAAACGCCGGCATCGATCGGCTTCATTGCGTTGGTGACCACACCGGCTTCGACCAGATCGACAAGACCGTCTCCGATCATGCCCGAATGGACGCCCAGATTGCGTCGATCGTACAACAGCCGCAGTATCGCGTCGGGCACGGCACCGATACCGACTTGAATCACCGCTCCGTCGCCGATATAGCCGGCCACCACCTTGGCAATCGCAAGATCATTTTCGCTGATGGGCGCCGGCGGGACTTCCACCGGCATGCGCGCGACGTGCACGGCGCAATCGATGCGCGCGGCCGGCAGCATGACATCCCCATGCGTGAAGGGCACCCGCTCGTTCACTTCGGCGATGACCACTCGCGCCTTCTTCACCGCCGCGTCCACAAAATCGCTGATGAGCCCGAAGCTGTGGTTACCGTCGGCATCGGCGCGCCCCACCTGCACGAAGGCGACATCGCAGCCGATCAAACCTTGCTCGATCATCGGCCCGATTTGACTGACATGACAGGGCACGATGCCCAGCCGCCCTGCGGCGGCAACCGAGCGCAACGCGCCCATGGCGCCCATGCTGGAAAGGCTGATCTTTTGCGCCGCTTGCACGCTGAGAAGCCCCGAGAAACTGGTGGCCGCGAAGGCCGAAAGCCGGCCGATGGTGTCGGCTTGCGCTATCAGTGCTTCCACGAGAGTCGTCGGCTCGCCGCAAGCCTGGCCCCATACGATGTGATCCCCGGGGCGCAGGTAGGCGCGCAGGTCCAGCCTTTTCGCATCGGTTGAAACCGTCATCGGCGCGAAGCGAGCGCCAACACGGCCTGCGCACGCGCCAAATGCGGCCGATCGAGCATCGCGCCCTTGTGGCCGATCGTGCCCGCGCGCGGATTTGCCGCAAAAAGATCGACGATCTCCTGCGCCGACGCCAGTTCCTGCGCGCTCGGCGTGAAAGTCTCATTGATGACGTCGACCTGCGCCGGATGAATCGCCAGCATACCGCTGAATCCGGCGCGGCGAACTTGCGTGGCGCGCTTGCGCAAACCCGCCTCGTCGCGAAAATCGCCTTGTATCGTCTCGATGGCGGACACGCCGGCGGCCGCCGCGCCGAGCAGGCACAGGCTGCGCGCCAACTGATAGGTGAACCCGTAGCTGCCGTCCGCGTCGCGATTCTCGCTGGCGCCCAGTGCGTCCGCCAGATCCTCCGCGCCCCACGTCATGGCGACCACTCTCGGCGCGCCCGCGTAGCTTCCGGTCGTGAACATGGCCTCGGCCGTTTCGGTGACGAGCACGATCACCCGGGTAGCGCCCTGCGCCGCACCGGCGGCCGCCTCCAACGCGGTCAAATAATGATCCAACAAATCCACATCGGCGCGACCGCGGGCTTTGGGCAGCATGATGCCGCCCGGACTTGCGGGCATGATGGCCACGAGGTCGGCGAGCGCGTGCGGACCCTGCAGCGGATTGATTCGTACCCAGAGCCGCGCCCGATGCTGTGCGTTCGCTTTCAGGAACGCCGAAACCATCGAGCGTGCCTTCGGCTTTTCTGCCTCGGCCACCGCGTCTTCCAGATCGAGGAGCACGATGTCGGCAGCACCGGCGGCCGCCTTCTCCATCTTGCGTTCGCTGTCGCCCGGCGCAAACAGCCACGAGCGTGCGTTGATGCCTGCTTCGTTTATCGTCATTACCCGCTATTTTCCTCGCTGCTACGGCGGCGATGTCAGTAGGACTTCGGCAGTCCCAGGACCTTCTCCGCCAAAAAATTCAGAATCATGTGCGGACTTACCGGCGCGGTTCGCGGAATCAGCGACTCACGCAAGTAGCGCTCGACGTGATACTCCTGCGCATAACCCATGCCGCCCAACGTCAGCATGGCCGTGTGACAGGCCTCGAACGCAAACTCGCCGGCCAGATACTTGCCCGCGTTCGCCTCGACGCCGCACTCCTGCCCCTTGTCGAACAACGTCGCAGCCTTCATCACCATCAGGTTGGCCGCTTCGACTTGTGCCCAACATTTGGCGAGCGGGTGCTGGATGCCCTGATTCATACCGATCGGCCGGTTGAACACGATACGCTCGCGCGCGTAGCGGGCGGCGCGCGTGATGGCGGCGCGGCCGATGCCGACCGCCTCGGCGGCGACCAGGATGCGCTCGGGATTGAGACCGTGGAGAATGAGCTTGAATCCCTCCCCTTCCGGACCGATTCTATCCTCCTCCGGGACCCACAGATCCTGGATGAAAAGCATGTTCGAATCGACGGCATGGCGCCCCATCTTATGAATCAGCCGCACGTCGATTTTGGATCGATCCAGGCTCGTGTAGAACATCGAGAGCCCTTCGGTCTTGCGCTTGACTTCGTTGAGCGGCGTGGTGCGCGCCAGCAACAGCATCTTGTTCGCCACCTGCGCGGTCGAAATCCAGATCTTCTCGCCGTTCACCACATAGCCGCCATCGCGGCGTTCGGCGCGGGTCTTCAGCTCGGTGGTGTTGAGCCCCACGTTCGGCTCGGTGACCGCGAAACACACCTGGTGCTCGCCGCTGATGACGGGGGGCAGGATGCGCTCCTTCTGCTTCTGGGTGCCAAACAGCGCGATCGGCTGCAGGCTGAAAACCGGGATATGCACGCTCGAGGCGCCGCCCATGCCGGCGCCCGACTCGGCGATCGCCTGCATCATGACCGCGGCCTCGGTGATGCCCAGGCCCGAACCCCCGAATTCCGCGGGCATCGCGATGCCCAGCCAGCCCGACTCGACCATTGACTTGTAAAAATCATGCGGAAATACGCCTTCGCGGTCGCGTTCGAGCCAATACTCGTCCGGAAACCGCGAACAATGCTTTAGGATGGCGTCGCGTATGTTTTGCTGATCTGGAGTGAGTGAGAAGTCCAAAATCTTTATTCCATGACGATTGAATTATGATTACTCATTTAACAGCCATCGGCCCTCAAGGCAACTGCGCACCCGTCCGGATTAGCCGTCGCCGGCATTATGTAGGGTTTCGGCGCGGAAGTTCAGTCGCTAGCATGTCGGAAGGAGGACAACTTGGATAAATCAAAAAAGCAGGGCCAGGGCCCGCTCGCCGGCGTGCGTGTCGTCGATCTTACCGCGATGGTCATGGGGCCCTACTGCACCCAGATCATGGCCGACATGGGTGCGGACGTGATCAAGGTCGAACCCCCGGGCGGCGACAACACCCGGTACATCTCGGTCGGGCCGGCGCCGGGCATGAGCGGCGTGTTCGTCAATGTAAATCGCGGCAAGCGCAGCATCGTGCTCGATCTGCGTTCCGAGGAGGGCAAGAAAACATTGCGGCGGCTCATCGAACGCGCCGACGTTTTCATTCATTCGATGCGCTCCAAAGCAATCGCCAGTTTGGGATTCAGCTATAGCCAAGTGGCGGCCATCAATCCTGCGATCGTTTACGCCAACTGCTATGGCTATAGCCGGCGCGGCCCGGATAAGGATCTGGCCGCTTACGACGATACCATCCAGGCGGCGTGCGGCCTGCCTGCAGTGCAGCGAATGCTGACGGGTGAAGCGAATTTCGTCGGCACCATCATGGCCGACAAGGTAACCGGCCTGACGACGCTGTACGCCACGATGATGGCGCTCTTCCACCGCGAGCGCACCGGTCAAGGCCAGGAGGTCGAGGTCGGCATGTTCGAAACCATGGCGTCCTTCATGCTGGTCGAACACGCCAATGGCGCCATGTTCGATCCGCCCTTGAGTCCGGCATTCTACCCGCGCGCAGTGGCTCCCAATCGCAAGCCCTATCGCACCCGCGATGGCTACATCGCGGCATTGATATACAACGACAAGCAATGGCGCGTGTTCGTCGATGCGGTGCGGCCGCCCTGGGCCAGCGAGCCTCAATACGCCACGCTGGAACTGCGGGCGCGGCAGATCGACACCGTCTACAAATTATTGGGCGAGACGTTCAAAGAGAGAACGACCCAGGAATGGCTCGAGCTCTTTCAAAGTCTCGGCATTCCCGCGGCGCCACTGCGCACGCCCGACGATTTAATGAAGGATCCTCATCTGGAGGCAATCGGCTTCTTCGAGACCGTGGATTCGCCTCATGGACCGGTACGCTTCCCAGGCGTACCCACATGGTTTTCTCACACGCCGGCACACATCGCCGCCGCGGCGCCGGAACTCGGAGCCCACAGCCAAGAAATATTGGACGAACTGGAACTGCCTGCTGCACCCCGCAAACTGCGCGCCGTTAGCGATGACTGACAAGCAGATGCTTGGAGGCTCGCGGAGAGTGGCGGGGTTACTTCGCGCGCTTGCGCCCGTCGCGAAGTTTGCTCAAGGTGGCATCGAGCTCGGGATACTTGTCCGGCCGCATCGTCCCGTACAGGCTGAGCCGCATCGATTCGTAGGAATAGCGCTTCGCCATCTGCTGCCGCTCTTTCGCCGTGCGCGAATGTGCCGCCGCCCAGACCGGCCACAAAAACGCCCCGAGCAGCATCAGCACCGAATGCACTTCGCAGTCGATGCCCGGCTGCGCGCTCTCCGACTCCGCGAATCGATCGAATCGCACCTTGTAAAGTTTCCAGAACGGATCGCTGGACGGCCGATTCGAGCTTAAGAGTTGGAACTGCCAAATCCGTCCGAGTTCGGGATTTTCCATCGCAAATTCGACCAGGCGCTCCGCTACACCCTGTGGCGCGACATCCTCGAGCTTGGTGTCGGCGGATGCATCGCCAAATACTTCACTTACCACGCTCCAATCTCTTCCCCTAACGCGCTTTCTAGTACGCGCGATCTTAGCTCATCCCCGACCATCTAATTTCGGCCCCAGGATCGTGCGTTACGACATCAGATTATAAATACACTATAATTATTTGATTTTATTGACGTATTTTTTTCAGAATCGCCCGCACCTCACAGGCAGCGGGGAGCGTGACGAGGCAACCTTGGAACGATCGCCGGATTTACTTCGCTCTTAGACATACCGCGAACTCATCCAGCGTCAATCTCAGCCGCTCCACCAGATAGTCGATTTCCGCACGCGTGATGACGAGCGGCGGTGCGATCGTCACCGTGGAATGCACCGGCCTTACGATGATCCCGTGCGCCAGCCCCAAGTCGCGCACCTTCTCGCACACCTCCTCAGCGTTGTCGATCGGCTCCAACGTCTTGGAACTGCGTACCAATTCGAGCGCCCCCATGAGACCGACACAGCGCACTTCTCCGATGATCTCGTGACCGGCAAGCTTGCCAAGCTGTTCGCCAAAGTAGGGGGCTATATCCTGCGCAACCCGCTCGATGATACGTTCGTCTTCGAGGATCCGGATGTTTTCGAGCGCAACGGTGCAGGATACCGGATGCCCCGAGGACGTGAAGACGTGCGCAAACAAGCCGCCTTTATCGATCAGCGCAGAGGCGACACGGTCGCCCACCATGACGGCGGACAAGGGCACGTAGCCCGAGGTGATGCCTTTCGCGATGCACATGAGATCGATGTCCGCGATTTCATACAGCTCGCTCGCAAACCATCGTCCGCTTCGACCAAAGCCGGTGATCACCTCGTCGATCACGAGCAGAATGCCGTATTTGTTGCAGATTCTCTGGATCTCGCCAAAGTACCCGCGGGGCGGCATCTTGAACCCACCGGCCCCCTGTATCGGTTCGGCAAAGAACGCAGCCACGCGCTCGGGACCAACCTCCAAAATCTTCTCTTCCAGCCAGTTCGCCGCAATGACGGCAAATTGCGATTCCTCGATGCCTCGACCATAGGCGAACTGATAGGGCGCCTTGATGTGAACGACCTCGGCAAGGCGCGCACCCTGCTCATGCATCGCAGGCATACCCGAGAGCGCCCCTGCCGCCACCGTGCTTCCGTGATACGCCGCCTCCCGGCCGATGATGATCTGACGCGCCGGCTGTCCCACCAGGCGCCAGTACTGCCGCACCATGCGAATCGCCGTATCGTTCGCTTCGGAACCAGAGTTTGCGAAGAAGACGTGGTTGAGCCCCTCGGGGGTGAGCCGCACGAGCTTCTCGGCAAGTGCGATTGCCGGCTTGTTCGTGCCCCTGAAGAAACTGCTCGAGTAGCTCAATTCTCCGATCTGGCGGGCTGCCGCCTCGCCGAGTTCGCGCCGCCCATACCCCAGCGCAACGCAGGCGAGACCCGCGAATCCGTCCAGAAGTCGGTTCCCATCGGTGTCCCACACATGAGAGCCCGATCCGCGTGCAAGAATCAATGCCTTGCCGGTCGCGAGCGCCAGGTGATCCGTGAACGGATGAAGATAATTCGCGACATCGATGCGCTGCCAGTCGCCGGTTGATCTCTTGTCATTCATTTGCCGATCTCCTGCAATACTCTGCGGCGACCTTGGTCACGTGACCAATGATAGGTGCAATCGATGCCGCGATGCAAGGCCGCTCCGTGGTACGCTGGATCGGGAGATTGACTGGCCGGGCCGGGAGATGAGTTAATGAGAAGGCTTCCCTCGAGAAAGCAGCCGGACCGAATGGAGGTTGACGCGGCGTCGATGGCAGCGCGCTCCCGGAACAAAAACACGGCAAATGCCATTCTCAGCGCGGCCATTCGGATTCTCGCGTTGGAAGGCTATACGCGCTTCACCCTGCGCAATATTGCGAAACGCGTCGGGCTGCGCCTTGCCGCCGTCCAACATTACTATCCGACGAAGAAGGACATGCTGCGGGCGGCGATCAGGGGATCCATCAAGCAGTGGGACGAGCCGGTCAGCCGTCTAATGCTGCTGCCGCGTCGCAGTGCGAGATCCCGCCTGCAGTCCGTCATCAAACTGCATCTCGGCTCGTGCATCGACGACCTGACCGGCGGCTTCTTCGTTGCCCTGTGGGCGCTGGCCGCGCAGGATCCCGACGCATTGGATCTGCTGAACGACACCTACCGGATCGCGGTCGAGCGTTTTGCCACGTTGATCATGGAAGCGAACCCGGCTTTGGCGGACGGTGAAGCCACGCTTCGCGCCATTCAGATCCTGTCGCTGCTCGAAGGCACGACGATTACGGCCGGGCCGCGCAAGCAATACGCCGCCGCCATCCGGCAGCTGGAGAAGCGGCTCGTGGACACCGCACTCGCCATCGCCGAGCGCAAGTGAACAGGAGCGCTGTTGCATCCCGACTGCGTCTGTGTATTCTATTGGTCACCTGACCACCGAAGACCTCATAGGAGCACCACCGTTGCCGCCTTCGATCTACCGCATCGATCCCGTCAAGGACTTGCCGCTGGCCAGGGAGTTTCGCGAGAATCCCATCGGCCATCACAGCGCGAATCTGCAGTGCATACTCAATCTGTTCCGCGGGGAGCCGCTCGCGGGAAAATATGTATTGGTCTGCGTCAAGCCTCATGAGGAGTGGCAGCTGGGGATTTTGAGCGGCGTGAGGGGCAAGGCGGTCGAGCTGCTGCGGGGACACGTGTATCGGGACCTCAAGGAAGCTGAATGGGCGGTTTTCAAGCTGCGTTGGCGCGCGAGCACCGGCCAGGAACTGCCGCTACCGTAGAAACTCGAGAGTCCCATCCGCATGCTTCAGATCACCGGTTACGCAGATCGGATTCATTGCCGGCCCGGCGACACCATCAAGTTCATGGTCAATTGCGAGTTCGCCGGTTACCAGGCGGAATTGGTGCGCATCATCTGCGGGGACGATAACCCCAACGGACCGGGCATCAAGGAAGAGACCATCGATGCTCCGTTCGCTGGGGCGCGCCTGGGTCGCCGGCAGGAGATACGTTCGGGCTCATGCATCCAGGTGCCGGATTGCGAAGCCACGGCCGGATTGGATGCCGCGGTCGGACTAAAAGACTTCACGGTCCAGGCCTACATCTGGCCGACGGCGCCGCTGAAAGGACGGCAAGGCATCATCACGAAGTGGTCCGCCCGGGAGAAATCCGGCTTCGCGCTGATCGTCGATGAGCACGGTCAAATCGCTCTGCAACTGGGGGACGGGACCGGCAAGGTCGATCTCTTCACCACGGGGCATTCCCTGCAGCGCCGGCGTTGGTATCGAGTCGGCGCCACTTTCGAAACGGAAGGCCGGCGCATCCGCGTTTTCCAGCAGGCCCTCTCTCCGGTGCCCGATATCGAGGATAGCGGGTCGATCGAGGTTTCGCACATACCCGTTCTGCCGCGGGCGAATCGGGCGCCGGTGATTTTTGCCGCCCTTGCCTGCGCCGAGGAGAAACGATTCCAACAGCACTTCAACGGAAAGATCGACAGTCCGAGAATCGCGTTAAGAGCCTTGGACGATGCCGAGTGCAGGGAAATCGCGCATGCGGATTTTTCGCGGTTCGCATCGGACTTGCTCGGTGCATGGGACTTCAGTGTGGAGATGTCTTCACAAGTCGCCTTCGACCGTGGACCGAACCGCCTTCATGGACGGATCGTCAATTTTCCGACAAGAGCGATGACGGGCTGGAACTGGAACGGCGAATACATGGATTGGAGGCAAAACCCGGGTCAATGGGGAGCGATCCATTTCCACGATGACGATCTGTACGACTGCGACTGGCAGGTTGATTTCGAATTTGAAATTCCCGCTGAGATGAAAAGTGGAATCTATGCAGCTCGGCTGAGGGCCGGCGCCGAGGAAGAATACGTATGGTTTACCGTCGGGCCGGCTCCGGGATCCGACAAGAAGATTGCTCTTCTTCTACCCACCGCGAGTTACATGGCCTATGCGAATGATCATTTTGGAACCGACGGTACCGACAATGAGCTTCTCAACAATATTCTGACCGTTCTGAGTCCTCACGATCTGTTCTTGAATGAGCATTGGGAATACGGCGGTTCGCTCTACGACGTTCATTCGGACGGAAGCGGCGTCTGCTATTCGTCCCGATTGCGTCCCATGGTGAACATGAGGCCCAAACGACAGAACGTCCTGGCTGGCTTTGGCCATTCACGGCTTTGGCAATTTCCGGCCGACACCCACATCACCGATTGGCTCGAGGCCATGGGCCATGACTACGATGTGATTACCGATGAGGAACTGCATGAGCGCGGCCATGAGTTGCTGTCGCCCTACCGCGTCGTCCTGACCGGCAGTCACCCTGAATATTATTCGAGCGAGATGTGGGAGGCCTTGAGCTGCTACCGGGACCGGGGCGGGCGCCTCATGTATCTTGGCGCCAACGGCTTCTACTGGCGCGTGGCCTATCACCGCGAGGCGCCGGGCATAATCGAGCTGCGTCGCGCCGAGAGCGGAGTTCGCGCATGGCCGGCACTGCCTGGCGAGTATTATCACGGCTTCGACGGCCGCCAGGGAGGCCTTTGGGCGCGGCAAGGACGCTCCCCTCACTCGCTGGTGGGCGTGGGATTTGCGGCGCAAGGGTTCGACGTTTCGACCTACTACGTTCGGTTGCCCGATAGCCTGAAGCCGGAGATGGGATTTATTTTTGAGGGCGTAGATCCGACGGAACGCATCGGTGACTTCGGCTTGATTGCGGGCGGCGCTGCGGGGCTCGAGCTCGATCGCGCGGACCTTGAATTGGGAACGCCGCTCAACACCTACTTTCTGGCCCGATCTGAGGGCCATACCGACACGTACGTGCTGGTTCCCGAGGAGTTTCTCGAGACGTCCCTGGGACTCGGCGGCCACGAGAATGCGAAGGTGCGCGCCGATATGGTCTTCTTCAAGACCCACAACGGCGGCGCTGTGTTCTCCGTCGGCTCCATAGCCTGGGCGGGAAGTCTTTCGCACGATTCGTACCGCAACAACATCTCGCGCATCACGCAAAATGTGCTGGCGCGGTTTCTGGACGCGAAGGCGTTCTAGGAGGCGGGCTGCCCTACCCCGCTCATTGCCTTATAAACGACCCTCTCGCTACAAAAAGTTCAGGATCGGCTCCACGATCTGCGGGATCAGGCTACGTGGATGATTGTGGCCGGCGCCCTGCAAGTACACGAGCTTCGATTCGGGAATGCGCCGGGCGATGTCTTCACCGTGTCCCCGCGGAAATATGGGGTCATCACTTCCCTGTAGTACCAACGTGGGGCACGCAATGGCCGACGATCGCTCAAAGAACGGTGTTGCGAGCTGCCGTGCTTGTATCATGCGGGCCGTACCCAGCGGTCGGTAGCCACGCGCCACGGAGCGCTCCGCCGCACCTTGGACTTCTTCATCGGACATCGCGTGAACGCGTCCGTTACAGGCCAGGCGTACGGCCTTAATGGCGGCGATCGCCTCGGCGGCGCTTGGATATTGCATGCAAGCGCGCTTCATGGTCTCGATCACCGCCGCACTTCGCGCGGGCAAAGACGGGTTGTAGTTGGTCCCCTGCAATATCACCAATCGATTGACCCGATCGGGAGCGGCAAGCGCAACCAGCTGGGCAACGGCGCCGCCGAACGAATAGCCGATGAAGCTGGCTGTCCGAATCCCCAAATGATCCATTAGTGCAATGACGTCTTCGGCGATGTCTTCCATGCGATATTGAAGACCTTCCATTTGCGTGGACCATCCCATATCGCGCGACTCATGTCGCACGACGCAGTACCCCGCGCCGGTGAACGGCAGACAGAGGCTGTCCGGCCAGTCGGTCATATTGTCGGTTATTCCAAGGATGGGCATCACGACGGGGTCAGAAAGATCCCCGACGATATCGCAGGCAAGCGCGACGCCGTTTGGCAGGGAGGCGAGTTGCGACGTCACGCGGCTCGTCAGCATGCTATTTACCCGCGCCGGAGGCATCAGAAAACGTGCAATATATCGAATTCAAAATCGGATCCTTCAGGCAGCAAGAATGTTTGCACCCACTGATCAGGCGATGATCGCATGAGGGCACCAAGAATGCCTGCCCCCAGCGGACCGATCGAGCAACAGTATCTTCCCCTCCGAAAAGTGGCCGCGGTGGCCGTCGGCAACGCTTTGGAATGGTATGACTTCCTCACCTTCTCGTTCTTCGCGATCCAGATCGGCCACTGCTTCTTCCCGGAATCCCAGACCGTCCACGGATTGCTGTATTCGTTGGCGACCTTTGCGATCGGTTACCTCACGAGGCCGCTCGGCGGCGTCGTCATCGGCATGTACGGTGACCGGGTCGGCCGCAAGCCGGCGATGTTGCTCTCCTTCGCACTAATGGGCGCGTCCATTCTTGGTCTGGCGCTGACCCCGTCTTACGCCCAGATCGGGATCATGGCGCCGATCCTCCTCGTGATCTTTCGACTCGTGCAAGGATTCGCGCTCGGCGGCGAGGTCGGTCCGTCAACTGCATTTCTGGTCGAGGCTGCCCCGCCCAACCGGCGCGGATTCTATGTCTCACTCCAATACATGACTCAGGATATGGCGGTACTGGCGGCCGGCGTGGCCGGCTTTATGCTCACGACCTGGCTGACACCGGCCGCGCTCGACGCGTGGGGCTGGCGGGTCGCGTTTCTGATCGGAACGGCGGTCGTCCCCCTCGGACTATATCTACGGAGCAACCTGCCGGAGACCCTGCACGATGCGGATCGGCAGCTTGCGACGGCAGAGCAGCGGCGCATAACCGTGCGGTTGATCGTGCTGGCCCTCATGCTGCTGGCGGCGGCCACGGTCTATCTCTGGGGACTCGACTACATCACGACCTACGCCCAGGACAGCTTGCATATGACGCCCGCGTCGGCCTTCGGCGCCACCATGGTGGTCGGGCTCTGTGCCGTCGTCGCCGACCCGGTGAGTGGTCTGCTGTCGGACCGCATCGGGCGAAGGCCGGTGATGCTCGGCGCGGTGGTGATTCTCGTGCTGTTGCTGGTCCCGGCTTACATGGCAATGACGAAGCTGCGCACCGCGCCCGTGGTCTACGGTGCAAGCGCGATTCTGGCCGTTCTGCAAGCATTTTTCACCGCTCCGGCGCTGATAGCCGTCACGGAGTCATTGCCCAAGGCCGTCCGCTCAGGCGCCCTGGGCATCATCTATTCGGTGTCGGCTTCGGTCTTCGGCGCTTCGACCCAATTCGCCATCAAAGGACTCATTGACCTCACCGGAAGCCCGCTCGTTCCGGCCTGGTACTTGATCGGCGCTGTCCTCATCGGAGGCATCGCCATGACACTGATGCGGGAGACAGCTCCGGTCAAGGTGGGGGCCGCTCCAGGTCACTGAGAACCATCTTGTTGAAGTCATAGTGCATCTGGTCCCAGAACGGCGAATAGAAATGAGAACGATAAGCCGGCGAACGTCGCGCTTTTTGCACTAACTCGCACACGCGATCGTCCTCGACTCGGGCACGCGTCGAACCTTCGATGCTCCGCTGCCGCATCTCGCGGTACGCCGGGTCACGCGCGCTGCCGTCGGCGTAATAGCTGGCGATCAGCCACTGTGAATTGCCGGCGTCCTCGGGCAACAGAATGCTGATTCGGACATGGGTCGGAAAGGCCAGAAACGTGGCGTTCGGATAGACATTCAGAATATAGGACGTCGTCACCGGCGAGCCCGTCGCCCTCGATTTGATCTTGGGGAAATCGACGGC
>Ga0302326_10019492_pt1 | contig 14008 bp, 5 predicted proteins | sample Palsa_T0_3_FD_202264 | JGI IMG/M metagenome (GOLD analysis project Ga0302326, IMG submission 202264) | Peat permafrost microbial communities from Stordalen Mire near Abisko, Sweden - Palsa_T0_3 | ecosystem: Environmental > Terrestrial > Soil > Palsa > Peat permafrost | place: Sweden: Abisko... | reverse complement strand
ATGCGCTGAATCAGTTCACGGCGCAGCAGCTGCGCATCGCGGCCGGGTGGCCGGCGCCGGACTCCGCCGATGCCAATACGTCCGCGCTCGCTCTTTCCGGCGTGAATTTTCCGGATGCCGCGCGCAACGGCCTACAGCCGGATGGAACCATTCAGTTCGATGTCGCCTCGGCCGACAGCGAAATCGACTCGCAGATAAGCACCGTGCAGACGTGGGCGAATACGGCAAGCACCAACGCGGCAAACCTGGATGCGGCGCTTTTGCTGGACAATCCCCCTGGTCCCCTTCTCGCCGGTCCCAACGCCATCTTCAGCGCCCAGGATCCAAACGTCCGGCAGAGCATTCTGAACGCGGCGGCCACGGCCGGCGCAACGAATGCGAATTCGGCCAAGCCGCTGGCCGCGGCGCAAACCGTGATCGACACTATCGGCAAACTCGTCGGCTACGCCGACCCCAGTGCGGGCAAGGCCATCACAACCGTGGGGGACGCCGTTATCAAGATCGCCACGAGCCTCCAGACTTTCTCTTCCACGACCAGCTCACTTATCAATCAACTGGGCGGTAACGGGTTCTTTGGAGGATTGAGTGCGGATACGGCCGCGACGGTCGGATCGGCGCTCGGATCGGCTGTGCTCACGGGAAATATCGTGTCGGCCGCGCTCAGCGTTGTAGGTCTGTTTCTCAATCAGGGTCCGGATCCCACGATACTTCTGCTGCAGAGCATCCAGAAAGCGATAACGCAGCTCGGTCAGCAGGTGCAGCAGTTATCCACGCAGATGAACACGCGTTTCAACAATGTCGACGCCGAGCTGCAGAGTATTTACGGGAGCATCGAGAGCGGCTTCAACCAGGTCATTTCTCTGCTGGAAGGCACGCACGTTCAGCTGAACGAGATTCAGAACGAACTTGTCGGCCTGGCAAGTCAGATTACACGCCTCTCTATTGAATTACAGGCATACCTGGTGGGGATCGAGAACAACGATCTCATCCAAATGAGGGACCTTGTTCTCAACTGGCGCGTCTGGCACCTGGATGCTACAGACGTGCTTCCTTTTGAAGGAGGGGATCCGAACTTTACCGCTGCGGAAGGCGAATTCTACACCTGGTCCACTTATACGGCATTGAATACACCGCAGATCACGGCGCCGGGCCCAGTCGATCCCGTTACTCTGTCGGATTTGCTCACAGGACCCGTTGCGGCGAATATCAATCTGATCGCAGCCGCTCTCACGTCCGCCGGTCTGCCGTCGTTCATAACAGCGGGAGAGACACTGCCGAACATGAACGCCTGGAGCCTGGGGGCCGATTACTACGCTCAGCTGGAATGGGAGTGGCTGACGCAATACGCGGGAAAGATCAGCGGAGCCCGTCTGGTTGATGTCGCCTCGGCCGGTTCACTTCTGCTCACAGCGCTCACGAAAGTCGCCGAACTATCCGCGCCCCCCAACCAGCCCGTCTCCGCGCCGGTATTCGCCGGTGTAGCCGGGAAATATATCGGCGCGGTGAACAATCTGCTGCAGGGGCTTGAGTTGTATATACCGACCTTCATCGCAGGTACGCTGAAGCCAGTCCTCCTGCACTTTGGCCCAACGTGGACGACTACGACTCCCGATATCGATCTTTTCGGGAGTCCGGACCAGGCTCTGGCGTGGCTCCCCTTCCCAGGATACGACCCGGCGGCGTGGAATTTCGCGAATATTCAGGTGGGCAACCCCACCAACAACCAGCAGATTCCCGACCCAACCGGGACGCTGTCACGCTACATATTGCAGAGGCTTCCGCAGGCGTTGCAAACCTACCTTTACCTGAATCTCAGTTCCAGTTCGACTCCGCCCTCGGAATTCACAATTCAAGCCGTTTGTAGCTGGACCAACGCACAGCAGCACCACGGGGTAGGAGGATTTGGAGAAAACAAAGGTCGGACCGAATGGACGACCGCCCAATACATGGGCACAATCGAGGCAAGCTGGAACGGTGTGGTGGCTGTCCGATGGTCCAACACGAGTCCGCAGGCGTACATAATCGATTCTGCGGGACCCGATGGCTGGCACCCCCCTGGTACCGTATACGACGCGCCGGTTGAAAGCTATTTCGGGACGGATTCCACAGACCTTTGGGACGGGTCCATGCCCTATCCCTCAGACGGTGTTCCCGATCCCGCTTTCGCCGCGACGGCCGCGGCACTTCAGGCGGCAACAGCAGCGAGGCTGCTCCAGCTCCAGGCGCAACTGTGCACTGTTTTGCAGCAACAGGTTCAGAACGCCGGCGATCTTTTCACCCTGGGTAAGGCTGTGACGGGATGGAAGCTGCTCACCGACAACCTCATACAGTTAGCCTTGCCGAATCAGCTCGCGTCGAGCGACACCCTGAAAGGACTGCTGAGTGGCTCCGACTCGATTTTCGACGCGGCGGGAATCGCGGCGGAACTCGCCGCCCGGGCGGCGGCTCCCGAGCTCGGGGTAAACTTGATCGCGCAGCTCGGCCCGGCGGCGAGCGAGAGAAGTGCTTACGCCCAAAACGTGATTCTTTCCCTTCTGCAGCAGCTCGAAGCCAAAGGCGCGTGGGATTTCCCCGTGAACGTCTATAACTCGATGCTGCGACTCGAGGCGATTGCGGCCCTGCGCGGCGTCCAGGGGCTCGCACCGCATCCCATCCGTCCTCCGCAATACGCGCCCCCCGACCCGGCGCAGTGGTACACAATTCAGGACAAGGCGTCACAAGCGTTTCTGGCGTACAATCCCACGGCGGGCGCGGGCGCCAACGGCACTCCCGTCAGCAGTCTGCCCGCCACCGGTGGGGATGAACAACTGTGGCAGTTCGCACCGCAACCGGATGGAACCACCGCGCTGTTGAATAAAGCTTCGGGCCGGTATCTCGACGTCACCGGCGCCTCCACGGGCGAGGGAGCGCCTCTGCAGTTGTGGGATTTCCTGAGCGGCGCCGATCAACGCTGGTTTCCTGTCTACGACCAGCCGGGGGCACTCCAGTTGATCGCGGCGCAATCCGGGCTCAGTGTTCAGGCAAATGCAAGCCAGGCGCAGCAAACCACATGGAACGGGCTGGACAGCCAGCGGATGCAACTGACGTCGGCAGCTGTCGGCGCAACCGACCTGTGGTTTGTCAAGACCGCTAACCCGGCAAGCGGCTTCGTTGAGGTGCATCGGCGAACCACGGCTTCCGGTTACCAGAGCGGCCTTGATCTTGCGACCGGCCTGAGTCCAGCCGATGCCGCGAACGGCTCGTACCAGATCGTAGGCGTGGATCTTTGGTTTATCGAAACCACGAATTCAGCGAGCGGCTTTGTCGAGGTGCATGAGAGGACATCTGCATCGGGTTACCAGTCGGGCCAGGACCTGGCTACGGCACTGTCCCCTGGCGATAGCGCCAATGGCTGGTTCCAGATGGTGGGCGCGGACCTCTGGTTTATTAAGACAAAGAACACGGCCAGCGGTTTTGTCGAGGTGCATCAGCGAACCGCCGCCTCAAACTATCAATCGGGCGCCGATGCTGCCACGAGCCTGACAACGGCCGATGCGGGCAACGGCTGGTTTCAGATGGCGGGCGGCGGCTTGTGGTTCGTCAAGACGAACAACGCGGCCAGCGGATTCGTGGAAGTACATCAGCGCTCGGCTGCGTCTCTGTATCAGACGGGTTTGGATCTCGCCACGAATCTGAGTCTCGCGGACGCAGTTAACGGCTCGTACCAGATGGTCGGCGCGGACCTCTGGTTCATTCAAACGAAGAACACATCGAGCGGCGCCGTGGAAGTGCATCAACGAACGGCGGCGTCCGATTACCAACAGCGAACGATTCTCCCAACCGGTCTGAGTACAACGGATGCGGACAATGGGCGCTTCCAGATTGGCGGCCAGTGGACATGACCAAACCCCTCCTGATCCTCCTGGCCGCGTCCCTCACCGCCCAGGCCGCCGTCCCCTTCAACCTCGACGCCCCCGGACCCGGCTCCATCCAGGTCACTAACACCCCAGACACCGTCCAGATCGCCTGGAAGGACAAAACCGGCCGCCCCTGCACCGCCCAGTTCTCCCTCGACCCCGCCAAACCGCTCATCGCCGCCATCGCCATCAACGGCAAAACCGTCATCGCCCGCGCCAACCCCACCTATCGCGCCTCCACCGGCAAACGCCGCGGCGGCTTCGACCAGTTCTTCGACTATCCCCCCAGCCACCCTGACGGCGCCCGCTCCTTCTACGGCGACTTCAAAATGACCGCCGCCCATGCCCGCTTCGAAGGCGACCGCCTTGACCTCGCCTTCGACGGCCTCACCCTCGGCATCTTCCACGGCAGTATTCACTACTTCTTCTTCCCCGGAAGCACCCTCATCCAGCAGCGCGCCCTCGTCACTACCGGTGAGCCCGACACCGCCTTCTATTACGACGCCGGCATCCGCATGGCCGTCGACGAAGACCGCCGCGTCGGAGGCACTATGGAAACCCACGTCAACTATTACGACACAGCCGGCAAACTCCAGACCGTCCTCGCCCCGCACGCCTCCGAGCGTACCCCCGTCGCCGTCCGCTACCGAGCCCTCTCCGCCGCCACCGGCGCGGGCAGCGTCGCCGTCTTCCCCCCGCCGCACCGCTATTTCATGGCGCGCGACTACACCTCCAACATGGGTTATCTCTGGTACTCCTCCTGGCGCGGCACGGTCTCGCTCGGAATCCGCCAGTTGCCCGATGACGACGCTCCCTATTACCCCTGGATGAACGCTCCGCCCGGTACCCAGCAGGAACTCGACCTATTCCTCCTCGTCGATGACCGCCCCGCCACCGCCGTGCTCGACGCCGTTCTGCCCTACACCCATCGCGACCGCTTCCTGCCCCTCGATGGCTACAAAACCTTCGCGCCCCACTGGCATTACGCCTATACAGTCCAGGCCATGGAACATGGCTACAACTGGACCCCGCCCTTCAAACCAGTCCTCAAAGACATGGGCGTAAACATCGCCATGATCATGGATTTCCATGGTGACGGCCATCCTTCCGACACCGGTGAGATCCGTCTCAAGGAACTCAAGGCCTACTTCGACGCCTGCCGCGCGCAATCCGACTCCAGCTTCCTTCTCATCCCCAGCGAAGAAATGAGCACCTATCTCGGCGGCCACTGGGGCATCGTATTTCCCAAGCCTGTCTACTGGTTCCAGAAACGCAACCCTGGCGACCCCTTCAAATCGACCGATCCCAAGTACGGCACGGTCTACCACGTAGGCGACGCCAGGGACGCCATCGCCCTGCTGCGCGCCGAGAACGGCTATATGTACCAGACCCACCCGCGCAGCAAAGGCTCAACCGGTTTTCCCGATGAGATCAAGGACAGCGAGCAACTGAAGAGCACCTTCCATTTAGGAGCCGGCTGGAAGGCCATGAACACAGACCTATCGTCGCCAAGACTAGGTGACCGCGCTTTCAAGACCGTTGACGATCTCAACAACTGGGGCCTGCACAAGCGACTCATAGGTGAGGTCGACGTGTTCCAGATCGACTCAACCCACGAACTCTACGGCCACATGAATGTGAACTACCTGCGAGTGCCAGCGATGACGGACGCCTTATCGGCGCTCGCAAAAGGAGACTACTTCACGACAACCGGAGAAGTCCTGCTCCCGCAAGCCAACCTGACCGCGAACAACAACCAACTCACCGCGAAAGCATCGGTCAACTGGACGTACCCGTTAAGACTGGCCGAAATCGTCTGGGGCGACGGCCGCGAAACCCACCGCCAGACCATACCTCTAACCAACACAAAGGAGTTCGACCACCGCGACTTCACCTGGCAAATCAACGCCGCCGACTGGAAATGGGCTCGCCTGGCCGTCTGGGATATAGCCGGAAACGGAGCCTTCACCCCACCCATCTGGAGGTAGGGCCGGGGCTTCTGCCCCGCCGTCGGCCTTCTGGCCGACACAGTTTTGCGAACGCCGGCGGGTCTGCGAGAAGAATGCAAGGACGCCTGTCGCTCGCTTATTTCGGTTACGCACCGGCTGAGTCCGGCTGGGGAGATCAGCTCATTTTATCGATGGTGAATTTGCCGTCGACGCCCTTTTGTTTGGACCAGTCGTGGTAGACGTGGCAGGTCGAACACGTTTCGCCCGCGGAAGTCTTGCTCGCATTATGGCAACTCTGGCAGGTCGAGATACCCGGAAGCAGCATGTCCGACGACACCGCGCTGGTGGCTGCTTTGGGGTGGCAGGAAGCGCATGTAAGGCCCTGATGGGCCTGGTGATCGAAGGACGCCCTTGTGAACCATTGGGCCGCAACCTTGGCGGGCGGAACGGCTGGCAGGCCCGAGCCACCGGCGGCCTGCATTTCATGGCAGTGCGCGCAGGTGACGGTCCACAACTGCTTCTCATCGGCATCCGTTTTGAACGCGATCCAGTCGGCCGCGCTGACAGGCGTTCCGTCTTTGCCGAGGTCGCCGGGATGCGCGGCGATATAGGTGGTGAGCGCGGCCGCCACGAACTGGTGAACGGCGGCGGGCTTATCGTGAGGCGCCGCGTCTTGGATCTTGTCGTCGAAGTTCAGGGCGTGGCAGGGCATGCAGGTGCCGGCGTAGGTCGGAATGGACATTGAGGCACGAGCGGAGACATGCTTGGCGGGACCCGCCGACGCGGTGCCCTGCGGAGTGTGGCAGTCGCCGCACTTCTGCGACAACTCGCCCACGTGTTTGACGTGATTGAATTTGAGCCCGGCGGGATCTTTGCCCAGCGCAACAGCGCGAAACTGCGGATGATCCTCAAACGAATTCACGCTGGAGGCGACAGTCAGATTCCCGCTTTTGGTCCGGAGGCTGGAATGGCAGGCGACGCAGCCCTGGTCGATGGCGCCCGCGAGGCGGGTGGCGCCTTTGTGTTCGACGTGGCACTCAATGCAGGCCGGAGTTCTCACCTGCCGCGCATTGTGCAGCGGGGCGTCGTGGCAGGCGCCGCACTGGACGTTGGCGACGCGCGCGCCGATGCCTCGCTTTTCCCCGTGGCAATCGGCGCAATGTTTCCCGAGGAAGGCGTGCGAAGTGGTCAGCGGACCGGCCGTATACGGGGTCTGATTGCGCATCACAGCATAGAGTCCGAGCCAGCCCAGCACGATGGCAAGGCAGCCGGCGGTCAGAATGCGACGCCACAGGGGGATCGGAAACAGTTTTCCGATGTAAGTCCGGTCGACTCTCTGGCCCAGCTTTTTGGTAGTTCGGATTCGCATCGCTGATTCACTTCAATCTTGATTCGGAGCTTCAATATCGGATTGAGATCAGGGCGTGGATGCCGCCCAGAACGAGCAACGTGACGGACAGAGGCACGTGCACGAGCAGCCAGCCGTGCAGAATCAGGTACATGCGGCGTTGTCTGGTGAGCTGACGTTCCTCTTCGCAGACACTTTCGATGTCGCCGAGGGCCTCATGAGTGGAAGGGGGGCACTGACGCCGCAAGGCTTCGAAATATAAGCGCGCTTTGGTGGAATTGGCGAGGGGCGAAGCAGTGGAATCGGGATCCCGCAGGAAGGGCAGGATTCCGTTGGTGTAAACGTTGCGCAGGTTGGCGCGCTGCTCGGCTGTCAAGTCGGCCGATGGGGCCTCTTCGCCGGCATCCATCACGGCGACCCGGCCTGTTTCGAGCGACGAGGCCGCAAGGGCGGCCATCTCAGGCTCCACGCAGAGGTTCTCAACGATGGTGCTCGCTTCCGCCCGCAATTGTTCCCGCACTGTGGGGATCTGCTCGTAAATCGTTTCCAGGGGAACCTCGGACATGATGCGGGCCGGCAGATAGTGCTGAAGTATGGCTCCGGTAACTCCGCTCAGCACGACAACGACGAGCAGGACCGTCATAACGAAGGTCAGAGGGCCGCGCGCCGCGAAGCCGGCATGGAAGAGGATCAGGGGAAGGCTGAGCGCGCCGAGCCACAGATGGCCGCGCATCCAGACTTTGGCGCGGCCGATGCGCCACAACGGCGCCTTCTTGCGCGCGCCCATCAAACCTGCGAACAGCATCATGGCGTAGCCGAGAATGCCGTAGATGAGGCCGGGCCAGGTATGGCCGGCAGGTCCGCCGGGATAGAACAATGCGTAGGGTACGTAGGCGACGGTGCCGGCCGCGAGGATGGCGATGGAGGCGAGGGCCCAGCCACGATGCGTGGCATCGATCAGCATCGGCGCTAGTGCCTCCGTCCCTTTATGTGTCCAGAAGCGTTGTCGCCGGAAGTGATGTCGCCGGGAGTGACGAATATGTCCTCGTCGGCGGCAGCGTTGATCAGGCTGCGAAAGAAGGTGTTGGGTTCCACGCGATGGGCGGCGTCGTGGGGACAGGCGTAGACACAGCTCGGCTCGGGCAGGTCGGCGCAGAGGTCGCAGGCGGTAGCTTTCCGTTTGGTTACCGAAGCCTTCTGGCCGCCGTCGTCAGGCAGGTCGTGCATGGTGATATTGCCATAGGGGCAGTTTCTGGCGCACAGGCCGCAGCCGACGCACCAGTCTTCAATGACGGTTTCGAGCGAATTGCGGCGGCGGATGGAACCGACGGGGCAGCCGATCATGCAGAGCGGGTCGCGGCAGTGGCGGCAGGAAGTGGGGATGAGGAATTTATCGAAGCGGAGGCCTTCGCGGACCAAGCGGGTCACGCCGTCGTGCGCTTCCGAGCAGGCCTTGACGCAGTTGTCGCAGCGGGTGCATTTCTCGAGGTCGATCACCAGCAGGTTGTTCGATTCCATCAGGCCCTGCTTAAGGAAGGAATCGAGCGAGCCGGCAGCGACGGCGGCCGAATGGCGTTTGTTGTGCTCTTCGCGCTCCTTCGCCTGCATGGTAAGTTTTCGGGCGATTTCCGGGTAGCTTTCGAGCATGGCCCGAAACTCTTCCGCGCCGATGCGGACAACTTCCACGTTGTCGAGCGCGGTGACGGTGAAGGCGTAGGTTCCGCGATAGAGCAGACCGATTTCGCCGAAGAATCCGCCTTTGCCCTGATAGGCGAGAACGAGGTCGCCGCCGGGGTGCTCTTCCACCATTTTGACGAAGCCGATGCGGACCAGGAAGAAATGCTGCGCGACATCGCCCTGGCGGCAGAGCATTTCGCCGTTCGAGTAGCGGACCAGTTCCACTCTCTGGGCGAGGCGATCGATGAATTCGGCGCTGAGTGAGGCGAATTGCGGCACGGTGCGCAGGTGATCTTCGAGAGCGCGTTTGCGGTAGTTCTTTTCGAGTTCCGCGCGGAGGGTTTTGTTGCGCTGAATGACGTCGAGCACGTTGCGGAGCATCTCGAGCATCACGCAGTCCGTCTTGGCGCGGACGGTGGCGGAGCGCGGGTAGAGACTCATGCACGTCATCTCGCCGAAGATGTCGCCCTGGCTGAGTTCGGCGACGGGTTTTTCGCGCGTGAGATCCACCACAGCATCGATGGGGATGGCGTCAATCGGGATGGTGCCGTTCAGGGAGGTGGAAGAGGGTTTGCGGCGCGGTGAGAAGACGCGCGAGAGCCGGTCCAGAACGCCCGGTTCGCTGGCGGCTCGGGGCTTCTGCTGCATCATGGACTGCAGATAGACTTCGACCGTGCCTTCGAGAATGTAGAACGCGGTGGAACCGTAATCGCCTTCCCGGCAGATGATGTCGCCGGCTTTGAAATGGCGTTTGATCACCGCGTTTTTGTTGAGTTCGAGAAAGGTGCCGGAAATCTTCTGAAAGAAGGGAAACTGTTTGAGCTCGTCGACGCCGACCGGGTTCCCGCCCGGCAGCACGGTGCGGATCACGCTCTTATTGGTAAGCGCGCCGGTAGGACAGGAAACCATGCACTCGCCGCAGGAAACGCAGCTGGAGTTGCCCATCGGACGGTTGAGATCGAAAGCGATGCCTGCGTTGTAGCCCTTGCCGCGCCTGCCCAGCACGTTGTTGTCGCGGATTTCGTCGCAGCCGCGGATGCAGCGGTCGCAGAGGATGCAGGCTTCATGATCGACCGAGATGACAAGCGAGGAATCGTCCTGCCCGCGCGGCGACACGCGTTTACTGAAGCGGGGTGTAACGATGCCTTCGGCAGCCGCCTGGGTTTCCAGTTCGCAATCGCCGCTGACCTTCTGGCGCACGCACGGGCTGGGGTGGTCCGACATGAGGAGTTCCAGAACCATGCGGCGGTGCTTGCGGACTTTATCCGAAGTTGTAAACACCTTCATGCCGTTTTCGGCGGGGCGGACGCAGGAGGCCTGCAGAACTTTGTCGCCGCAATCGACGGTACAGACGCGGCAGACGCCAACGGGACGCTCGTTCTGGGCGTGGCAGAGAACCGGAATGGAAATTCCATTCATGCGGGCGGCATCGAAGATGGACGTGCCTTCGTCGACCGTTACGGTTCTTTCGTCGATTGTGAGTTCAATGGTGTTCACTGGACCAGGCCTTCGCAGACGCCGGCCGGGCATCGCTTATATAGTACGTGGGCGTCGATCTCTTCGCGGAAATGCTTTAGAGCCGTGGTAATGGGGTAAGGTACAAACTGGCCGAGTCCGCAGATGGAAGTCTGCTCCATGGTTTCGGCGAGATCGGTGACGAGCAGCAAGTCCGCTTCGGTGCCCTTGCCGCGTGTCCAGCCCATCAGGATATCCACCAGCTTCTGCGATCCGACCCGGCAGGGCACGCACTTGCCGCAGGATTCGTTGCGGAAAAAAATGATCGCGTTGAGCGTCATGTCCAGAACGCAGCGCGTTTCATCGACCACGACGATAGCGCCGGAGCCGAGCATGGTTCCGGCGGCGCGCATGGATTTGAAATCGAGATGGGTGTCCTTAAACTTCGGGAAAGGGAGGAAGCCGGAGGCCGCGCCGGAAGGAGAGAATGCCTTGACTGCTTTGCCGCCGAGCGGTCCGCCGGCCAGGCCGAGGATGGCTTCCGAAACGGGGATGCCCATGGGAATTTCAAACACGCCGGGCCGCAGAACGTCGCCCGATACGCCGATGAATTTCAGGCCCGCCGCACCGTCGCGTCCCTGCGATTTGTACCAGTCGACGCCATTCGCGAGGATCTGCGGGACGTTGGCGAAAGTTTCGACGTTGTTCAGCGCGGTGGGCTTCTGCCACAAGCCGACGGTTGCGGAGTTCGGCGGTTTGTTGCGGGGTTCGGCGCGTTTGCCTTCGATGGCTTCCAGTTGCGCGCTGCCTTCACCGCAGATATAGCCGCCCGGACTCACGAAGATCTCGAGTTCGAAGGAAAGGCCGGTACCGCGGATGTTCGAGCCCAGCCAGCCGTCGCGGTAACACTGCTCAATTTCAGCACGAAGGATGGCTTCCTGTTCCTTATACTCGTGCCGGATATAGAGGAAGCCTTTTTGCGCCCCCGTTACCAGCGCCCCAATGACGATTCCTTCGATCACCAGGTGGGGAAGATGGGTCATTATGAAGCGATCTTTGATCGTTCCGGGTTCACTTTCATCCGCGTTGCATACAATGTACTTTTCAGTACTTATGGCTCTTTTGACCACGTCCCATTTGATGCTGGTGGGAAAGCCAGCGCCACCCATGCCGCCGAGTCCAGCGTTCTTGAGCGTCGCAATGACCCCATCCCAGTCGCGAGTTTCTAAGATATTGGACAGAGCGCCATATTTTGGATTGTTCCGATAAGGGTCGGCCAGTAGGTTGACAGGTTGGTTTTCAAAAGGTGGGATCGGCAAGTCCACTCCGGCGAGCCTGGCCTGAATGTGGGTTTCGGCTAATTCGGTCGTGACGTGTCGAAAGACATGTTCGTTCAAAGTCAGAGCAGGCGCATAGTCGCATTGACCCAGACAGGATCTGCGATGAACTTCGACGGCTCGTTTACCCATGCGGGCAAACTTCTGCTCCAGGTCGTTGAACAGGCTGTCGGCTCCGTGAAGATGACACGCCATATCCGTGCATACTTCCACCATGGCCTGAGCCGGCGGAACGAGACGGAACTCCGGATAAAATTCGGCAACTCCGTTAATCCGATAGAGAGGTATATCCAGGGTCCTCGACAAAACCTGAATTTGCTCGGCAGGCAGGTAGCCATGTTTGTGCTGAATGGCTCTCATTTCGTCAAATAGCATGATGGTTAATCTGTGAGTCCGCCGATGCTTGTTCCAGGGAGCACTGCGTAATAGGTTACTCCAGTGCCGAACGGATGTCACACAAAGTACCTATTTGAAACAAAAGTACCGTTTGCAGCACAAGGCCATACTGGTTCATACTTATGTTTCAGCCGTCTTCGCGTATGCCAACGCTTTATAAAATACTAATATTACTGCCAACGGCCGCTCTTGGCGTGATGGCGCAAACACCGACAGGAAATGGCACCAGTGTGCCCTTCAAGAGCCAGGGCATCCAACAGCCACAGAACTGTCTACCTTGTCACCAGAGGCAGTTCAATGAATTGCGCCAGTCCGTGAAGTCCGGGTATCGCAATGTCAGCCCGCTGTTCAACGGTCTGGAGACATCGGCAAACTATCTCACAGGCGGCCTGCTGCGGCCAATCTACTCGGACAGCACGAAGCTCGACACGAACGGGCAGCCCCTGACGACGAACATGTTCACGTCGTCGCCAATCGCGGACGGGCTGGAACTCCGGGCCGGATTCTGCTTGACGTGCCACAACGCGAACTACGAGCGGCTGGCGAACGATCCGACGCAGCGCGAAGTTCCGGAAGTGGTGACCGGCGCAGCGAGCGCGGTTGGCGGCGGGTTCCGCCCCGATCTCTTTCGTCCGCTGCGCGACTACCATATGGTCGATTCGTCGGGCGCACAGTTGATTCCGGCGACCATTGGAGCATATCCGCCCAATGGAGCCCTACCGTCGAAGGGAACGGCAGGGATAAGTTGTGATTTCTGTCACAATGAAGGCGGCCCAGACCTTATACGCAGCTTCCAGAAAGACGGCTTCGGGAACACCAGCCTGATTTTGAACAGCTCGATCGAAAAGGTGGGGCCGTTCCCATTCCCGGTAAATGTGAAGAACCAGTTCCATGTCTCGAGCAACGACCAGTCGAAGATTTCGTTCCTCAAGAGCGCCGCTTTTTGCAATGCCTGTCACGATGTCCGGTTGCCGGGCGCCGGTCCCGGGGATCTGCAGAACAACGAAGTGAACGCCAATGCGCCGGCGCTTCCGTATTTTCGGCTGGAAAACCTCAGTACCGAATGGCAGACAGGCGCTTACAACAGCACGAATAACCCGTTCGGGAAAGTCACAATTTGCCAGGATTGCCATATGTCGCTGTTCCCCTTCGGGGGAACCTCGAACTACACGGTCGGTCCTATTAAGGTAACGAGCGCTACTCCGGGCGTCTTTGCGCAGAACTTCGCGGCGGTCCCGGGTATTTCGACCGATGAAAACTATCCGTTGCCGCTGCGCACGGTCGTGGACCACCACTTCACCGGGACCGACGTGCCGATCATGAGCGCGGCGGAACTGCAGGCAAGGCTGGGGTCCGATTATCCCGATCCGTATCAGCCGGGCGTGGACGAGTATGGCAATCCGCTCGCGATTGCCACGCGGCGTCAGAACCTTCTCGAGAATGCCTCCCGCGTCGACGTGAGCCAGACCGATCCGCAGGCCCTTCTCGGCCAGGGCTTCACGGTGCGCGTGAACGCGGTAGGGCTTTCCGGGCACCGCTATCCAGCGGGATTCTCGCAGGAACGCACGGCGTACATTCAGATGTCTGTAACGGACGACAACGGGTTTGTGTTGTACCAGTCGGGTTATGTGGTGGATAAGCCGCACCCCGACACGGGCGAAACGGCGCCGGACGGCAACCTGGACGATGAAGACAACGAACATGTTCATGTAGTTGTGGATCCGGGTAAACAGGGACCGGTAGGATCGTATGCCACGGGCACCGCCACCAACGGCTCGAAGAACCTGGTGTTTGAGTTGGGTCCCGATAACGGTCCCGACGATCGCGTTTATTCGGGCGTGGATGCCGGTCTGGTGCTGTTTCGGAACGAACTCACGGTCATCTTTGCGCCGGGCACGTCGCTGGGACGCAACGACGCGAGCGGCAATCCCATCGTCCCGAAAACTCCTC
>Ga0302326_10019491_pt1 | contig 14008 bp, 9 predicted proteins | sample Palsa_T0_3_FD_202264 | JGI IMG/M metagenome (GOLD analysis project Ga0302326, IMG submission 202264) | Peat permafrost microbial communities from Stordalen Mire near Abisko, Sweden - Palsa_T0_3 | ecosystem: Environmental > Terrestrial > Soil > Palsa > Peat permafrost | place: Sweden: Abisko... | reverse complement strand
CTTGCATCTGTACAAAGACGCGCCGCCAGTGGTTGACGGTCTGAGGCATCCGCTCATCGTCTTTTCGCATGGGGCGGGCGGCAACGGCTCGGTGTATGCATGGTTCGGCGAATACCTGGCCGCGCACGGCTACATCGTCGCAATGGTTTATCACTACCGGGCAAATACCTATGACTCAAGCGCGCTCTACGTGCGCAACCGGATTTGGCAGCGGCCGCGCGACATCAGCCTCGATATTTCCCACCTCCTCAAGGACAAGAAGTGGGGTCCGCGCATCGATCCCGGTCAGATCGGCGTAGCAGGTCATTCCCAAGGGGGATTTACCGCCCTTTGGATCGGGGGAGCCGAGGTCAATCGAGACCTGTTTGTCGCTTACCAGCGGGGCTGGAAGAACAATGAGATGGTACCGGCCTATGTGCGCGAGCAGATGAGCGTCGACGCCAAACCCGCGCTTGGTGTGCGCGATATCAGGGTCAAGGCAGTTTTCGCGATGGCGCCTGGCGACATCCAGGGGTTTGGCATGGACGCGGCGGGGCTTCGACGCACGGCAGTCCCGGCCTACATCATCGTGGGCGCCGGTGACACCACGACTCCACCCAAGGAGAACGCAGAGTTCGCGGCCAAATACATTCCGCAGGCGCAGCTGGATGTACTGCGAGGTCCCGTCAGTCACGAGATTTTCGGTAATGAATGCGATCAGATCGGCCGAGATAATTATCCCGAGGCATGCGTCGATGCTCCTGGCGTGAACCGAGCCGAACTTCACGAATATATTGGAACCACTGCGCTGAGATTTTTTGATTCACAGCTGAAGGTGCGGCGGCAAAAGGCACCGTGATATTTCGGCGATCCGGACGATCAAGTTCGCGAAACTTAGGCGTCTGCTTTAGGGGTTAATCCATTTGTCCCGGTTTAGGTTGTCACGGTTTAGGTTCGGTTTAGGTTCTCCGAGAAAGACAGATGCTACTCGGCTCTGGATTTCAGATCCTTTGATCGCTGCAACAAGTCTGCAATCGAACCAGGTGGGTTCCCAGCTTCCAGCATCCCGCGAAAAACGCTGTAAGGATCTGTTTTCGATCCCGCTTTGCGGAGGGTCTTCTCATCGTTAAGCCAAGCGTAGATGATGACCTTCTCTTTGGTAGCGAAGCGATAAAACAGACGATAGCGTTGGTGGAATTTGGCACGGAACCAATGCCGATTGTCTTTCCCGAGAGTGTTGCCCTGGCGGAACTCCGGGGCGTTTGGATCGCGAGGAATGATCTCCCGGATGAAACGATTGATCGTCGCCAGCAGCTTGGTCGCAGCCTCTTCTTTATAGGCGGCCGGGTTTTTCTTGGCTAACGCTTCGACTTGCTCGATTAAACGAATGAGCTGGCCGTGAAAGAGTGGATGAACGTAGAGCTTCCACCCATTCACGACCATCTACAAGATCACCTCGGAACCAAGATCTTGGTCGCGGGAAGTCGCCACGCCCTTTACCAGGCCGTCGATTCGCTTGGCCAGATTGGCGTCCAGCGGCGTGATCCGATGAGGAGCTGTCGCGATGTCTTGAGAGAGAAATGCGAGAAACGCTTCCATAGCGGGATCGCTTTTGTCTCGGGGAGCTGTGTCGGCCGTGACGAGCAGACGACCGGGCGCGAGAACATAGGCCGTCACCTCGCCGTTGAACTCGGGGTGGCTTTTGAAAAGAGCGCCTTCGAAGCGAAAACCAGAGGAATTGCCCGTCTTGGTTTGCTTCCCACGGTACTCCGCGCCAGCGGTGAGGCCGCTTTCGCTCGGCTTGGCTTTGGCCCTGTGTGTGCGCATCTTGCCCCCTCCTGATTTATGTTAGCACAAATGTGCTTACGCGAAAATCCCAACGGGGTTTTCGTCCGCACTAGCTCGGTCCAGGTGGTGGTGTGCAATAGGTATGCTGTCACCGGATTACCCCGGAGAAGGATAAGTCCGCTAGTCACCGGTGGGTAGGCGCGGAAGACATAAGGGTCATTTCTGTCTGGAGTGATTTTTCCCTGATTTTCCCAGTATGAGAGGCTGAGGCGTCCCGGTCCCGCGTGATGTGGCAATCGTTTGATCGGACAGTTGCCGTGGTCCATGATGATCCATGGGAGACGGAATCACATGATTACCGCGCTTGTAGGCATTGCAGCCACAATCTACATCTTCAAGTTCGTCACGGGTCTCTTCAAACCGAATCCAGCAGTCTGGCGTTGCTCACAAGTCGACGGTGGCTGTGGCTACGGGCCAGAACAGGCGTGCGAGTGCAGCGATGAGGCCAAAGAGCGGTGGATCAGGCAGGGCTGCAAGGAGTTTCACCTCGAAACATCTTCTTGAGGCGCTCTCTTGCCAGTGTCAGGAAAGCCGAAACTCATTGGCAGTATTCCGGTTCGCCTACAGTGTCTTGGCGACCTCGCCTACCATCGCGAATATCGTTGTTGACTCAGACGCCGTCCTCGTCACCGCTAAAGGATTAATGATGCCGTTGCTTAGCGGTAATAGGTATTATGTCGCTGTATATAACCCAACTGCTTTCTCGACCCGCAGACGATTCTGGCTCTCGGCCGTCTCAAAACGCTGCCGGATGTCAGACGGCAGCAGCATCGGAGTCCGTCTTTGCGCCAAAGATAAACTATTCATATTAAATAACTTATGCGCTGGATTGGCGGGATCAAGGAGGGCGCAGATCGATTGTACTGTGTCTCGGAAGGCTGCTACAATCGCGCTCATGCTTGCTGGGTGAAAAGCAATGACGGACGGAAATGCTCATCCGGTTGCAGAGACTGAGGCGCCGAATACGGAACAATGCGAGCGGCAGGTTCGCAGAATTCTGCAATCCGCGACCTTCCGAAACGCAACTACCTTACAGCAATTGCTACAGTTCCTGGCCGCGAAGACAACTACTGGCTCCCATGACGTCCTGAAGGAGTACACGATCGGAGTCGAGGCTCTGGGTCGAAAGCAAGACTTCGACCCTAAGATAGACCCGATTGTTCGGGTTCAAAGCCACCGGCTGAGATTGAAACTGAAAGAGTACTACGACGCTGAGGGCCGCCACGATCCGGTGCTGATTCAGATTCCCAAAGGGCATTACCTGCCCACATTCGAGACTTTGACGGCCCCGATATCGCATCTTGATCGCGGCTCGACTTACGAATCGGAACCAGCCATCTCCGTCGCAAGTATCCCCAGCGGCCTCAAAGTTGAAAGTGCGCTTCCCGAAACCGGGAGCGAGCGATCACGTCTTCACTGGCCGGTCCCGATGCGGATTGGAATGGCCTTGGCCGCGATAGCTATTCTTGCCTTTGGCTGCTGGCTAGGGGACAGACATGCAAAAAGCCTTTCCAGCACAGCTGCCGCGTTATCCGGTGCGGACTCAGATTCTGCCAAAGCGCCTGACCCGGTCCGAGTTTTTTGGGCTGGCTTTCTGGGGAATGATTCGGCTCCTGTCATCGCTTATCCGGATGCAGTCTTCCTTCTGGATGATTCGAACGACCTCTTCCGGTTTCGGCAGGGAGCGAGCGATAGCCGAGGAGCTCTCGTTGATCCGCACCTGGCGCGACAGTTCGCTTCCAACCCTTCCTTGGTCGCGATGGCAGGCCAACTCTATTACGAAAATGGATATACAGGCACAGGGGAACTTGAATCCATCGCGATGCTGGCCGGCTTGCTCGGCCGGATGGGAATCAAACCGATTGTCAAGTCCTCGCGTGACATCACTCCCGATGATCTTAAGCAGCATAACGTAATTCTGCTGGGGTCTCCGTTTCAGAACGTTGCCGTAGCTCAGTTGCTCACAGCGGGAGATTTCGCATTTAGGAACCCCGATTCGCGCCACGAACAGTGGAGAGCACAGATCGTGAATGCCCATCCTGGGCCCAACGAGCAGCCGGTTTACGGCACCGAACGGGATCAGAACACCCAGGCCCTGAAAGCCGATTACAGTCTCATAACCATCGCTCCCGGTGTAGTGCCGGGGCGGTATATCGCGATTTTAGGCGGCCTCGACACCACGGGCACCGAAGGCGCCACGGTGTTCGCTACCTCCAGGCCGGGCATCGAGGAGCTGACCAAGGCTCTGAGCTTAGCCCCCGAGAAAGGCGTCAAGACTGGGCCTCCGCTTTTTCAGGCCCTGGTGCGCGTTCAGCTTGCCAAGGGCTACCAGGTGCTGAGCGCCGATCTCACCGCAGTGCACCAACTTCATTCCGCAGATGCAACCAGGGCAGGCGGCACCGCGTTACCGGCTCCCTAACCAAACATCCAAGAGCTGGCGAAGGCCTGCCATATCTCGTCCGGCGGCAGCAAGGCAGAGCATCGCTCGAGCTGCGTCTTGGTCTCTGCGGGCCGAAGCCGAGCAACTAGAGCGTCCTTTCCCTTTAGAGTCTGCGTGAGAACTCCATTTCCAAACTCAGTCCCGCAGGGACGGTCGATCTTAGCCCAGGACGTTAGTCCTGGGTTAGATTCGAAAGGACAACCCAGTCCCGCAGGGACGGCTGAAAATGGGCCGCGACACAATCCTGGACAGCCTTCAGCCGTCCCTACGGGACTCAATCACGTTGCATGATGTACCCAGGACTAGCGTCCGGGGCTAAGCTCAACCAGGGCTGTCCAAATTAGCGGGTTAACTTGCTTTTTGACGATGTAACTTGTTGATTGCTTTGAAGAGAGATTGGCAGAGCAAAATCAGGTTGCTTCTGTTGATGGGCTGCTGTCCAAATGGCAACGAGTTTTGAGTTGTGTTGATGAACGAAGGGCACGGGTTTAGCCGTGCCACACGCCGCTCTCACTGATGAGGGCTTTAGCCCCTGAGGCACGTCTTTGCAGTCGTCTGCGGCGAACGCAGCTGCGGAGAAAGATGCCTTCGCCCCATGTGTCTCGAAAAGCGTACCTCAGCGGCTAAAGCCGTCAAGCGCACAGGCAGTTTACGGCACGGCTGAACCCGTGCCCTTCGTTCGACAGTCTTCCCCAACCTCTGAAGGTCAGTGAAGGCTTCATGTGCCAATTGGCCAACTGAAAATCTAATTTGGACAAGCGTGAAGCTCAACCGTCCCTGCGGGACTAAATTCGTAAATCCCGGTTCTCATGCAGGGGCTGAAAGCCCGTGTGCATCCGACCAAAACAATTCATGTAACCGGCAACGTAACGTCGATGAAACGTGCGCCGTGGGCGCATGTAACACGCACGTGTCAGATTTTCGTATCCCCTCAGTAACTAGCCTGCGTTCCTCGGCTTCTCTAGGGTTGCCAGCGTCGCTGAGGCGCCGCCTGGCTCTCGTCCTGACGAGAGTGGCGGCAGCCAAGAACCTGAACAGAACTGATAAAGCGATCAGAAAGCAAGCTGTAGGAGGCTATATGAGATTTGCAATTACCCAACGTAGCAGAGCCGCCAGGCATGGGCGGCCAAGCCACTTCGCAGTCAACGTGTCGATCCTCGTTTGCCTGCTGAACTTCGTCCCTTTCGCCATCGCTCAAGGCGTGAGCGGGCGTATCGTCGGAACAGTCGTGGACCAGAGCAACGCAGCCGTCTCCAAAGCCACCCTTACGGTGACCAACCAGGACACGGCAAGCAAGTCGCAAGTTCTCACCAACTCCAGAGGAGAATACCGGATCGACAATCTGCCTCCCGGAAACTATCAAGTCACGCTGGAGGCTCAGGGCTTTCGCACCATCGTCTCCCAAGGAAATATTGTGACGGTAGACGGTGCCACCGTAGTCGACTTCACGGCCCAGGTCGGCTCTACGAATCAGTCTGTCGTCGTATCCAGCGCCAGCCCCTTAGTTGATACGACGAGTTCCTCGCTTGGCGAAGTGGTAAGCGAGCACGAGATATCCAGCTTGCCCCTCAACGGACGAATATTCTCGCAACTCGTGCAAACTGTTCCTGGGTCTGTCGCGTCGGGTTTCGGATCGGCCCCGGAGGCGGCAGCCGGCGCCGGCGCGACGGGAGCGATCACAGCCAGCGTGAATGGGATGCCCTGGGGGGGCACGACCTACACCCTGGATGGCGTGAACAATATGGAGCTATTGAACGCCTTCATTAACGTCACACCCCCGCTGGACTCCATCCAGGAGATCAAAGTCTCGACCAACAATGCAGAGGCTACAGTGGGCACCTACGGCGGCGCACAGGTGAACGCGTTCATCAAATCAGGCACCAATTCGTTTCATGGCTCGGGATATGAGTTCTACCGCGGCGATTCCTTGAATGCATACCAATGGAGGGCCAGCAGCAAAGCTCCCTACCGTGCCAATCAATTTGGCGGTTCTCTGGGCGGTCCAATCCTCAGGAACAAGCTATTCTTCTTCGTGGACTATCAAGGATTGCTTCTCCAGAACGGAATCAGCTACATCCTGACGGTACCAACAGACCTTATGAAACAGGGGACGTTTCTGAAGAGTCAATTCCCCGGCCCTATCTACGATCCTGCGACTCAAAGCCCATTCGCGACCGTAACCACACCTCAGGGAGACGCGTGGCAGATTCCAACCTCGCGCTTCGATCCTGTTTCGGCAAACATGGTTGCGGGCAGTACGATTTGGCCGACGGCAAGCAATCAGAGCAGTACCAGCAACAACTTCAAGGCCAACACAACCGAGCCCGATGACAATCATCAGTTCGATGTGAAAGCCGACTACCAGCTTTCAAACGGGGATCGGCTGTTCGGGCGCGAGTCTTACCAGCGACGCGATCTGGCCGCTCCATCTCCTGGGACAAGGTTTATCCAGGTTGGGGACGTCAATGCGATGACCAGGGATCACAATGCAGCCATCGGGTACACCCATATATTTTCACCTCGTATGGTGAATGAATTGCGATTCGGCTTCAACCGGTTTTTCACCAAGGATTTCGGGAACGACCTGGGGACCAATGAGAATGCCGCGCTAGGACTTCCGAACGGCAACGATGCTGCATTCGGGGCAACCGGCATCGGAAATTTTCAGGTCGGCAACATCGCCAACACCGGGTCGCAGGGCTGGACCAACTCTCATCGGATCAGCAACTCGTTTCAGATCACCGATAACCTTACGAAAGTCCACGGCCAGCATACCTTTACCTTTGGTGAAGACTACCGCAGGCTGCAGGCATCGTTGACCAATTCCGATGACAACAAGAATGGCGACTTCACCTACATCTCAGACTACACCAGCAGCTGCACCATGCAGCCCACCTGTTCGAATGCAGTAGGTGGCAACCAGTTTGCCAGCTTCCTTCTCGGCCTTCCGTCGTATGTGGACCGCGGCTACGTTGCCACCGATCCGGCGACGCGGGCAACGCTCCTTGGCATTTACGCGCAAGACCAGTACAGGTTGACAAAGAGTCTGACCTTGAACCTTGCGCTTCGCTGGGATCTGATTACGCCGGCGATCGACAAAGAGAATCATCAATCGAATTTCGACCTTTCGACCGGTGTTCTGGATTTCGCCACGTCAGGCAATCGGGGACCGAATGTCGATAACTACTACGGCGGCTATTCGCCAAGAGTAGGATTTGCCTACTCGCCCAACAACGGAAACACCACCATCAGCGGTGCTTTTGGAATCACGCACTTCCCCGGCAACTTCGGCGCCATCGGTGGATTCCTTGAGAGGAATTTTCCCTTCTTCGAGGTCTTCACTAACCCGGCGCCTCTGCGCAACGTTCCTCTCACGCCTCTGAGCGTCACCGGTCTTCCCACCTATATTCCGACGGCGACGAACGCTCCGGTGCAGCCTCCGCCGGGCGTATCGGTCGAACTCATGGCAAAAAACATGCAGCCGGACGTGGCAAATGCGTGGAACTTCGGAGTCGAGCAAAAGCTCTCTGCGTCAACGGCATTCACTCTTGCCTACATAGGAACTAAGGGCTCGCATCTATTCCGCAGATGGAATCTCAACACCCCTCCTCCTGGAGACACTGCCTTCAACTCGCGCCTTCCGTATCAATACTTCAATCCCCTTGGCGAACAATACGCCACAAATATCGGTTACGGAGACCCGGACGGGTCCTCCATCTACCATGGGCTGCAAGCAGAATTCAAGATGAGCAACTTTCACGGATGGCAAGGCCGGCTTTCTTACACCTGGTCCAAGGAAATCGACGATATGAATCTTTGGTGGCCTCTTGACGACAGGCTCAATCGCGGAGAAGGCACAAGCCAGGCGCCGGATATCCCGCAGAATTTCATCGCCAGCTTTATCTACCAGCTACCCTTCGGTCGGGGCCGGCAATGGCTCTCCACTGCCTCTCGTCCGGCAGAAGTGCTGATCGGTGGATGGCAAGTCAGCACCATCACCAAGCTTCAATCCGGCAACCCTCTCACCTTCAATGCCGCGTACGACAATCTGGGCAGCGGCGTTACGAACAGGGCTAATGTTACTTGCCCTTCGGTCAAGAAGATCGGGTCTGTCGCGGAATGGTTTGACACCAGCTGCTTTACAACTCCCGGCCCACTGCAACTCGGCAACTCCGGAGTAGGCAAAGTACGGGGACCAGGCTATTACAACTCGGACCTCTCGCTGTCCAAATCGGAAAGCATCCACGAGCAAATGAGAGTCAGCGTCCAGATAGACGCATTCAATCTTTCCAATACCCCTCACTATTCCAACCCGGACACCAACCTCGCCGACTCAAACTTCGGTCAGATTGGAGGGACAAACGGTTCTCCACGTGAAATACAGCTCGGCGTACATTTCACGTTCTGACATCAGGCTGCATTTCGTGTTGCCGGAGCCCCTCAGCATTTTGAAGAGCTCCGGCAATCTGCGCCGCGGCCTGTTGCTGGATGGAGCGGCGGCCGCGGGAGTCAATTCTTCGAATTTGCAAAGCGAGGAGTGAATACCCGATGCCTACGAGAGATAAGCAACATCGAGATCAAGATACAAACCCCTTATTTTCGAATTGCAACGAGACTAGGATACATGCGTCCGCTGGACGGAAGAGTGTGTCCTGCACGGTGAAAGATGTCGCCCGGCTAGCGGGGGTTTCGACAGCGACGGTATCGCGTGTCGCGAACGGCGCCGGCAATGTGTCCGGCAACGCAAGGACAAAAGTGTTAGCCGCTATTTCAAAATTGAAGTATTGCCCCAACGCAAACGCAGCAGAATTGGGCCGGGCGAATGCCGGCATCCGAAGAGACCGTGGTCTTCACCTATCCGCTCTGACCCGACGCGAAGGGAGAGCGGATTTTCAATCCGGGACTGCATGCGCAGGATCAGGTGAATCAGATGGAAGGATTGTAGTGACTGGAAGAAGGAATATCTCCGATGACGAGTCGTAATAGCCAGGAAAACAAGCATGGGGAGGAATCAAGGAATGGTGGATCGGAGAGGTTTTCTAACCGGTGTAGTGGCAACTGCCGTTTCATCCAGAGCACATGGCCTTAGGCTAAATACGATCTCGCCCAACAAACGCGCGGAAAATCTTATTCCTCAAGAGCCAGCCAATACTCCGAATTATTGGTGCACCTGGGCTGCACAGAACTATATGTACGGCCATCATCTTCCAGCATTGGACCCAAAGATACTCGAAGGCGATTCCGGCAGCACTCTAGCTCACGATGCTATGACAGAAGATGTTCTCTTCGGAGAGGGAGGCTGGGCCGCAAAGTTCTTCCCCAAGATTCGAAAGGATGTGTATTTCCTTCTCGATGATGGTTGGCAAGCCGGAGGGACAGCAACCTTTGAGCTTGACACGAAGAAGTTTCCATCCTTTACCGGATCGTCGGCAGACCGGCTGAGAAAGCTGAACTATGCAATTCAGCAGGCAGGATGGCGCGGAACCGCATTATGGTGCCGTAACACCCCCGGAGGAGATGCAGATCATCGTCTTGAGGATCTGAGCCAGTCTGCCGGTATCAGATATTGGAAAGTGGACATCGGAGACCCGACCTTCCATCTCGTTCGCCTCCGCGATGAGACGCATATCCCGCTGACATTGGAGCATGTACATGGTGAGTTGCCTATAAATGGTGACTGGCAAAAAGATGGACGGTTTGGACCTCAAGGCTGGGAATCAAGGCGAATGAGAATCCTGCAAAATACAGATGTATATCGGACTTATGATGTGACCTCCATCCTATCGCTGCCTACAACCATCGACCGGTTGGCCGAGATGCTAAAAGGCTCCGAGGGACACCCTGAGGTTCTTGGGCTCCTCAACGTGGAGGATGAAGTGTATGTCGCTGCGGCAATGGGATGCACGATGGGTATATTGCGTCATCCACTTTACGGGATGAGGCCGGGGCAGGACGTAGATTTATTCTTCAACGGTCCCAGGCTGGCCAAGAAACGCATGGATGAAGTTGTTCGCGCACTGCGCTGGCAGCGGATTGCTTCTCCCTTTTCGCCTGGAGTGGGATCAGTCACAATCAGCAAAGAGATCTTGACCGATAGCTGGACCTTCGAACCAGGTCAAACATGGCAGAACAACATGATTGGAGCAACCGTCCGGCAAGGCGCGCCGGCATGCATCGCTCGCAACATCAACTTGCCTGAAGTACGCATGAAGGGCGAAAGGCCGTTCCTATTCGCAACCAGGTTTCCGAACGGGGCCGTCGCGGTGGCCGCGCAGGAAAGGACAACAAACGGCCGCGCATGGTATATGCCACCCTGCGACGTAACGCTGGCGGTAGCGGATGCGCCGGGACCCTACGGGATCTTCGGCGACTTTCAAAGCCTTACGTTGACTTTCGACAATGCCATGCAAAACAAACGAATCTTAGCCCAGGATCTCGCCGGCGAGGAATCCGTCGACATCTCGAATGCAGTGCGGCGGCAAGGGAAAAGCGTATCTATATCGGGAGACATCATACGAAGGATAGGTCTTCAGAATGCCACACCCGGAGATTTATCCTCACCAGGACTGGTCATCGCCGTTCGCTGAGTTGTAATCTTGCAGACGGTGCAATCGCAGGTATGCGCGCAACGATTTCAACCAGCCTTGACTAAGGAAGCACATGACACTCAGGGCCCAGCACCTGTCATGGATTCGTTCGCAGCTCTTGCTTTTGCAGAGGCGCCCACGCAACCGCGCACATTGGTTCCATATTTTGCTGTTGATCGCCAGTCTCGGGTGGACGCCATTCGGTTCTGCGCAAGACGCACGGGTGACCTCAACACTGGAGTTCGAGTCGTCCGACCCCGCTCTCCTGCAGGCCTTTCGATGGGCGAAAGCCCAGGCGCTCGCGTATGCCCATCCTGAATCGGAACCCATCGGCGCATGGTATGAGGCTGCACTGCCAGGGAGAGATTCCTTCTGCATGAGGGATGTGTCACACCAGACGACAGGAGCTGCGGCGCTTGGACTCTATTCCGCGAACCACAACATGCTCAAGCGCTTCGCGGCCTCCGTTGCAGCGGAACGCGACTGGGCCGGATATTGGGAGATTGACCGCACCGGCCGCCCATCCACCGCCGATTACGTCAACGACAGCGACTTCTGGTACAACCTGCCGGCGAACTTCGATCTTCTGGATGCAGTTGTGCGCATGTGGAGGTGGACAGGCGACGAGTCTTACTTGATCGACCCCGAATTCGAACGGTTCTTTCAGGCGACAGCAAACTCTTACATCTCGGCATGGCAATTGCAACCCGGTCGCGTTCTATCAAGGCCGCGCATCATGAACCGTCGTTTACAAAACGGCAAGTTCGTGAACTCAAGGGGTATTCCCAGCTATACCGAAGGGCGGAAAGATTTCAATGTCGGTTCCGATTTACTGGCGGCGGAATACCGCGCTCTGCAGTCGTTGCGGCAAATAGCCCTTGAGCGCCATCAGTTGGATCTATCCAGAAACCTCCAAGTCACTGCCCAGGCAATCCAGCAATTAGTGGAACAACGGGCCTGGTCTGAGACGGAAGGCCACTTTTATGGATTCTTCTCGGAAAACGGACGCAGGTTTGGCTCCGGCGATGCAATGCTGCTCTACTTCAACGCGGTGGATCGCCCTGAGCATCTTCGAGGAGCACTCGACTCCATCGCGTCACCGGAGTATTGGCAGCACGTCAATATAGAGGAGGAGAGCTATCTTCCACTCGCGCTCTATCGCTACGGAAGAAGCACCGATGCATATCGCATATTGCTTGACCTGAGCAATCCCGGCAAAAAGCGGCGCGAGTATCCCGAAGTTTCCTATTCGGTCATTGCTGGAATTGTCAGCGGCACGATGGGTCTTGAGCCCTCCGAGGAAGTAGGGAACGATACAATTCAAACTCTTTCACAGCTCCGCGATGGCCCCGGCTTTGCCGAGCTAAGAAATGTTGCGGTCAAACATAATATCGTAGATTTGAGGCATGTTGGTACATCCAGCAGCTCCCTCACCAATCGATCTGGTCCGCCGCTTCAGTGGAGGGCCAGTTTTTCTGGAATCGTAGCGCGTCTCAAGGTGAACGGTAAATGGATACAAGCACAGCACTCCTCTGCGTCAGATACCATCACCAAGAGTTGGGTTACCGTAACAGTCCCGCCTGGAAGCACTTCAGTGATCGTACGCGACGTTATCGGCAAGCAGTAAGCCGGCCGCAGCCGCGATGACGGACCCGCGTCCACATCTTTTGAAAGCTCTGGAATGAATCTCTGAATTCAACGGAGTGGCAAATGTCAGGCAGGAATCTGCGAGCAAGGACTTTCCTCAACCGATCAGCACTGGTCAGGCCCAAATCGCGCAAAGTGGCTATTGCCCACCGCACCTCGCCGCGAGATACTGAATTCCCCCGGCGCTCGATGGCAAAACAAGGCAGCATAACATCAAATCTCGGGCTCTACGTCTACGCCGGAGCCGCCATCTTTCTCGGCCTTCTGGGCTTGGTCTCCGGCGACTTCGCCACCACTTGGCAGAACGTCGGCCCCAACGTCCCTCTGCGCGTACCGCTTGCCTATCTCACCGCGGTCATTGAGCTCGCCGGGGGGATTGCGCTGCTCTTGCCCCGCACCGCACGTGCCGGCGCTCTGACCCTGACGATTGTCTACTCTGTTTTCACGCTCATCTGGGTGCCCAAGGCCTTTGTGAATCTCGGCAATTACGACCCCATCGGCAATGTCTTTGAGGAGTTCGCCCTGGTCGCCGCCGGCCTGGTCCTTTGGGCAATCTTCTCGCCTGCCGGTTCATCCATTGCGCGCCGCCGGCCTTTCTTCGTGCTCCTCTTCGGTATTTGCCCCATTTCCTTTGGCATCGTCCACATCATTGACATGCCCAGCCTGTTGGGCTGGATCCCGGGTTGGCTGCCGCCGACCAAGATGTTCTGGGCCTACGCCACCACCATAGGCTTTTTCGGGGCCGCCGTCGCCATCCTCACCGGTATCATGGCGCCGCTTGCCGCGCGCCTCCTCACTGCGGAGATCGTGATCTTCGAGCTCCTAGTCTGGGTTCCGAATCTCTCCGCCGGGCCAAGCAATCACTTCAATTGGGTGGGCAACGCGATCTGCATCGCGTTGGCCGGCGCCAGTTGGGTCGTCTCCGACTCCATCAGCGCAGCGGCAAAAACCAAACCAATCCCAGCAGAATCCCCCGGAGAAGTAAGCATCCCCGCCTGAGTTTCGCCGCCCGTGAGCGTGCTATCGGCCGTCAGACCTGTCCAAATTAGATTTTTCATCTGGCCAACTGGACAGCACACGAACCATTCGCAGACCCATACGTCGGGCTTAGAGCCCGCGCGTGAACTGTTCTCGAAAAATATCGATAGATCCAAATCTGCGGAAATGCGCGCGTTTCCGATAGCCACCGCTCTGATGCTTTGTATCAGGGCACGACTTTAGTCGGGCCGTACCGGGGGGAGCGAATGAGGGCTTTAGAGCCCGCCTGAGAACTGGCTCCTTGAAGGGTGCGGGCTTCAGCCCGTACATTAATCACGCAAGTTAGGACGGGCTTTAGCCCCTGAGGGCACCTCTTGTACTCGCGCAAGCAGCCCTCAGCGGCTAAAGCCGATTCATGTTGACTGTTAAACGTACGGCCTAAAGACCGTACCCTTCAAAACGTTCGAGTTCTCACGCAGGCTCTTAAAGCCCCTGAGGTACTTTTTCAGCTGAGGAAAAACTCTAGACG
>Ga0302326_10019488_pt1 | contig 14010 bp, 19 predicted proteins | sample Palsa_T0_3_FD_202264 | JGI IMG/M metagenome (GOLD analysis project Ga0302326, IMG submission 202264) | Peat permafrost microbial communities from Stordalen Mire near Abisko, Sweden - Palsa_T0_3 | ecosystem: Environmental > Terrestrial > Soil > Palsa > Peat permafrost | place: Sweden: Abisko... | reverse complement strand
CATCCGCCAGTACAACAAAGCGCCGCGTACCGTGAAGTGGAAATATGCAGATCCATCGCGACACATCAGTGCAAAATCAGTTGTTACAGGCCACTAGTGACCATGTCGTCAACAAAAAGACTGATATCGTCAGGGTCTACCTACCGCCTGATGCGAACTGTCTCTTGTCGGTCTTCGACCATTGCCTACGAAGCCGCAGTTACGTCAACGTGGTGGAGTCGCCTACTTTTCATGCGAAAGCTGTCCTCCTGAGCGCTGCGAACCAGCATTGGTAAAGAGGATTCGCGCGTGGGTTACGCTTCATCCTCCGGCAGGGAGGGTCCGGGCGGTCAGTGCCACTTACCGTCGCGGCTGCTCGTCAGTTCGACACCACGGGATCGCTAAGCGCTCATTGACTAGGATCTGGAGTAATAAGGTTGCTTATCGGCTCCTTACTTGCGAGGTTGCGGGTCGTTTCAACAGTCGCCCGCGACGAACGTGGCGTGAAAGACGTGACAAATGAGGAAGTCCCTGCCCGGTTGTCGGAGTCTGCGGCTGGACTCGCACTGAGAGAAGGCGTCATGCCGGGGCGCACGTTGGGTTGGCGTGGAGTATTCATGGTCACCTCACAATCTGCCCCGCGGAATTGCAGGGGATCCTATCGCGCACGTCGCACACCCTACCAATTATACGGTGCGTTTTCTGTACGATACCTAACGTAAGCCAAAGGAGGCGTCGTTTTTGGGGGCGACAGTGTGAGTGCCAGGGGCCTCCGCTCTCAATTGATCGTGAATTGTTTGACATTCCCGAAACGGCGTTTGCGTGGATTTCGGGTGTGGCGCGGGCGGCTTCAAGCTGTTGGGTCCATGAGGCACTGCGTAATGACATGGAATCGACAGCCTAAACCAACAAACCGTCGGGGCTTCTATCGAACAATAGGGGCTAATAGACCGGGCGTCGGGCGCCGTCCCGGCGAGAATTGAGTTTCAAGCGGCACGTGATAGGCCTTTAGGATGACTTTGATCGCCGGGTTTTCGCGCTCGAGTACGGCATTGAGTTGCTCGATGAGCGCGCGATCACTGCGACGCACGCCCATGGATATGTCGAATACCATCGGCCACCGCGGGTCGGCGGCCGGAGTTACCGCGTCGATCCGCAGCGGAATCGTGGAACAATGCGCGAAATAACCCGCGAGGGGTCCCCAGACCAGTGCGACATCGATTTCATTCTTTGCGACGGCGGTGACGATCGTGGATGGAGGATTGGGGCGGCTGTAGTCACCGTAAACCATGTATCCGCGAACATTGTCGATCATTCCGCGACTGGCGATGGCGTGAGCTGGCGGGGTGTTCACCGCATTGTTGCCGATCATTTGCACGCCGATCGAGACACCCTTCAATCGAGGATCGTCGAGAGTCAAATGATCCAGGGGCGCGTCTGCGCGGGTCACAAACACGTAGGTTGATCGGTAATACGGCCGAGTGGTTACCACCCTGTCGACGCCTGTTGCAACTCCCGGCCAGATGTCGCATTTGGCTTCGCCCAAGGTGCTGCGCACATAGCCGCGGCGCTGCGCCCACCACACGTAGCTGACATGCGCTCCAAGATCTTTGGCCACGAGATCGATGATCTTGTTCTCAAAGCCCTGCCGTGCGCGGTTGGAGAAAGGTAGATTGTTGGGGTCCGCGCAAACGATCAAATGCTGCGGGAACTCGGCAGCGCCGGCTGTACTCAGGGACAACAGGAGCGCGGCGACCAACAGTCTCAATTCGCACCCTTGATGGTGGTCGTATAGTCGTTCGTGGTGGCGGCCGGAGGCGCCCATCCCGCGCCCTGGTCTGCCTCAGGCGGGACCGGGGCTGGGGTCTGTGACGGTGTGTTATCCGTTTGCGCTGCCAGCGTTTGCGGCAGCGACATCGAGCGGACATAGGCGGCCAATTGCCAGAGCTGCTGGTCAGGCACCTTGTTGCCCCAGGAAGGCATACCATTTGGGCGGCCATCAACCAGGGTCTGATGAATTTGCTCCAGGCGACTGCCGTAGATCCATACATCGTCCATCAGGTCGGGACCCATGCCTCCGCCACCATTGGAATGACAGCCCGAGCAATTGTATTGCTGAAACAAGTGTTTGCCGGTATTCACCGCGTCGGCGTTATTGTAGTAGGCAGCCGCTCGCGGATCGGGGGTGACAAGACTGTGATCAACACCTGGGTCGAGCGCCGAATCGATGACGCCGAGGCGGCTAGGCTGCTCCGCGGGAAGCGCCTGTTGCGGGCCCTTGTTACAGCCCGCCAGCAGCACCACAAGCACAGCAGCCAGCTCAATGGGGAAGCGAGAACACATAGAGCGCCCCTCCAGCCGTTGTATATTTCGGAAGATCCGACATGACGTTCACCATGCCGAGGGCCGCCGATCCGTCGCGCGGATCAACGGGACCTGACACAATCGCTCCGGCCCAGCCGCCCACGCCCGAGAGCACCGCAATATATTGATGGCCGTCCGGCCCGCGATAACTGATCGGCTGACTGATGATTCCGCTGTCAACCTTGTAGCGCCACAACAAGTCGCCGGTGCGCGCGTTGACGGCCTTGAACCATCCATCCATGGTTCCGTAGAACACGAGGTCGCCGGCGGTCACGACCGTGCCCGACCAGATCGGAAAATTCTCTTTGACGGCCCACGCGGGACGCCGCTGCACCGGATCCCAGGCGGTCAATTCGCCGCGATTACCCCCGGGCCCCGGCTTCATCAGAACCAGGGCGCCGACATAGGGCGTGCCGGCAATATAGTTGACCTCCGCGCTCGTCCAGTCCATGCATATGTTCTCATGGGGAATGTAGAGCAGGCCGGTTTGCGGACTGAAGCTGCTCGGATTCCAATCCTTGCCTCCTGATGCCGTCGGACAAATGTCGCGCACGGTCTCGCCGAGTCTCACTTGTTTCGCCGGATTGATGATCGGGCGTCCGGTTTGCAGATCGATTCCCTTCGTGGAATTGACCGGAGCGAACGGATCCGCCGACAGTACGGTTCCGGTGTTGCGCTCGATGACATACACGTAGCCATCGCGATCGGGATGGATGAGAACCTTCTGCATCTTTCCGGCAAATGGCATGTCGAGCAGGATTTGTTCGTTGACCCCGTCGTAATCGCGCTCATCGTGCGGCGAGTACTGGTAGTGCCACCGTGCCGAGCCGGTTGCCGGGTCTCGCGCAAAAATTCCCGCCGTCCATTTATTGTCCCCGGGCCGTTGTTCGTTGTTCCACGGACCGGGATTGCCGACCCCGTGATAAATCATATCGAGTTCCGGATCGTAGGTAACCCAACCCCAGACGGCGCCGCCACCGATTTCCCACGCTTGCGGCGGCCACGATTGCACGCCGAGATCTTTGCCTTGATCTCTTGGGTAGTGCGGTTTGAAGTCCGAACCGATCAAGACCTGGGCGTCGGGACCGGTGCTGTATCCTCGCCACAACAGCTTGCCGGTGTTTTCATCCAGCGCGACGATCCAGCCGTGCACGCCCATTTCTCCGCCTGAGTCACCGACGTAGACCCGTCCCTTGGCAACCAAAGGGGCCATGGTGATCGTCTCCCCCCGATTGATGTTGCCTAGCTGGGTACGCCACACCGCGCTTCCCGTCTTCACGTCGACGGCGATGGTCTGGCCGTCGAGCGTATTGAAGATATATTTCCCGTTGCTGACCGTGCCGCCGCGATTGACGACGTCGCAGCAGGCCAGTCCCTGGCTTGCCGGCGCCGGTTTCGGCGCGAATATCCACTTCAGCGGTGCGCCCGGTTTGGTCAGATCCAGTGCATAGACAATATTCGGATACGCGGTCACGACGTACATCGTATTGTCGGCGACGATCGGCGCGGCCTCCTGGCCCTTGTTGACTGCAAGAGAAAAACTGAAGTCGGGTTTCAAATCTTTGACATTACTCGGCGTGATTTCGGTCAACGATGAGAAACGCGTGGATGCGTAATTCTTCGAGGGCATGGTCCACTGACCATCGTCCTCGGGTGCATTGGCAATGCTGGGCGCGGTACGCCCCGCCTCGGGCGTCGGCGCCGCCAACGCATGGCCGATTTCCTCGCGTGTAAAGATCTCGTTCTGCGGCACCGGCGAAGGCATGGTCTGGGCCAGAACCACGACCGGAGCCGCCGTCAAGGTCAGCATCAAGGCAACGGTTCTCATGAGCGCTATTCCATCGTGTAGAGGTAGTCGACGATCGTCACGGCCTGCTCGTGCGATAGCCCCATCTCCGGCATCGCATTGCCGGGTAGCATCTGTTGTGGATGTTCGATCCACTGAGTCAGGGTCCCGGGAGTATTCGCAAAGTATCCGGCGATCATTTGTTGATCGCGAATGTGTATTAATGACGGGCCGACCCGGCCGGTCGCAATCGCGACGCCGGGTACCTCATGGCAGGCTGCGCAGTGGCTCGCGATCAGCGCTCTGGCTTGGTGCGCGCGGCCGCGTTCGGCACCGCCGCCGCACGAGGCGATGATCTCGAAGGCGAGCAGCAGCGTTAGCCGGCGCATCGCGGTACCGTCATGAATGCGACCCCGGTAATCGCCGCTGCCAACGCAAATCCACCACCGAGCAGCATGCCCCAGAGCGCCAAAAAGCGCGTGCGTCCCGCACCCGCCTCCATCAACTGGCGAGCGTCGCCCCGAACCTCTTCTCGAGTTCGCTTGAACGCACGCCAGGAGACGAGCAGCGACACGAGCGCGATCGCGACAGCCGCGATCATCAACAAAATCATCGCCGGCCACGTCCAGTGCAAGGCCGGAATCGGCGCCAATGTTCGATGGCCGCCACGAAAGCAAGGCTCGCTCGCCAACGCGTATCCGCTGCACAATTGCAGGTACCAAGCGATGGGGCCGCCGAATAGAGCGAACAAGCTTTCGTGCAACTTGACGCGTCCCGCCTGCGGAGCGGGGTGATGATCGCACTCGGGCTGGGTAGCTGTCATTGACCAAACCCCAGATAGGGTGTGAGGTAGTAGGTAGAAAATACCAGCACCGAAGCGATCGTGATGAAGTACCAGTACAAGACGGCCGCCGACACGACCAGTCGACGGCGGGGACTGAAGAAATCAAGCGCCGTCCAGCCGAAGATGACAATGAGGATCACCAGCCCGACCAGGACGTGCGCGATGTGCACGCCTCCCGTGACGAAGTACAGCGACGCATAGCTCGAGGTGCCGAGACTAAACGTCTTCGAGCGCCATTCCAGCCATTGCACGGCGATGAATCCCGCCCCCATGAGAAACGCAACGCCGAACCCGATCAGCGCCTGCGGGCGCCGTCGCTTGACTATTCCTTGCTCCGCCCACCACGCAACCACGCTCGACAGGAGCAGTAGGATCGTATTCGGCAGAGCCAGCGTCAGCCGGGGCGCCGGCTCCAACAGCCACCCGGCCGGCGCGGTCGCGCCCGTGTAGAAATAAGCAAACAACAGATAACCGAATAGCGCCGCTTCGCTCACAATGAGCGTACTGATGCCCCACCAACCGACGCCGTGCCGTCCTATCGGACCTACCGGCAGGTTTTCCGGTTTCGATAATGCTGCCTCAACCATGAGCGGGCGTCCGCTCGCGCAATTCGCTTCGTGGCCAAAACCACGCAAGCAGGGCCAGCGCAGCAATCGCAGCCCCAATTCCGACTGCCAGCCATACCTTGAGCAATAGAGCGACGAATAGAACCGCAAGGCCGAGCGTCAGCAATACAGGGGCAGCACTATCCTCAGGCATTTCGAGCACCATGTCCGGCGCCGCATCCAAGGCCGTCGTGGCAATCGTCTCTTTGCCCTCATCGAGCAACATACCGCGCTCCATGTTGGAGACGACACCCTGGTTGCCGAGGCGGTCTTCCCACAAGGGGTGACGGGATGCCAAGGTCGGGATCACCGCAAAATTGTAGGGCGGCGGCGGCGATGAGACGCTCCACTCGAGCGTCGGCGCGTCCCACGGATTCTTTCCCGCCACTGCGCCGCTTCGGAGGCTCCTCAGCACGTTGACGAAAAGCAGCAGCACGCCGATGGCAAAAACGAAAGCACCGATCGAGGTGATGAGATTGAGCGCGTGCCAGCCGCCATAATCGTTATAGGTGTACACGCGCCGCGGCATGCCGAGGAGGCCGGTCAGGTGCATCGGCAGAAAGGCGAGATTGAAGCCTAAGAACATCGTCCAGAAGTTCCAGCGCCCCAGCTGTTCGTCGAGCATCCGGCCGGTCATTTTCGGAAACCAAAAGTAAGTGGCCCCGACGACCGGAAAGACATTGATTCCGATCAACACATAGTGAAGGTGCGCGACCACGAAATAGGTATCGGTCAGCTGCCAATCCACCGGTACGCTCGCGGTCATGAAACCGGACACCCCGCCGATGACGAAAAGCAGGATCATCGATGAAAAGAACAAAAATGCGGTGGTAATCACGGGGCGGCCGAGCCGTATCGTAGCGATCCAGGCAAACACCGCGACCGCCGATGGCAAGATGATGACGATCGAGGCAGCGGAGAAAAATGACAGTCCCAGGCCCGGCAAGCCGGTTGCGAACATGTGGTGCACCCACACCCCGAATCCCAGAATCATCGTCGCGACCGTTGATAGTGCGACCAGCGAATAGCCCACCAGCGGCCGCCGGCAAAACACGGGCAATCCGTCCGACACCATCCCCATCGCCGGCAGAACAATGGCGTATACCCAGGGATGACCGAATATCCAGAACAGGTGCTGCCACAGCAAGGGCTGGCCGCCGCCCGCGGGATCAAAAAATTGAGTGCCGAACTGGCGGTCCATCCAGAGCATAAAGAATGCAAGACTGACCGCCGGCACCACGATCACATTGGCGACGCTGGCAGTCAAGGTTCCCCACACCATGATGGGCAGGCGATTGATGGACATACCGGGCGCGCGGGTGCGAAACGCCGTGACGATGAAGTTGGCCGCGCCCACCGTCGTTGAAATGCCGAGAAACACCATGCCTAACGCGTAGAAATCTTCGTTGAGGCCGGGGTTAAAGTCGCGCGAGGCGTAAGGCACATAATTAAACCAGCCGTCATTGGGTCCATTGCCGGTGAGGAAGCCGGCGTAGAGGAATAAGCCGCTCGCGAGGTAGATCCAATAACTCAGGGCATTCAAGCGCGGAAAGGCCATGTCCCGGCTGCCCAGCAATAGCGGCCAAAGGTAATTCGAGAAGCCGGACAAGACAGGCGCCGCGTACAAGAAAATCATCGTCATGCCGTGCGTCGAGAAAAGCTGGTTGTACTCGGCAGGCGTGAGCAAGGTGAGATTGGGCCCAGCCAGCTGCAAGCGCATGGCCAACGCCTCGATCCCGCCGAGCGCAAGGAAAGCGAATGCGGTGACGATGTAGCGGATGCCGATCTGCTTATGATCGACGCTCGTGAGGAATCCTTTCAATCCCGGCGATGTTTCCCACAGGCGCAGCAAGCGGGCTTCGAGTTCGAGACTCGTGATGCCGATCGCGGGCGTGCGGAAATCGGGCTGCCTCATTTGAGCGACTCCAGATACGCCAATGCATCGGATAATTGTTGCGCCGAGAGATATTGGTTGGGCATTTGACTGCCGGGCTTGATGTTTTGCGGATTCTGGATCCAGCCAACCAGATTTCCCGAATTGTTGAGGAGTGTGCCGGCGGCCAAGCTTCGACGACTCATGAGGTGGGTAAGATCCGGTGCGCTAATGGCTCCGGCCTCGGTGCCTCGCACCCGATGGCATAACCCACAGCGGTACTCGACCAGGGCCAAGCCTCGCGTCTGCTCCGGGGTCACCGGCGGCGGTGCCGGCTCGCGCTGCAGCGCCTGCCACTTGTCGAAATCGGCCTGCGTCTCGGCAACCACGTCGAATTGCATGTGCGCGTGCTGAAATCCACAGAATTCCGAGCACTGCCCGAGATAACGACCGGGGCTATCCGCCTGCATCCAACTAAGATTGGTCTGGCCCGGGATGACATCCGTCTTACCCGAGAGCTTCGGCACCCAGAAACTGTGGATGACGTCGCCCCCATGAAGTCGCACGAGCACCGGCACCCCCACCGGGATGTGAATCTCATTGGCAGTAGCGAAAACGTCGGTGGGCTGCAGCCCGTTGTATTGGATCTGCCACCACCACTGCCGAGCCGTGACGTCGAGAATCAATCCGGGGTGCGCCGGCGGCCCCGCGATAGCCGCCAAGGTCAGCATCGTCCAAACCAGGGTGGCTGCCAAGGGCACTGCCGAGATGATGAGCCCGACTCCGATCCATCGAATCCCCTCGCCACCGCGCTCTACCGGGATAGAGCGCATTTCAACTAGGCGGTCCCCGTGTCGCGCGCGGCGGACTGCAAACCACAGCAAAATCGCGATGATCACGCAGACCACAATCGAAATGCCCAAGGTGAACCAGGTCATCGGCAAAATGGACTGCGCCCGCGGTCCGGCGGCGTTATTGAGGTAATCGAGAGGCGAGGGCTTCATGCGGGGCGCGCTCGTTCTACCGACTCCCACATCCGGACCAGGGAGCGTATCGCGGTCCATAAAAACAGCGCGATGCCGGGCACCCACATGAGCGTGCCGCCGAGCTGTTGATCCTGCAACGGCGTCAATCCCCAGGCGGCGGTGGTAGCGAGGTGCCAAGGGAACATCGGTCGGTCGGCGAAAGTCAGCACGGCGCCGAGCAATCCCATGTGCACGAAGGTCAGCATTCCGGCAGCAAGCACCTGGGCTGTTTGCCGTGGCGAATGATCGAGCAATTCCCGCCACAGCAGGATGCTGCTGCCGAACAATGTCACGTGCATGATCCAATACACGCTTACGGACCTGAACGTTGCCTCGTACGGAACCGGCATGTGCCAGAACCACAGCGCGAAGAAAAACACCACGGTGCTCGACCACAGCGGCCACGACTGGGTCGAGGCGTGCGCTCGAGGCAACCCGGCTGCGATCAACGGAGCCGCCACCAAGATCAGGACCATGTGCTGAGCAATACGGGCCGAGAATAGCGCGACCGATAGTGCGCAAAGCGGCGATAGAAGCGCGGCCGACGCAACCAGCCATCCGCTGACCGCATAGACACGATATCGGCCCGCTCCAAGAGAGCGGCGATTACCCAAGGCGACCAGATTGCACGCGCAAAGCGCGAAAAGAGCCAGAATGAGCAGGGGGTCCAAATTAAAGCGCGCGAGGAGTTCGCCGGGATGGGGCGCTGTTCCGCAATACGGCAACTGTTGGATCACGGTCCCCTCTCCTCATCGACTCGAGACGACTAGGTCCTTCGCGTCCAACGCGGAATCTGCCCATGCCTTGTGAATTGAAACAATCATACCAGCCAGCCGTACGAAATGGTTGGCCGATCGCGAATCGCCTGGTCCGAACGGCGTACTGCTTCGTAGCCCTCTACCCGGGGAAGCAAGCGCTCATACTCTTTCTTGACCACCGAGTAGCACTCACAGGCGCGCTTCGCCAACGCCTGGCGGTCCAGCACCACGATGTGGCCGCGCGAATAACGGATCAGGCCGGTGCGCTGTAGTTTAAGGGCAGCCTCGGTTACGCTTGCGACGCACACCCAGCATGTTGGCGATCAGTTCTTGCGTCACGACTATCTCGTCGGCCTGCAGTCGGTCCAGGCTCAGCAGCAGCCAGCGGCAGAGTTGTTGATCTAGCGTATGGTGGCGATTGCACACGGCCGTTTGTGCCATTTGGGTAATCAGTGCCTGGGTGTAGCGCAGAAAGAGGTGAAGCACGGCCCCGGCACGATTGAACTCATCCTTCATGATCTGCGCCTTCAGCCGAAGACCCTTTCCGGCGCTTTGCACCACCGCCCGACTCGGGGTGGACTCGCCCCCCATGAACAGCGAAACCCCGACGACTCCCTCATGACCGACGGCGGCAATCTCCGCGGACGCCCCATTCTCCATGACATAGAACAGCGAGACAATGGCGGTCGTTGGAAAGTACATGTGGCTGAGCGCGACGCCCGGCTCGTACAGTACGGAGCCCAGAGGCATTTCGACGGATGCGAGTCTGGGGAGCCAATACTCCCATACGGAATGCGGCAGCGAGGCCAGCAAGTGATTTCCGGGAGAAACGGCGTTCACCAATATCAAAACCGGTCTGCGGTTAATGATCCTTTGTCAGGAGCGCGACCACGCAATCGGCCGCGGACATTCAATGGCATCTTTTGCGTTGCCGCGCTAATGGTAATTGACAAAGATTAAAAGACAGCGAAACGGGCATTAGAAAAGCAATCGTGAGTGCCCCTGCCGGGGCGCACCGGCCGGTACGCCAGCGCACAGACCGAATGAATCCCCTCGTGCTCCAATAGCGATGACCGAAGCTCGTTATCGATAGGAGAGGAACATGGATCTGCTGATTCTCTTGATTGTGCTGTTGGTGCTGTTCGGCGGCGGCGGCGGTTTGTACTGGGGAATGGGCGGGGGCTGGGGGATTGGTCCGATCGGATTGATCGTTGCCGCTCTTGTGATTGCCTTCCTGGTGTATGGTTATCGTGGCAGAAGGAGCAGCCGACTTTAGGCGACGTGTATTCGGCGTGCTCTGACACGATGTGTGATAGCGAACAGACGGGCGCGCGGATTTGGGTTGAAAAATATCCGTCGCTAAATCGGTTTGACACGGAGAGATGTATGTTACATAGCATGAAGGATCTGGAGGGTTACACCATTGGTGCGACCGACGGCGTCATTGGTCACCTGAAGGACTTCTACTTCGATGACGAAGCGTGGGTCATCCGTTATCTCGTAGTGGAGACGGGTGAATGGCTCGCGAGTCGACGAGTATTGATATCTCCCATCGCCATCAACCAGCCCAACTGGTCCGAGAAGAGTTTTCCGGCGGCAATCACGCAAGAGCAAGTGAAGAACAGTCCGAGCATCGATACCGACAAGCCGGTTTCGCGGCAGCATGAGATAGCGCACTCCGGGTACTACGGGTACCCGTACTATTGGGATGGTGGCGGCTACTGGGGCGATGGCGTGGATCCGGGGATGATGTTGTTGGGCGTTGGTGGGCCGGGCGAACACCGCAGGGCGCAGGTACGAAATTCTCCCGCAGAGGTCGAAACGGACGACGAGCGACGGCAACATGGTGACCCGCATCTGCGCAGCGGCAATGCGATTACAACATACGACGTACATGCGACGGACGGCGATATCGGCCATGTCCAGGATCTTCTTGTCGACGAGAAGTCCTGGGCGATCCGCTATATCGTCGTCAATACCAGCAACTGGTGGGTAGGTCACCAGGTGCTCGTCGCGCCGCAGTGGATCGCGAGCGTGAGCTGGGATGACAGCAAGGTGTCGGTGACCCTAACTCGCGACGCGGTGAAGAGTTCGCCGGCTTATACACCTGGGACTCGGATGGAGCGCGACGAAGAAGCCCGCATTCATGATCATTACGGACGATCTGGATACTGGGCACGTGAAGTGCAACTCCAGAATCCGGAATTTCGTACTATTCCATCCGTGTCGCCCGGCTCGATCGGCAAGACCTACGATAGCGTCACCAAGGAAAAGCGTCACGGCCTTTGATCTCCCGCGCCGAGCCCGCGCAGGAATACGCGAGCGGTCTGCGCGCATTCGACGGCGAGTGACGGGCAGCGCTTCGAGCGTCAGTGGCAACTGGATTGGAGGGTATACCTCCGTGCGATAACGCACCGACGGTGCGCACTTGCCAGGCTATCGTATACCCAAGGAGCATTAGGTCGGAGGCTCGTGTGATGAGTGCCGCTACAACACCTCGTGTCGGGCGCGAGTTCGACAGGTTTCTCTACGCTTCAGTCTGTGACGACAACAACGGCATGCCCCTGACCGTTCTCTCGGCACTGGCACGAATGGACGTCGATCCGTGGGCGGAGGCCTCGAAACTCACGCAATTGCCGCAAGAGAGCGCGGTGACGCAACTCGCCTCGCTGCTCGGCGCGCTACGAAATGCGCCCTTTGCAGGCCTGGATCCCGCACGTATCGCTGCCCCATTAATTGCGCTCTTGCCGTGCCCCCGCAATCGTGCGCCTTCCATGCTCAGAGCCTTTGCGCAGACGGCCCCGACAAAACATGCCGCGGCCGTCTCTACCGTGTTGACCGTCTCGACTTATTTGATCTTTATGCTGTTGAGCCAGTGGCTAATGGGGAGCCTTCAGGCGCCTAGACAGATACAACCGCCCGCGACCTCGGCTCCCACGATCGATTCGCCGAGCGTGCCGGCATCGAGTGAGGGGCCACAAAACCCCGGCAAGTAAATGGCAAACGAGAACTGCCTGTGCTCGCGCTGAACGGCGGCTCCTCATCCCTCAGGTTCGGCCTCTACCGCGTACGCTCCTTACAGACCCAACGACTGGTCCCCGGCGAGACGGAGTGGATCGGCGAGAAGGCGGCCGTCTTATACGACGAAGACCCGAAAGGCAACTCGGTGCTCGGCGAGAGCGCTGTGAGAGATGTCGACAGTAGGACTAACGGGGAATTCAATAATCCCAGGGCTCCCACGCTTCCCAGTTGAAGGCGGGGTTCGAGTAGACCTGCGCATTGAAGTCGTCGTCTCGGCGGCGTTATTGTGGCGCTTCAGATCGCGCTCGAGTTCCTTGACCCGTTGAACGAACTTGTGCGCCGGCAATTGTGCCAGTAGGCCTCGGCGCTCCGCCGTATCTGCCGGCCGAACGAGAAATCCCGCGGCCGCGAGGTCGTTTTCATGATCGACGATGCAGGTGGTGGCAACCGCACGGCACGAGAAGTAGTTCCCGCTTACGCAGCGATCGCCAACGCGGTTCATATACCGTTGATTCGATAGAACGTTGCGACCTCACCCCGAGCGGACTTAAGCACAATTTCTTCATTGTTGAACGACACGATCTCGCTTGTGGCGGACCCGTTCTTAAGATGCTCGTGTTCTACGCCATCGACCGACAATGTCACAGTTCTGCCGGCGACATTCCAAGTGCCGCTGATCGTGCCTGTGACACCTTGGGAAAGAGTATTGGCGATAAACCCCCTTTGATGTAGTTGGCAGACGAACCGCCCGTCGATGTTAATCGACATGATCTCTTTCTCATCGCCGACCGTGCCTTGCCAACGACCGACGAGTTCCTTTGAATACTCCGCTTCCGGGATGGCAGGCCATGATTTTGCACAGGCTACCAAGCAAGCTGCTAATGCGACTACCGCAATTGTTTTCGCCCACACCGCGCAATTATTGCTTCGTCGCCACTCTGATCGGTGGGAAATACGACGCTCGCGCTGGAATCTGGCCACCAGATCGCACCGGCTCACTCGCGCAAGGATCTTCTTCGGGATCTTAGGGTCATCTGGTTTCGAGTTTAACGATTTCCGATCTGCCGACGCACCAGACCCGCGACGGGATTGCCGTTGGCCAAGGCCACCGTATAGGCCACACCATCAGCGTGGTAGTCACGATAATCCCAGCCAAATAATGCATGATAGAAGCGCTTGGCGCCGGGAAGATCCGTGGTCTCGAGATCAAGCCAAATAACTTTTCCCACGAGATGAGTGTCGTTGGAGGGACTCGACAGTGCCGGTACTTCAAACGATTCGGCGCCGGCCTGCAGACAGAGACTCCCGCCGAGTCCGGCGGCCAATGCAAGCAACGCTGGGTAACGCGGGAACAGGCGAGGGCGCTGCTTTATCACGCTCCAAGCATCCCCTATAGCCGAGATCCGGTCTGTACGTTGCCGAACGGTGAAGCCTGTCGGTCGGAGGCCTGCGGAAGTGCGGTGCAGCAGAATCACGTCGTTCCCGCGGCGCCCGCCCACGCGCGTTGGTTTGAGGTGGACCGCGACCAGGGCCGGCCGAATCAAGTTCGAGGCTGCCGGAAGAAGATCTTTGCGCCGCCGCGACCGTAGAGCGATCGGCTTTCGATGTGTTCGATGTTGCCGACCGTTCCCGTGAGCTGGCGCTCGCAGCAGTAGATGATGCGACCGGACATGTCTTCCGGTGTCAAGCCGTTGTAGGTCCAGACGACCGCGACGACGGGTATGCCAATGTTCGGAAAATTATCGGTAGGTGTGC
>Ga0302326_10019483_pt1 | contig 14013 bp, 11 predicted proteins | sample Palsa_T0_3_FD_202264 | JGI IMG/M metagenome (GOLD analysis project Ga0302326, IMG submission 202264) | Peat permafrost microbial communities from Stordalen Mire near Abisko, Sweden - Palsa_T0_3 | ecosystem: Environmental > Terrestrial > Soil > Palsa > Peat permafrost | place: Sweden: Abisko... | reverse complement strand
TTTTCGCAGCAAGCATTCTGTCCTGCCAAACGTCACTGCTGGCTAGTTTGATCGCGAAGTCGATTCCGGCGTCGGGTGAAATCCCAAGAAATCGCTCGATCTTTGCCGCTTCGATCTTCCAGTCGCTTTCTTTCCCTATTTCCTCGTCCGTCAGTTGCAGAGCGACCGGCACACAGCCGATTGGGCCGTCACGTTGAACCTCCCCCCATCTACTGAAAAGTAGTTGATAGACGGACCTCTGGCGCTCATCGGTGCGGGAGTCTCTTTGTCCTGCGGCGAAGGAGTCGGTGCGTCTTGTAAGTCAGGGCACGTCGGCCACCTTTCTTCCCCGTTGGCAGCGATAGCCTGTTCCTTGGCTTTGATCTTATCGAGCCTGGACTTCAGTGTCTGGAGCCGATGCCGATAAAAGCCCGGGAAACGATCGCTGACGTCCGCATATCCGCCGCCAGTCCACGTATAGATCACGGGAAACACCGCGTCGTAGTCTGCGCAATCTTGAAAAACGTAAGTGCCATCGACTACGAGTTCGAGATGCCCGTCGCCCTTGAGGTCTTGGATGATTTCGTCGGCTTCGAATCGGTTTTCGCTGATGCTGTAAATGGCGAATCCCGAACTATCTTTGTCAATAACGTCGACCTCTCCGTCTTCGCACCTCGAGCCGGGCTGTTGAATCACGAGCGACAAAGTTCCGGAGCGACGCAAATCGACGAATCGAAAGGTCTCAAGATCGTCGGCGTCGAATCCGGATCGGTCAGACCACAGTTCGTTCAAAAGAGCTAAGACGTCGCTCTTCGCTGGCGGACTTGCGGCTAGATCGTCCGCCGCTTTGACTGACCAGTCAGATGTCGCAAGAAGCGGTTCAGACGCGGACTTCACGGACGGCGCCACGATGAGCGACCACAGCGCGATGATAAATCCGAACGCACATGCAGCCTGCCGATTCACGCCGTTGCCCGAATCAAGTCCGCGCAAATTTTACCATTAAAGAAATTGAAGAAACTGGAGCGGGTGATCGGTTTCGAACCGACGACCTTGTGCTTGGCAAGCACACGCTCTACCAACTGAGCTACACCCGCTCGCGGAGCGATCGACCGGACTAATTTTTGTATCGGCGCGCGGACCCGTTGTCAAATCGCCGCGCGCTTGCCGACCCGGTCCGTCGATCGCCGGCGCATCGCCGCCAGCGCCTTGATGTAGTAGTCGACGCCCGACCAGATGCTGACGATCATCGCGATCCACAGCACGAACATGCCGGCCGCGAAGAAGTCAACGTGGATATAGGTGTAGCGGATTAGCAGCGCCTGCAGCGCTATCGCCTGCAGTGCCATCTTGTACTTTCCGAGCTCGCCGGCCTCGATAATCTTGCCTTCCGACGCCGCCACCGCGCGTAGTCCCGTCACGAGAATTTCCCGTGCGACGATCACGACGACCATCCAGGCCGGCACGTTCGGCGTCCGCGATACTCCCGCGAGCATGATCAGCACGGCGGTCACCACAATCTTGTCGGCCAGCGGATCGAGGAACTTGCCGAGCGTGGTCTGCGAATCGTAGTTGCGCGCGATATAGCCGTCGAGGTAGTCGCTGAGCGTCGCCAGCAGAAAAACCGCCGCCGCGATTCCCGCCGCCGTCCGGCCGTTGAGCGTGAGAAGGTAGACCAGCAGCGGCGCCGTGCCGATTCGAAAGAACGTCAGCAGATTAGGAGTCGACAAAGGCACGCCCGGCCTCTAATAGATAAAGCTATGGAGTTGTCCGCCGCCTGCACTGAGGATAAGGCAAACGGCGGAGCGTCGCAAACAGACCCTTAACGGGCTTCGCCCGAGGCCACTAACCGGCTGCTCCCGAGGCCACGAACCGACCGCGCCCGACGCCATCAATGGGCTGCAGCTGAGGCGGCGACCGGGCTCCGGCTCAGGCTGTCGCCGGCGCCGGCACTGCCGCGCCGGTATAGGCGAACGTCAGCCCGTCGGGCCCCTTCTCGACCGTCACGGTGCCGCCCTTAGAGAGCCGTCCGAAGAGGACTTCGTCAGCCAGCACGCGCGAAATTTCCGTCTCGATCAGCCGTGACAATGGACGCGCGCCGAAATGCGGATCGTAACCGCGCTCGGCCAGCCATTTGCGCGCTTCCGCCGTCACCTCGAGCGTGACGCGCTGCGTCTTCAGCCGTCCGGCCAGCTCACCGATGAACTTGACGACGACCTGCTCCATCACGGCCGAGCTCAGCGCGCCGAATTCGATCGTCGCCGAGAGCCGGTTGCGGAACTCGGGGCTGAACATCTTTTCGATCATGCCGCGCGGATTGCCGTGCGAGACTTCTTTGCCGAAACCGATCGTCTGCCGGCTCATCTCGTAGGCGCCGGCGTTGGTGGTCATCACCAGCGTGACGTTGCGGAAGTCCGACTTGCGGCCGTTGTTGTCGGTCAGCGTGGCATGGTCCATCACCTGCAGCAGAATGTTGAAGACGTCGGGATGGGCCTTTTCGATTTCGTCGAGCAGCAGCACGCAGTGCGGCGTCTTGGTGATCGCGTCGGTCAGCAGGCCGCCCTGATCGAAGCCGACGTAGCCCGGAGGCGCGCCGATCAGCCGCGATACCGTATGGCGTTCCATGTACTCGCTCATGTCGAAGCGGACGAACTCGACGCCCATCACGCGCGCGAGCTGGCGGGCAACTTCGGTCTTGCCGACGCCCGTCGGTCCGGCGAACAGGAAGGCGCCGACCGGGCGATCCGGATGCGACAATCCCGAGCGCGCGAGCTTGATCGCGCGGGCGACCGCATCGATTGCGGCGTCCTGCCCGAACACAACTTCCTTGAGCTCGGCGTCGAGATTCTGCAGCCGGCTGCGATCCGACGCCGACACGGTGCGCTCCGGAATCTTCGCCATCCGGGCGACTGTCCGTTCGGTATCGCGCACACCGACCGTCATCGTCTCGCCCGACTTGGCGCGCAGATGGGCCGCGACTCCGGCCTCGTCGATAACGTCGATCGCTTTGTCCGGCAGGTAGCGATCATTGATATAGCGGGACGACAATTCGACCGCCGAGCGCAGCGCCGCAGCGGTATAACGGACCTTATGATGCTTTTCGTAGTAGCTCTTGAGACCGCCCAGAATCGCGATCGCCTCTTCCTCAGTCGGCTCGGCCACGTCGATTCGCTGGAAGCGCCGTGCCAGCGCCTTGTCGCGTTCGAACGAGCGCTTGTACTCCTGGTAGGTCGTTGATCCGATACAGCGCAGCTCACCCGAAGCGAGCGCGGGCTTGAGCAGATTGGAGGCGTCCATCGTCGATCCCGACGCGCTGCCCGCGCCGACGATCGTGTGGATTTCATCGATAAAGAGCACGCGGCGGCGGTCGGCCGTCGCAGCCCGGATAACGGCCTTCAGCCGCTGCTCGAAGTCGCCACGAAAGCGCGTGCCTGCCAGCAGCGCGCCCATGTCGAGCGCGTAGAGCTGAACGTCGCGCAGGGCGGGCGGCACGTCGCCGTTATGAATCGCGAGCGCCAACCCCTCGGCCAGCGCCGTCTTGCCGACGCCGGCTTCACCGACGAAGACCGGGTTGTTCTTGCGCCGGCGCAGCAGAATATGGATCGCACGCTCGATTTCGCGCGCGCGTCCGATCAGCGGATCGATCTGCCCCTTGGCGGCCTTCTCGGTCAGATTTATCGCCCAGGTCTTGAGCGCCTTGGACGGCGAGACTTTGCGCTCGCCGCCGTCGTCGCCATGCTCATCGTCGTTGTCGTCTTCCGCTTCCGGCGGATCTTCGGCCGAACCGCGCGCCTCGCGCTCGCTGTCGGCGCCGATTTTCGAAACGCCGTGCGAGAGAAAATTGATCACGTCGAAGCGGGTCACGCCGGCTTCCTGGAGAAAGAAGATCGCGTGCGACTCGTTCTCGTGAAACATCGCGACCAGGACGTTGCCGCCGTTGATCTCCTGGCGGCCGGTCGACTGGACGTGAAGGGCCGCGCGCTGGAGCGCACGCTGCACACCGAGCGCGTAGCGCGGGGCGACATCCTCGGTGCGCTGGAGCCGCTCGACCTTTTCGTCGAGAAAGCGCACCAGCTTGCCTTTGAGATCCTCGATGTCGGCACCGCATTGGCGCAGGATGTTGGCGGTCGTCACATCGTGAAGCATCGCGTAGAGCAGATGCTCGAGGCAGACGTACTCGTGACGCCGGTTGGCCGCCTCGGTCATCGCAAGCTGAAGGGTAACCTGCAATTCGCGGCTTATCATCACGCCCGACGACGGCATCGCAGCTCCATCCGTCCTGGAATTAGGTTTGTCATTCTTTCTCCATCACGCATTTGAGCGGATATTGATATTGTTTCGACAACTCCTCGACCGTTTTTACGCGCGTTTCGGCAATTTCAAAGGGATAGACGCCGGCGATGCCCATGCCGTTCTGATGGACATGGAGCATGATCCGGGTCGCCTCCGCATGGGCTTTATGGAAGACGGTCTTCAGCAGATCGACAACGAATTCCATCGGTGTGTAATCGTCGTTGAGCAGGATGACCTTGTAAAGCGGCGGCCGCTTGGTCTTGGCCTGCTGCTTGGTGCGGCGCTCGGTGACGGTGCTGCCACCACCCGAACGCCGACGCCCGTCGGCGTCGTCGCCTTCAGCCTGCGCGGTAGGAATCGGCATAGACAAATGCTCTCTCATCGCCGCCCGCGGCCAACCCGTGGAGGTTGCCGCACTTACAGAAGATAGCAAACCGTTTACCACCAAAACGAGTATATCACAGATTGGGCCGATCACGCGCTGCTTGACGCGAGGCCCGTGACGGTTAAGCTCCTAGTGCTGATGGACGGCAAAGGAAGCGCGGCGCGGGTTGACCTGCGAGTAGACCTGGTCGAAGGAATCGATCGGATTGCGCGCGATGAATGGAACGCGCTGGTGCGCGACGACGACTCGCCGTTTGTCGATTGGGACTGGCTCCATGCGATGGAGAAGTCCGGCAGCGCGGTGCGCAAATCCGGCTGGAGCCCGTACCATCTGACGCTGCGCGATTCCGCCGATACGGTCGTCGCGGCCTGCCCCGTCTATCTGAAAAGCCATAGCATGGGCGAATTCGTGTTCGACCACGGATGGGCCGAAGGGGCTGAAAGCGCCGGTATCAGTTACTACCCGAAGCTGCTGGTGGGCGTGCCGTTCACACCGCATACGGGTCGCCGCTTTCTTACCCGCGACGACGATAGCCGCGCTGGCCTGATAGCGATTCTCGGGCGCGCTCTGATTTCGCTGTGCGCCGACAACAAGCTGTCGTCGGTCCACGTCAACTTTTGCGCCGACGATGAATCCGCGGCGCTGGGCGACCTCGGCTACCTCGAACGGCTCGGCTACCAGTACCATTGGCGCAACGCGGAGTTCCGCACCTTCGACGACTACCTCGCCGAGCTCAAGCACAAGCGTCGCCACGCGATTCGCCATGAGCGCGCGGCGCTCGAGAGCCAAGGCGTCGCGATCCGGGTCGAGAGCGGCGACGAGATCACCGACGCCTCGTTCGACGCGATGTTCGAGCTGTACAAAACGACCATCGACAAACTTTACTGGGGGCGACGCTATCTGACGCCCGCGTTTTTCGACCTGGTTCGCGACAACTTCAAGCGTCACATTACATTCGTCGGGGCCTGGCGCGAAGGCGAACTCATCGCCGGCACCTTCAATCTGAACAAGGCCGGCGTGATGTACGGGCGCTACTGGGGATGCTTCGAGGAGTTGCGCTTCCTGCACTTCAACGTATGCTACTACGCGTCGATCGAGCACTGTATCGGGCACGGATGGACTCGCTTCGAGCCGGGCGCGGGCGGCGAATACAAATGGCTGCGGGGCTTCAATCCTGCCGTCACCCGCAGCGCGCATTATATCGTGCATGAAGGGCTGCGCGACGCGATTAAGCGCTTCGTCAAGCGAGAGCGGCGCGAAGTCGAGGCCTGGATTGCGCAGGGCAACGACAAGAGCCAGTTCCGCCAGCCACCTCCGCCGCCTTCCAATATCGAACGGCAGTAGCCGCTTTACGAACCCGGGAGTCACTTAAGGGACGGATCGTCGTCGAACGGCAATTCCGCCGTGGCGCCGACGCCGGCCACGCGGGTGCGATAGCGGTTCAGATGGTTGCGCGCGACCTCATAGGCTTCCTGAGCCTTCAGTAGGGATTTACCAATATCGTCGAAGCGGCCCTCGAAGTTAGCGAACGACTTCTGCGCCTTGCGCAACTCTTCGGTCGCCGCCTCATAGCCCTTGCTGAATTCGTACATCTTGAAGACCATCGCGATCGCCCGCAGCATGAAAATCAGCGTGTTGGGCGAGACCGGATAGACGTTGAGCTTATTGAGCGTCTCACCGAGATCGCCATTCAGGACCGCTTCCATGAACAGCGTCTCGCTGGGCAGATACATCAGCGCCATATCCATCGTGCCGTTCTCCGGATGGATATATGCCGCGATTCGCCGGGCCTGCTCCTTCATCACACGGGCGAACTCGATCCGCGCGCGCTCGAGCACGGCCGGATCGTTGCTTTCGAACAGCGCCAGGATCTGCTCGCGCGGAAATTTCGCATCGATCGGCAGGATACGGTCCGGGAACTTGATGATCGCGTCGGCGCGCGCCAACCCGTTCTGACCGGTGTTCGCCTGCAACTCGTACATCGAGGACGGCAGAAAATCGGCCAGCAGCCGCTCGAGGCTGGCCTCGCCGAACTTACCCCGAAGGTGCGGCATCTTGAGCAGGTTGTTGAGGTCGTTTATCGAGGCGCCAATCGCGCCAACATTGCGCAACTGCTCCTCGGCAGCCTTCAGATGCTGCTGAACCTTTTCAAACTGCTGAAAGCCTTCGCGAATATTCTCATTGAGCTTCTGCTGTACCTCGCCGCTGATAGCGATGAGCTTCTCGTCTATCTCGCGCCGAATCTGTTCCAGGCTCACGCGCGTCTGTTCCGATAGCGCGGAAATTTCGAGCTTCAGCGACTTCGCCTGCTCCTCCCGGCCGCCGGACAATTGGCGCTCCAGCGAGACCGTCAGATCGCGAAATCCGCCGCTGATCCGATCGGACATATCCTGCCGGATATCGCCCTTCACGCGCTCGACGCGGCCAGCCATATCTGCCGTCGCCGCCGTCAGCTTGGCAGCCAAATCGGCGCCGTTGCGCCCGACCTCTTCCGCCATCTCGGCAACCCGACTCTCATTCGAAGCGGCGCTTAGTTTGCGGATGATCAAAAACGTGCAAATGACGATCAGTGCCGCCAAAGCAATCGCCGCGATAAGTATCTCCACTCGATCGACCTCCACCTCATCCTATTATGCATTCCGCCCGGACAACCGTTGTCCTGGGTTGACCCGAGTTGGTCGCGACGGCTCGGCGCGTAGGCGGTCCATGCGCGCAACTGCTATTTTCGATTCTGCGCCGCGTGGTCCAAACGGGACCGGCGTCGAAGGCATCAGCGGTTGAAGGAATTTTTCAAAAAAGGTCACAGCATCATCGTGCTGGGCACCGGCGGCGTCGGTAAGACGACGATCGCGGCCGCCCTCGGGATGGGCGGCGCGCTCGGCGGCCTGCGCACGGCGGCGATCACGATCGATCCGGCCCAGCGTCTGCGCGACGCCCTCGGGATGCGTACGCTCGGCGGCACGCCGACGCGGATCGAATCGCGCCGATTGCGCCGCGCCGGAATCGACGCCGATCTTCCGCTTTACGCGATGGTCCTCGACGTCCGCGGCCGATGGGACGCGCTGGTCGAACGGCTGATCGCCGATCCGATCGCGCGCGCCGCGATCCGGCACAACCGATTCTATCGCAGTCTCGCCGGTCAGTTCGCAGGCTCCGACGCTTACGCGGCGCTCGAGCAGCTCTACGATCTTCATGAAAATGGCGGCTTCGACCTTGAAATCGTTGATACGCCTCCCGCGGCGCAGGCCTTCGAGTTTCTGCAGGCGCCCTCGCAACTGGTGCGGCTGCTCGATTCGGACGTGACCCGGCTGCTTGCGGCAGGCGGCGCGATAGGTGGCGGCTTTGCTCTGCGAATTGCGGGCAGCGCGGCTCGCTTCGTCGCGCGCGAACTCGAAAGTTTCGCCGGCGTCGAGATGCTGTCCTCTATCGCGGACTTCTTCACTTCGGCCGCCGGCGCGTCGACCGGGCTGCTCGATCGCTTTCGCAAAGCCGACGCTCTGCTGCACAGCTCGCACGTCCACTTCGTGCTCGTCACCACCGCCGAGCGCGACCGCCTGATTCATGCGTGCGAGATGGTTCGCGAGATTCGCACTCGCGGGTTGACTCTGGGAGCCATCGTCATCAATCGGTTCCTCGATGAGGAATCGTGGGAGGAATTGCGCCTGAAGCATCGCGGCGCGGCGATCAAGGCGCTCGACGCGATCGTCGGCGACTCCGATGATGACGCTAGCCTCGCCGCTATTACCGCATGGCTGCGCAGCCATGCTCGCTCGATGCGCACCGAGGTCACGCGGGTCGAAGAGTTCGTGCGCGGACTGCCCAAGGCCGTCCGAGTCCTCGCGGTGCCCGCGCTGCTCGACGATGCTGTCGATCTTGCAGCCCTCAACCGTATCGCCGGTTACCTCAGTCTCGACCTGCCACCGTCGATCGATCGGCGCACCGGCCGTGCAGCGAGCGGTCGCCCGCGCGGCGCAGCCGCCTGAATGGCCGTCCAATCGCTCCAGATCACCCAGATCAGCCGAATCGATCGCCGGAGTGAGTCTGTAAGCCGGGTTCTGTGCCCTTGCGGGCGACGGTCATTCCTCTTGGCCGGTGATTGCTCGCCGGCTCCAGCGACCATACCCGAGGGATTGAGCGGGCCGCTCACCCTCCTATTTGGTCTTGCTCCGGGTGGGGTTTGGCATGCGCGCACGATCACTCGCGCGCCGGTGGGCTCTTACCCCACCATTTCACCCTTGCTCCCGTTACCGGGGGCGGTCTGTTTTCTGTGCCACTTTCCGCGGGTCGCCCCGCGCCGCCGTTAACGGCCACCCTGCCCTATGGAGCCCGGACTTTCCTCCCCGCATAAACGGGGCGACCGTCCGACTCACTCCGGCTGGGACAGATTGTAGCATCGCGAGCCGAGCACGCGCGCACAGATCACCACCAATCGTACACAGGTGCGTGGCGGATGCGATTGCGCTGGCGCCGGGTGGGGCGATCGGCACCGGCGCGTACGATCAGGATTCGGGAAAGCTCAGAATCCGCTGGCAGTTCGGGCAGAAGTGAATCTCCTGAAACTTCTGGATCTCGTTATAAAGCTGCGGCGGCAGCCTCATACGGCAGCCCTGGCAGGTACCCAACTTGGCCTGCGCCACGGCCATGCCGGCGCGACGATTGTAGATAACCCCGTAGCGTTGCAGCAGGACTGGATCGATAGCGGCACTCAGGCGATCGCGCTCGACGCGCTTGCGGCCGATTGCGGTCTTGAGTTCCTCGGCCTGCCCGGCGATTTCGATCTCCGCCTCGCGCAGCTCCTTGCGGCCGGTTTCGATAAGCCCGGTCAGCTCCTTGATTCGAGCCGCCCGTGGGTCTGCCCCTTCCATCTGGACGAGCAGATCGGCTTCGAGGCGTCCGTTAGTCTCCTTGAGCGATTCGACCTCGTGACTCAGCGCCTGCAATTCCTTGTCGTTGCGAACAAGGTTCTGCCGCATCCGCTTGTTACGGATGCCCGCCTCGCCCTCGGCCAATTCGCGTTCGAGCCGGCGCCGCGCCGTCTCGGCTTCCTTGTCTTCGAGGGTCAGGCGGTCGAGTTCGGTTTGACTGGCCTCAAGCCGGCCACGAAGTTCGTCGACGCGGCTGGTAACCACCCCGAGCGCGACGCTCAGTTCCTGCGTTTCACGGTCAAGCGCCTGAAGACTCGTCAGGCGCGCTAATTCCTCACGCAAAGTTGACCTCCCAGCGGGCGTGATCGCCACGAGTTTTAACCCGCGCGCTCAAAAAAATCGCTGATTTAGTCGTAAAAATGGAGAATTTATGTGGAATGGGCCCACCAGGATTTGAACCTGGGACCAGCCGGTTATGAGCCGGCAGCTCTAAACCTGGCTGAGCTATGGGCCCTCGCGAAGACATCAAAACTTTTCCATGTTAACAGCTTCGCGCCGCGATTTTAAGAGCCCCGACGATTATGATCACGCCGCGCTGCCACCCGGCTCGCCCCCGCGCCGCAGGCTTATCAACTCCTGCAGGCGGCGCGTCGCCTCGTCGCCGTCTTCTTCCCGCGCCGAGCGCGTGAGCGCCGTCGCTTCGCGCCGCGATCGGCGGCGACCGAGCGCCGTGCAATAGTCGTCGAGCATCGCGGCTGCCGCGCTGGGATCGTCGAGCGGCACGCTGACCATCACGGCGCCGATCCGGCCGCGCTGGGCGTCGGAAAATCGTTCGGCCATGAATTGATCGGGCGATTCCGCGGCGTCGTCGAACGAGCAGATCATATTGACGAACTCGGCCGCTACACGGTCTTCAAAATCGCGGGTCACGGCACGAGCCGCAATCGCGGGTCGCAGATCCGGCCGCGCCAGCGCGATCGCGACGACTCCCGCCTCCGCCTCGCCGGCCGCATCGAGTCCGCCCGCCGTCGCTCCTGCGCGACCGCCGGCTGCGTTTCCGGATCTCGATCCCGACCCCGAGCCGCCGGGCCTACGCGCGATACCGCGCAAAAGCTTCTCGTCGACGCCGAGCTGTTCGGCTGCCTTGCGGGCCAGCAAATCGAACTCGAACGGGTTGGTGATAAGCCGCAGCGTTTCGGCGACGTGCGACGCCGCCCGCGCCTTGCCGTCGATAGAGGCGCCGGCCGCTTTCACATTTTCGGCCAGGAAGAAATCGACCAACAGACCAGACGATTCGATCAGATCGGAAAAAGCTTTCGCGCCGCGCTCGCGAATCAACGTATCGGGGTCGAATCCCGTCGGCAGAAACGCGCCGCGTCCGAGCAGCCCGGCAGCGAGGAATATTTCGAGCGCACGTAACGACGCCTTGCGGCCGGCGTCGTCACCGTCGAAGCACGCGATCACGTTGCGAGTATGGCGCCCCAGGATTCGTAACTGGTCGACCGTCAGGGCAGTGCCGAGGCTGGCGACGACCTCCTTGCAGCCACTTTGCGCGACTGCGATTGCGTCGAGATAACCCTCGACGACGATCACGCGGTCGGCGCGGCCGATCACGCCGCGTGCCTCATGGATCCCGTAGATGCTCCGCGATTTTGTGTAGATTGGCGATTCGGGTGAATTGATGTACTTGGGCAGGCGCGTATCTAGCACGCGGCCGCCGAAAGCGATCGCACGACCCTGTCCGTCGCGAATCGGAAAAATAAGGCGTCCGCTGAAGAGCTCGCGAATCCCGCCGCCGTCACGCCGGATCAGTCCGGCGCGTTCTCCGGACGCGGCCAGGCCGCGACGATCGAGCGCGCGAGCGAGCGATCCCGAGCGGGCGGGCGCGAATCCGATCGTGAAGGTCCGCGCGGCCTCATCACCGATACCGCGGCGGACAAGGTAGTCGCGCGCCGCGGCGCCTTCCGGCGTTTTCCACAACACATGGCTGAAGAAGGCGGCGGCAACCTCGTTGGCGCGGTAGATTCCGTCGCGCTCGCCGGCCCCCGGTCCCGGCGCGGAGGTCTCCGGCAGCGTGACGCCGTAGCGCGTCGCCAGCGATCGCACCGCTTCGGGAAACGTCAGACCTTCCTGGCGCATCACGAAGTTGTACACCGTGCCGCCCGCGCCGCATCCGAAGCAATGAAAAAAGCCGCGTTCGGCGTTGACCGAGAACGACGGCGTCTTTTCGTTGTGGAACGGGCACAGGCCTGAATAGTTGCGGCCCGATCGGCGCAGGCGCACGTGGGCGCCAATTACCTCGACGATATTTGAGCGCTCGCGAATCTCTTCGATCTTGTTGTCGTCGTAACGGGTCATGACGCGCGTTCCAGATTGCGCACCAGATTGTGCAATCGACCGGGATAGTTGGTCATTATTCCATCGACGCCATTGGCCGCTAACTGGCGCATCAGGTCGGCTGCATCGACGGTCCATGTCAGCACACGCAGACCGCGCCGATGAGCTTCCGCGCAGAACTCCGCAGTCGCCAGATCGAAGCGCGGATTGACCGACCAGGCATCTAGCCTGCGCGCCGTTTCGAACATCGAGGCCGGATCGCGCTCGCCGAGGACGCCGAGCCTGATCGCAGGATCGATACTGGCGACTGTCGCGAGCTCATCGCGATCGAACGACGAGACCATCGCGGATCCATACGCATCGCGCCGCTTGATCAAATCAGCGACCGCACGGCCAGTGCCTTTTGCCTTGAGCTCAATATTGAGACCGCTGCATCCGCCGACCGCGTCGAAAACTTGATCGAGCTCCGGCAATCGCTCGCCGATGAACTTTGCACTGGATTTCCCGTCGAACCGGCGGGCCGCATCGAGAGTCTTGAGCTCCGCCATCGTCAATTCCGCGACGGCGCCGTGGCCGTCGGTCGTGCGGTCAACGGTGGCGTCGTGGATCACGACCAGCCTGCCGTCGCGCGACAGCTGGACGTCGAGCTCGCACCAATCGGCACCGTCGCGAACGGCTGCTTCAAATGCGCTAAGCGTGTTTTCAGGATATTCACCGCTGGACCCGCGATGGGCGATTATGAGCAGCGCCATCGACGACAAACCTCACACCTGAGAGTCTACCTTCCCCGTCGCCAAACCTAAACGACGCACCGATTTTCCCATCCACAGCGCGGACGCTGGCTCGCGCCGATGCCCTATCGATGACATATTCGAGCCATATTCGAGACTGAGCCGGGGCAACGTGGCGGTTACGAGGACAAAGAGCGACGCGACTTATCAGACGGCGACCTTCGCGGTGCCTTCCCCGATGGTCGACGACGCCGCCGCGCTCCTGATCGCATGGGGCGCGCTCGGGTGCGCCGTCGAACGTGTTTCACGCGCGGGACGGCCACGCGGACCGGTCGCGAATCTGCAGGCGTGGTTCAAACGTATCGCCCCGGCCGAACTCGCGCGGATCCACCATAAGTTGCGCGACTTGCGCATGATCGCAGGCGACGTGCCGCAGCTTTCGAACTTGACCGACCCCGGCTGGGCGACCATGTGGATGGATCGTTTCAAGCCGCTGCCAATCGGCCTGCGCCTGACAATCTTGCCGCCCTGGGAGACGGCTACGACTGCGAGTACGGTGCACGACGACGGGCGAGTCGGACTCATCATTCGACCCGGCCAGGGGTTCGGTACCGGACACCATCCGACCACTGCGGGCGCTCTGGTTGCGCTCGAAGATATCTGCAAGCGGACACCGCCGCGCGACGCGCTTGACGTCGGCACCGGATCGGGCGTGCTGGCGATCGCGATGCGTCTTTACGGAGTGAAGCGCGTCGTCGCGATCGACAATGATCCGGCGGCGCTCGAAAACGCACGCGAGAACGCCGCGCTGAATCAGATATCCGGGCTGCGTTTCTCGCTGGCGCGGGTCGAGACTTTCCGGCGGCGCTTAGATCTGGTCACTGCCAATATTCTGAGCTCGACATTGATCAGGATGGCGCCCACGCTCTGCAGGCTGGTGAATCGCGACGGCCGCCTGATCCTCGGTGGAATACTGGCGCGCGAACGCAGCGCGGTGTTGAAACATTATGGGCCGCCGATGAGGCTGATACGTTCCCGAATCGATCGCGGATGGGCCACCCTGGTACTGGGACGATGAGTCAGCCACGCCGCTTCGTTATCGATGATTCCGGCCTGGCCGGCGCTGTCGCGACCCTCACCGGCGGCGAGTTCCATCATCTGCGCGACGTCCTGCGGATGCGGGCCGGCGACGAGGTGACCATCATCGATGGACGCGGCCAGGAGCATCATGCGCGCCTTCGTGAAATCGGCCGGGACAGCGCGACGGCTGACATAATCGCGACCGCGACCCGGGTCGCGCCGGTGGAAATAATCCTGGCGGCGGCGGTAATCAAAGGGCCGCGAATGGACTTCATGGTCGAAAAAGCGGTCGAACTCGGCGCGACGGAGCTATGGCCGATCGTGACGGCGCGCACGCAGGTCC
>Ga0302326_10019480_pt1 | contig 14014 bp, 4 predicted proteins | sample Palsa_T0_3_FD_202264 | JGI IMG/M metagenome (GOLD analysis project Ga0302326, IMG submission 202264) | Peat permafrost microbial communities from Stordalen Mire near Abisko, Sweden - Palsa_T0_3 | ecosystem: Environmental > Terrestrial > Soil > Palsa > Peat permafrost | place: Sweden: Abisko... | reverse complement strand
ACCGAAGAGAGGTCCCCCTTGATGTGCGCGCCAGCGCCCAGGGTTTTCCGCAGGGCGACCACGAGAACGAGCATCCGCATCTCACCAAGCGAGAGTTGATCCACGATGAGCTGACTGATGCTGATTTTGGCCGTTCGCATGAACGACATCATACCCGATCATCAGTCCGGAGGGCAGCGCCAATCGCTCCCCCATGTATAATACGGCAAAAGGAATTCCAGATGCGTTATATCCTGCTTCTCCTCCTGACAACCACCGCTGGGGCCGCCGTTCTGTCCAACGGCCAGATTTCCTGCACGATTACCGAAAACGGCATCCAATCGATTTCCTTCTTGGGAAGGGTTGTCACCACCCCGCCATCCCCGGGATTTCCCACCCATCAGGGATTTTACGAATCCCTCGAATTTCCCCCGGACGAAGGAACTATCATGCCGGGGCCGGTCGTTCGTTCCATTCTCACCAGCACGCCCGTGGCCGTAATTCTGACCGATCTCCATTCCAATATGACCGTTCAATACACCTATTCCCTCGCCGGCAGCGACATCAACATGCAGGCGGTGCTGAAGAACAATGACACCCTGCCGTTCAGCAACATCATGATCGCGCTGCCGACGTTCGCGTTCGGGTCCGGCGTCGTTGGAAACATGAAAACCTACAACGCAGACTACATGATTAAAAATCCGCAGCATGTATTTCATCCGGGTACATGGTCTCCCTTGGCGGCTTCGTATGCTCACGACGAAAACTACGGACTGGCGCTGGACTGCAAATCCCATTTTGATAAACCATCGCTGTTTAATGCCTTCAGGCCCGGGGTGACCATGATTCGGCCGCCCACTGTCGCTGACATGACACTTTATATCCACGATTCCGTTCAGCCCGGCGATCGGCTGGTGGTTGAAGTGACGATGCATTTCACCAAAAAAACGGATTTACCATCGCTGCTTTCTTCTTACATTCGGGACTTCCGCAAATTTGCCGGACCCATGGAGTACCTGCCCGATGACCGCCCCTGGCTTCAATTCGCCGCTGGCGATTCCGCTCATCTCACCGCGCAAAACCCGTTGGGATACAACGGCGACGTTCGACGCCTTGATTTGCCCAGCGGCATCAGAAGTTTTGAAGACATGGTATGGCCCTGCAACGAAGTCACGCAGGGAACACTATTTTGGCAGCCCCAGGGATACAATCCGCGCGGATGCGAGTACCGTCCCGACTTTGACGTCTGGCCGGATTCCGTCTCGGCTAATTTGCCGGCGCTGATCGCGTGGTATCGGTCGAACGGCCTCAAATTCGGCCTTTGCACCCGTCCCGGGGAGATCGTCACACCCTCCGGGCCCAACACGGACCAGACCTGCCAGCTTGACGCAAACAATGCGTCGCAGATGGCCATGCTGATCGCGCGTTTCGATGCGGTGAAAAAGCGCGGGGTCAACGCTTTCTACCTGGACAGCTTTGGCACAGACCTCAACAGCTACCGAATTATGAAGCAATTGCGCGCCCACCTTGGAAATGCGGTCCCCACCTACAGCGAGTTTACCAGCGACCTGATGCTTCCTTACAGCGGCATGTACACTCAACTGGACTTGGCCAGCGCCGCCAAAAACGGGCCGCCTGGGAAGCTGGAGTGGTACGACGCCGATACGTTGACGGCGTTCCGTCTCCTCTATCCGCACAGCACGATCCTGGTCGACAAAATCGACGGCGAGTCATCACGGCCTCTGCTCACCCCGAATCAACTTGCCGCCTTGAAACTGACGCCGATTGTTTCAGATTTCCTGGCTTCGCAGTACAGGGTTTATTTTGAGGACCTGATCGCCAACCACATGAACGGCAACGTCTGGAAATGAACAGACAGCCCCACATCCGACCTCACGATGACAGATTAAACATTTTTCCGCGCTCGCGCTCCTATCGTGCGGAGCGTACTCTGATTATATGTTAGCAGAGGGAAAGGAATATCGGATTGAAATCAGTCATCGAAATGGCCGAACGCTTTCGTCTGCGAAAGCGCGTGGATAACGGCAGGCTTGTAGCCCGTTCGGCCGACGAGCCGCCGCTGCGGGCCGAGTTGTTCAACGACCAGCAACTGCAGAATCACGCGCGATTGCTGGCGGCCCTGCATACGGTCGATCCCAACGAACGGAATCGGCGTCGCGCCGATCGCCTGCTGCCGCGGTTGGCCAGCAACGAGGTCGCCCTCCGCGAGGCGTACGATCTGATCCTCGATGCCGTCAAACGCCATCGGCAGATTACTCCGGCATCGGAGTGGTTTCTCGATAACTATCACCTGATTGAAGAGCAGATTCGGATTTCCCGAACCCATTTGCCCCGAGGTTTCAGCCGGCAGCTTCCGGTCCTGACCAGCGGCGCCTCGGCCGGTCTTCCCCGCGTCTACGATCTGGCTCTGGAGTTGATCTCGCACGTTGATGGACGGATCGACGCGGACGGCCTGCGGGCATTCGTGGTCTCGTACGAATCGGTCAGCCCGCTGCGGCTGGGCGAATTGTGGGCGATACCCATCATGCTGCGTCTGGCGCTGCTGGAAAATCTCCGGCGCGTGGCGTGGCGAATAACCGCCGGACGGCGCGAGCGCGAGCGCGCCGACCATTGGGTCGAGCAATTGGTCGAAGTGGGGGCGCGCGAACCGACCCGAGCCGTCCTGGTTCTGGCGGATCTGGTGCGGGAAGACCCGCCGCTGACAACCGCGTTCGTTGCTGAGTTCGCGACACAACTTCAGGGCCGGGTCGCCACTCAGGCGTTTCCCATCTCCTGGCTGGAGCAGCGCCTCGCCGAGCAAAACCAGACGCTGGAGCAGGTATTTCAGGATGCCAGCCAGAATCAGGCCGCCGACCAGGTGTCCGTCGGCAACAGCATCAACAGTCTGCGCCTCCTGGGCGCGATCGACTGGCGCGACTTCGTCGAGGCGACCAGCGTCGTGGATCACACGCTGCGCAACGATCCGGTTCTTGTCTACGGATCGATGGATTTCGCCACCCGCGATCGGTATCGGCATGCCGTTGAAGAGATCGCCCGACACAGCCCGATGAGCGAAGATGAAGTCGCCCACAAAGCCGTCGAGCTGGCCCGGCGTCGTGCCGGCGCATCATCTCACAACGGCTCCGCCGCCGCCGACCGCAGGAAGCACGTTGGTTTTTACCTGGTCGATCGCGGCCGGCGCGATTTGCAACGCGCGGTCGAAGCCCGAACCACGCCGCTGCAGTGGATCGCCCGCTCGGCGCGACAATTTCCTCTGGCAATTTACCTTGGGACAATTCTGGCCATCGCCGCCGCCGTCGCGGCCCTGGCGCTTTGGCACGCCGCCCTGCATGGGGTGAATTTGTGGGGTCTGATCGTCTGTGGCCTTTTGCTGGCGATTTGCGCCAGCCAGCTTGCGATTGCCCTCGTGCATTGGGCGACGACGATCGTGGTGCGCCCGCGGCTCTTGCCCCGGATGGATCTTTCCCACGGCATTTCGCCGCGGGACCGGACGATCGTTGCCGTTCCCACAATGCTCGGCGACGCGGGCGAGATCGCCGATCTGATCGAATCCACGGAAGTTCGCTTTCTTGCCAACCGCGATCCGGCGCTTTCATTTGCCCTGCTGACCGATTTTCGTGACGCTCCGCTGGAAACGATGCCGGAAGATGAATCGCTCTTGCGGCAGGCGACGGAGGGTATCTCCACCCTCAACGCGAAATACGGCGGTGGGTTTTATCTCTTTCACCGCTCCCGGCGATGGAACCCAGGCGAAGGCGTTTGGATGGGGTGGGAGCGAAAACGCGGCAAACTTGAAGAGTTCAATGCCACCCTCCGCGGGACCGAAGGAAAATTCGACACCATCGTCGGCCCGATCGACCAGTTCGCCGACGTGAAATACGTCATCGCTCTCGACAGCGACACACAGCTTCCCCGCGATACGGCCCGGCAACTGATCGGAACCATGGCCCATCCGCTCAATCGGCCCGTTTACGACGAGAAACTGGGCCGAATTACGGAGGGGTATGCCATTTTGCAGCCGCGCGTCGGCGTCGCAATGCCCAGCGCCGCCAGGTCGCGTTTCGCCCGCCTGTTCGCCGGCGAGCCGGGGATCGATCCGTATACGCGCGCCGTTTCCGATGTTTATCAGGATTGTTTTGACGAAGGGTCGTTCATTGGCAAGGGGATTTATGATGTCGACGCCTTCAATAAGTCCGTCGGCGGCCGATTGCCCGACAACCGAATTCTCAGCCACGATCTCCTGGAAGGCGCTCATGCCCGCGGCGGGCTGGTCAGCGATGTTGTGCTGATCGAGGATTTTCCCCACGCATACCCCGCTGATGTAAGCAGGCGGTCTCGCTGGATTCGCGGTGATTGGCAGATCAGCGCCTGGCTGCTGCCGCGCGTGCCGGGGGGTGATGGGCGCGATTTGCCGAATCCCATTTCGCTGCTGTCCCGTTGGAAAATCCTCGACAACCTGCGCCGCAGCCTGGTGCCGCCGTCGCTGCTGCTCCTCCTGCTTCTCGGCTGGTGCCTGCCGGGCGAAGGGTTATTTTTCAGCCTGGTGGTGCTGGGAATCATGCTGTTTCCGCCGGTTCTTGCGGGTCTGGCCGAGCTGGCACGCTGTCCAGCGGATTCCGGATACCGTCAGCACGTTCGGTCCGTGGCTCGCCGGGCGGGCCGGCAATTGCTGCAGGTATTGTTCACGCTGGCGTGTCTGCCCTACGACGCGTTCATCAGTCTGGAAGCCATCGGCCGCACCGCGGCACGCATGCTTTTCACCCGCCGAAAGCTCCTGGAATGGCGAACCGCCCGGGACGCCCAGCGCACGGCGGGTACCAATCTATCGGGATTCTATCAGTCGATGTGGGTGCAGCCCGCGCTGGCGATCATCGCGATGCTGATATGTATGCTGCCGCACGTCCCATCGCTGGCGATCGCGGCACCGCTGGCCGCGCTGTGGCTCATCTCCCCCACGATCGCCTGGTGGCTCAGCCAGCCGGTTCGTCCGGCGACGTCCCGCCTGTCGCGCGATGACGAGCTTTTTCTCGGAGCCATCGCGCGCCGCACCTGGCGATTTTTCGAGACCTTCGTCACCGCCGCCGACAATTATCTGCCCCCCGACAATTTTCAGGAAGATCCTCCCATCGGCGTGGCCCATCGCACTTCGCCGACGAATATCGGCCTCTCTCTGCTGGCCAATCTGGCCGCGAGCGACTTTGGTTTTATTTCCGCCGCGGCGATGATGGAGCGGACCGGCCGCACCCTGACGACCATGGACAAGCTCTCCCGCCATCGCGGGCATTTTTATAACTGGTACGACACTCGCACGCTTGAGCCGCTCCGGCCGCTATACGTCTCCACCGTGGACAGCGGCAATCTCTCCAGTCATCTGCTGACGCTGGCCGCGGGATTCGATGAAATGGGTCAGCGCAAAATCGTTTCATCCGGCGTCTTTAAGGGAATCAGTCAGACGCTTCAGGAAATTATCGATCTGCCGCGCGGGCGCGACGCGGACCTCCTCGTCGATCCAATCCGCCGGCTGCGCGAGGGGCTGGGAACTCCGCCGCGAACCCTGTCGGGAATTTATATTCTTCTCCAACATCTGGCGGGCAGCGCGGAAGAACTGGGCCGTGGGCTGGACCCGCAATCGCCGGACCAATTGCGGAGATCGTTGCGGACGGTGGTCGATCAATGCCGCAGTTTGGCAGAGGAACTGAAAAGTCTGGCTCCGTGGGTCGATATGCCATCGCCCGACGCGCCGGCCGCGCCGCCGGACGACATGCGCAAACTATTGCGCCGGCTGGATGAAGTTCCGACGCTGACTGAGCTTGCCAAACTCGACGAAACCCTGCGGCCGGCAATCGATTCAGTCCAGGCTCCGGCTGTTGCTGACTGGATCACGAAGCTTCGCGATGCCCTCACCCTCGCCGCCGAGCGCGGGACGCGCCGTCTATCGGAATTGCAACAATTGGCCCTCCATTGCCGGGAGTTGGCGGACATCGAATTCGAATTTCTGTACGACGATCACCGCCACCTGCTGGCGATCGGCTATGACGTCGCCGAGCATCGCCGCGACCCGAGCTTTTATGATTTGCTGGCATCCGAAGCACGGGTCGCCAGCTTCATCGCCATCGCGCAGGGGAAGCTGCCCCAGGAGCACTGGTTCAGCCTCGGCCGGTTGCTGACCACCTCAGGCGGAAAAACCGCCCTGGTTTCCTGGAGCGGTTCGATGTTCGAGTATCTCATGCCGCTCCTGATCATGCCGACCTACGAGCACACGCTGCTCGATGAAACCTATCGCGCCGTCGTCGAGCGGCAATTTCAATATGGCCGCGAGCGCGGCGTGCCGTGGGGCGTTTCCGAGTCGGGATACAACAAAACCGATGCCCAGCTCAACTATCAATATTCCGCCTTCGGCGTTCCGGGAATGGGCCTGAAGCGCGGGCTGGCAAACGATCTGGTGATCGCCCCCTATGCGTCGGTGATGGCCCTGATGGTCGATCCCAAATCCGCATGCACCAACCTTCACCGCCTCGCCGACGAAAAGCGTTTCGGCCCCTACGGATTTTACGAGGCGATCGACTACACACCCTCGCGCCTGGCGCCCGATCAGACCAGCGTCACCGTCCGATCATTCATGGCCCACCATCAGGGCATGTCCTTTTTATCGCTGGCGTATGTTCTTCTGGGGCGTCCGATGCAGCGGCGTTTCGAATCCGATCCGGCGTTTCGCGCCACCGATCTGCTGCTGCAGGAGCGCGTTCCCAATACCCCGGTGGTCTTTCCCCATCCGGCCGAAGTCTCCGAGGCTCGTGGAACAACCGCCGAGACTACCCCCAATTTGCGCGTCTTCAAAACCCCCGGCACGCCGACGCCGGAAGTTCACCTGCTTTCCAACGGCCGCTATCACGTCGCCGTCACCGCCGCCGGTGGCGGGTACAGCCGCTGGCGCGATTTGGCCGTGACCCGCTGGCGCGAGGATGCGACCCGGGATTGCTGGGGAATGTTCTGTTACCTCCGCGACACGGAAACCGGACAATTCTGGTCCTCCGCCCATCAGCCCACATTGCGCCGCGCCAGTTCATACGAAGCGATCTACTCGCAAGGCCGCGCCGAATACCGTCGCAGGGATGGCGATATCGACACGCACGTCGAGATCAGCGTCTCGCCCGAAGATGACATCGAGCTGAGGCGCATCAGCATCGTCAACCGCGGCAAAACTCCGCGCGTGATCGAACTGACCAGTTATGCCGAGGTGGTCCTGGCGTCTCCCGCCGCCGATTTGGCCCATCCCGCGTTCAGCAATCTGTTCGTTCAGACGCAATTAATCCGACAGCGCCAGGCGATCCTCTGCACTCGCCGGCCCCGGTCGATCGCGGAGCGCCCGCCGTGGATGATGCACCTCATGAAGGTGGATGGAAACACCCGCGGTGTCGTCTCCTACGAGACCGATCGCGCGCGATTCATTGGCCGCGGCCGTTCACCCGCCGATCCTGCCGCCATGCACCGCCAGACCCTCGGCGACAGCGAAGGTTCCGTCCTCGATCCGATCATATCCATCCGCAACACCGTCATCCTCGAGCCGGATGAAACCGCCCGCGTCAACTTTGTCACCGGCGTTGCCGAGACGCGCGAAGCGGCGATGGGATTGATCGAAAAGTATTCCGACAGCCGCCTGGCCGATCGCGTGTTCGATCTTGCCTGGACCCACAGCCAGGTCGTGCTCCGCCAGCTCGATGCCGGCGAAGCCGACACCCAGCTCTACGGCCGCATGGCCGGCAGCATCCTCTACGCCAACCCGCGCCTGCGCGCCCCCGGCAGCGTGATCTCCCGAAACCGCAAGGGACAATCCGGTCTCTGGGGCTACGGCATTTCCGGCGATCTGCCAATCGTTCTTCTCCGAATCGCCGACCGCGCGCAGACCAATCTCGTGCGCCAACTGGTCATCGCCCACGCTTATTGGCGCGTCAAGGGTTTGGCCGTCGATCTGGTGATCTGGAATGACGATCAATCCAGCTATCGCCAGGCGCTTCAGGACATGATCCTGAGCGTGATCGGCTCCAGCGTCGAAGCCAGCCTGATGGACAAGCCCGGCGGAATCTTCGTTCGCCGGGTCGAGCAGATCTCCGAAGAGGACAAAATGCTGTTCCAGACCGTGGCTCGCATCATCATCAGCGACACCGCCGGCCCGCTGGCACAGCAGCTTGAGCGCCAGCCTCGCTCGGAGCTTCCATCCCCGCGATTCAGTCCGGCTCGCATCCGGCGCGGCGAAACGCCGATCGCCGTGGAAATCCCCCAGCGCGATCTCGCCGCCTTCAACGGCATCGGCGGATTCACTCACGATGGGCGCGAATACGTCATCACCACCACCCCGGAAAAACCAACCCCCGCCCCATGGGTCAACGTTCTGGCCAATCCCTGGTTCGGCACCGTCATCAGCGAGAGCGGCTGCGCCTACACCTGGTGCGAGAACGCCCAAACCTATCGCCTCACCCCCTGGCACAACGACCCCGTCGCCGATCCCAGCGGCGAGGCTTTCTATCTGCGCGATGAGGAAACCGGACGCTTCTGGTCTCCCACGCCATTACCCGCCCGCGGGCCGATGCCCTACACCACCCGACACGGATTCGGCTACACCATCTTCGAATACAGCGAAGGCGGCATCACCTCCGAGATGCGCACCTATGTCGCCACCGACGCGCCGGTGAAATTCATGGTTCTGAAAATCCGCAACGGCGGCGAGCGGGCGAGGCGGATTTCATTGACCGCGTTCTTTGAAATGGTCCTGGGCGAACGCCGTCCCGCGGGGCTGCCGCATGTCGTCACCGAAGTCGATGTCAAAACCGGAGCCATGCTCGCATCCAATCCCTACACCACCGATTTCGCCGAGCGCGTTGCGTTTCTGGAATGCAGCGAGGCGCAGCGCACGGTCACCGGAGATCGCAGCGAGTTTCTCGGCCGCAACGGGTCTCCCGACAGCCCCGCGTGCATGTCCCGCTCCCGACTTTCCGGCAAGCTCGGAGCCGGACTCGATCCCTGCCTGGCGATGCAGGTGATGATTGAAATCGCGCCCGGACAGGATCGCGAAGTCGCTTTCATCTTCGGCTCCGGCCGCAATCTCGTGGATGCCCGAAATCTCGTGTACCGCTTCCGCGGCTTGGCGCCCGCGCGGGCGGCGCTCGAAAGCGTATGGAGCTATTGGGGCCGCACACTCGGTGCGCTTCATGTCGAAACGCCCGATGCTTCGCTGAATTTTCTGGTCAACGGCTGGCTGCTCTATCAGGTGCTGGCCAGCCGGGTCTGGGGGCGCAGCGGCTTCTACCAGTCCGGCGGCGCGTTCGGTTTCCGCGATCAACTGCAGGATGTGTTGGCTCTCGTCCATGCCGACCCGGCGTTTCTCCGGGCCCATCTGCTCCGCTGCGCCGCCCGCCAGTTTCGCGAGGGGGACGTGCAACATTGGTGGCACCTCCCGACCGGCCGCGGTGTGCGCACGCATATCTCCGATGATTACCTCTGGCTTCCGTACGCCGTCTGCCGTTATGTCACCGCCCTGGGCGACATCGGCGTACTCGAGGAAAGAATCAATTTTCTCGAGGGCCGGGCCGTGAAGCCGGATGAAGAAGGCTATTACGATCTTCCGGTCCGTTCCGAGGAAACGGCCACGCTCTACGAGCATTGCGTTCGCTCCATCCGCAACGGCCTCAAGTTCGGTGAACACGGCCTGCCGCTCATGGGCAGCGGCGACTGGAACGATGGGATGAACCTCGTCGGCGAGCATGGCAAGGGCGAAAGCGTCTGGCTCGCCTTCTTCCTCCACGATGTCCTGACCCAGTTTGCTGAAATCGCCAAAAGCCGGCACGATTCGACCATGGCCGATCTGTGCATCGCCGAAGCCGCCAAATTGCGGACAAATATTGAACAGCATGCGTGGGACGGCCAGTGGTATCGTCGCGCCTACTTCGACAATGGCGAGCCCCTGGGTTCGGCGACCAATGACGAATGCCGCATCGACTCTCTGCCGCAAAGCTGGGCTGTTCTCGCGGCCGCCTCAGACCCGGTCCGTTCGCGCGAAGCGCTCGACCAATTGAATTCGCAACTGGTCAAACGCGATATCGGCGTCATTCAACTGTTCGATCCCCCGTTCGATCATTCACTCTTGAATCCAGGTTACGTCAAGGGATACGTTCCCGGCGTGCGCGAAAACGGCGGGCAATACACCCACGCCGCCGTATGGGCCGTGATGGCCTTCGCCCAGGCCGGACAAGTGGAACGCGCCTGGGAGCTTTTCAATCTGATCAACCCTGTCCGCCACGGCGACAGCGAATCCGCCATCGACCGCTACAAAGTCGAGCCTTATGTCATCGCCGCCGATGTCTACACCAATCCCCAGCACGCCGGCCGCGGCGGATGGACGTGGTACACCGGCTCCGCCGGGTGGATGTATCGCCTCATCACCGAATCCCTCCTCGGCCTGCGGCTCGAGGTGAATCATCTCCGCCTGACTCCGTCGATGCCGCCAAACTGGGATTCATTCACCGTTCACTACCGCTATCGCGAGACCTTCCACCACATTCATTTCCGAAAAGTCGGCGGCGGCGCGGCGGTGAGCCGCGTGACGTTCGATGGAACCGAGCAACCGGACAAAACAATTTCCCTCTTGGACGATCGCCAGGAACATCACATCGAGGTTGAGCTGGGATAGAGGCATGACCGCTCAATGTTCAAGTCCCTCGCAATTTGCCGGCCACTGATTATTCTCATCGTCACGATGGCGGTGGGGGGCTGCACAAGGTTCGATTTCCTCGACGCCATCATTCCTTCCTGCGGTTACATCCGCACGTTGAACGTTCCTTATGCCAACCTCCCGCGGCAAAAACTGGATGTCTATGTTCCGCGCCACGTCAAATCCAAAGTATCCGTCGTCGTCTTTTTTTACGGCGGAGATTGGCAGAACGGAAACAAGGAGGGTTATCGTTTCGTCGCCCAGGCGATTACTTCCAAAGGCTTCATCGCCGTCATGCCCGACTACCGCCTGTATCCCAACGTAACCTTCCCAGCCTTCGTCGAAGACGGCGCACTGGCCGTCCGATGGGTCCATGACAACATCGCGCGATTCGGCGGCGACCCGGATCGCGTCTTTCTCGCCGGCCATTCCGCCGGCGGACACATCGTCGCCCTCTTAACGCTCGATAAACGCTACCTGCAACACGTCGGCCTGACTCGCGACGCGATCCGCGCCACAGCCGGACTTTCAGGCCCCTACGATTTCGTCCCCTCCCGGCCCGATCGCGGAGTATTTTCGATGTCTCTGAACGACACCACTCCCGACCCGAACATAGAGCCCATCCATTTCGTCGACGGCTCAGCCCCGCCCATGCTGCTCATCCAGGGCTTGAAGGATCCAACCGTGAATTTTTCCAACGCCCTGAATCTGGCCGCCAGGATTCGCGCCGCCGGCGGCACCGTGCGCTGCATCACCTATCCCGGCGTAGGCCACGTCGCCGTGGTTTTGTCCTTCGCATGGCCCTTCCATTGGCTCGCCCCGACCTTGCGGGATATGACGAAGTATTTTCGGGAGGAGGAGAAGACTGAGGCTGCGCGGCGTTAATCGTTTATGGCGGCGATCTGGGGGGAAGACAACTAGAACGCGGGCGCAATTCCCATCGTGCGGGCTGAGTGAGTCCGACCATCTTTGTTGCCGAAATGCTAGCGATGTATCGCAAAACCAGCGCGAGATGTACAATACCACGGCAGTATATTTAAATGCGGGGCCGAGAATGGTCGCGAAGAACGATGATCGTAAAGTTTGGTCTGTAGAGACGACAGATGTCGTGTTTCTTGGCGCGGGATTCAGTCGGGCAGTCGATGAAAATGCGCCGTTGATGCCCGACTTTTTCAGGGGCTTCAGTGAATCGCAGTTTCCGGCGCTCGGCAGGTTTTTGAGTAACTGCTTTGAGTCGGCTGAGAGCGCCAACGTCGAGGAAGCGCTATCCACGCTGGATCAATTGGTTGCATCGCCCCTTAAGGGACTACATCCATTCATTGACGAATGCCGGTCAAAGTATCCCGATGTACGGCGGGAGTTCGATTCGTTTGTAATTCATCGTCTGGGGGGCCTCAAATGGCATTCCAGCAATTGGGCTACCCGACTATTAAGCCAGGCGTCGGCGTCAACTACAGTAGTAACGACAAATTACGACAATCTGGCTGAGCGAATTCTCTCTGCGAGGCGAAATCTACGTCACTGTGGTCCCGACACGGATTGCCCTCACTGTAAATTGTGCGCGATTATGAAAAGCAACTGTGGATGCAGTGAGAGCAGCGCCGTTGGTGAACCTCCATGGCGGGGCAGCTTACTGAAGTTGCACGGTTCCGTAGCTTGGCGAATGTGCAAGAATCCCGAATGTTTTTCCGGCAGAAGAAAATGTATCGTTCCTGATAGTCATTGTCGGATCGTCCCAGAGGGGAAATGCGAATGCTGTGGCGAACCATCTAGGCTGGCGATTGTTGCACCTAGCATGATGAAAAACTTTGATGAATTTGTCGAATTGCGACGGATGTGGGTGGCTGCATTTACTGCACTAAAGGAGGCCGAAAGCGTGATATTTTTCGGCTATTCATTCCCGCCGAGCGACGCTGCGATTGCTCAGATGTTACGAAATACTTTGGGCGAATCGAAGAAATTGCAGCGTATCGCCGTAATAGACACCAACTTGGCCGGTCCAGTTGCACGGCTGAGGAAATGCTTCCCTGAAAAACACCACGTTGATGGCCGGCAGATAGCGCTGACGCATTTCGAGGTGCCGGTAGACAGATCGTGTCCTAAATGGTATCGGTCGTCTGACGAACCCGTCGAAATGGCGGCGAACGGCCATTCTTAACGTCGGACAGTCATCACTATTGGCGGATCACGGGCAATCATTTTATTGCAAATGAGTCCCGATGAAGGCTTTCACTTACCAAAAGCAAATTTGCTTTGGTTGGCCCCAGAGGGGAGTGCAAAATCATGAACTACTGGTTTGACGCATTTACGGGGCGAACATGGGACGAATTTCGTAAGGCGGGGGCGACCGTGAGCGGGTTCAACGAACGTTTCCACAAGCAGGTGGGCCGGTTACAGCAGGGCGACACACTTTTATGTTACCTGACCGGCGTGAAGCTTTGGGTGGGTGCGCTCGAGGTGATTGGCCCAAGTGACGACCAAAAAGCAATCTGGTCGGAGTCCGGTTTCCCCGTGCGAGTCGCAGTGAAGCCGTTGGTGATTTTGGAGCCAGAACACGGCGTACCGATGGCTCAATTGGAAGGTAAAACGAGCTTCTACCGCGGGGCACGGGATTTCGGGAAATATCGCGGCATAGTTCGGAAGAGTCCCGCGCTCCTACAACCGCAAGATGGAGCGGCCATTCATGAATTGTTGCGTCAAGCCGAGCGCGAGCCGCGTTCGCGGCCCGTGGACCAACGAAAGTTGTACCGGAAGCTTTTTACGGCAACCCAACGCTTGGGCAAAGCCGAAAAGTCAGTGCAAGTGAGCGTTCCGGAAGACGTGGCGGATGTGTCGTCGGATGACTCGGTTGTTTCTGCTGATGCAACGGTTGCCGAGGTCAGCGAACATACGCGCGCCCAGCATCTGCTTCTGACATTGGGCCGCGAGATGGGTTATGACGTATGGGTAGCTCGTAACGACCGCACCAGGAATTGCAACGGAGTGTGCCTCGGCGAATTGCCAGGAATGCTGGATGACATGCCCAAACAATTCAATGACGCCGCGACACGGACTATTGAACTAATTGATGTGCTATGGCTCAAGGGCAATTCGATCGAGGCAGCTTTTGAAGTGGAATGCACAACGAGCATTTATTCAGGGCTGTTGAGAATGAGCGATCTCCTGGCGCTCGTACCGAACCTAAGCATAAAGCTCTATTTGGTCGCGCCGGCCGAACGACGAAATAAAGTGGACCGGGAGATTATGCGGCCCACATTCCGTCTACGCGACACCCCCCTGGGCGAGGCGTGCGGTTATTTGGAAATGGAA
>Ga0302326_10019478_pt1 | contig 14014 bp, 17 predicted proteins | sample Palsa_T0_3_FD_202264 | JGI IMG/M metagenome (GOLD analysis project Ga0302326, IMG submission 202264) | Peat permafrost microbial communities from Stordalen Mire near Abisko, Sweden - Palsa_T0_3 | ecosystem: Environmental > Terrestrial > Soil > Palsa > Peat permafrost | place: Sweden: Abisko... | reverse complement strand
GTCACAGGGTAAATCCTAAACTTCGACCTTCCTGCCTCGCCATGACACAGTATCCTCAGCCCGGAAACGCGGCCATGTTATCGAACATAACTTGGCATTGTGCGCGCCACGTTGAGTCCGTCCGCTCGACCAACCAGCGAACCTGACACAGTTAGTAGCTGTACTCAACCAGTAATTGGGACTACATGGTCATTTCATTACTTACAAGACAAGTTGAGGGCCACTGAATCGGAGCGACGATTGAAACCAAGCCCTTTCGCACAAACTAGGCATGAAGCCGAAACCGATCCGTTAATCGCCTCGGAGGAGGCCGGAGTAAGTTCTGGAACTCCGCCAGCTTTCTGCGTCCCGTGTAATGCCCACTGTGGATTCGAATCCCCGGCGCTATCCTAAAGATATGAAGCGCATTTATATTGCCGCCTATCATCAATCGAAATTCGGCAAGCTCATGGGCTTGACCGTCCCCGAGATTATCCGGCGGGCGGTCCTTGAGGCATGCGGGGAAATTGACGTGGATCCGGCCGCCCTGGACGTAGGCTCCATCGGCGCCGCCTGCAATGTGTCGCTCAACGAGCAAGGCTTATTGGCGGGGCTGATGGCGGAGGTTCCGGGCCTGGAGTCGAAGCCCATCGAGTCGGTCGAGAACGCCTGCGCCTCCGGGGGCCAGGCGGTGCTTTCCGTGATCCAAAAGCTGCAGCTTGGTTGGGGCGATACTGGCATCGCCGTGGGCTATGAGAAGATGCGCGACGCCGAGGGCAAAATGGATGGCAAGCTGATCGGCAAAGCGCTGGGTTATTTTTCTCATCCGGATGAACGCGTGGGCAAGGTCTACGTATTTCCGCATCTGTTCGCCGAGGTGATGGAGTGCTACTTGAAGGTGCATCGCGTGGCGGAAGAGCACCTGGCGCAAATCGCGGTCACTGAATACGCCAACGCCCGGCATAACCCATACGCGCAGATGCGGAACGTAGCGCTCACCGTTGAACAGGCCATGAAGATCGAGGGCATCAACCGTTACATTGTGGAAGGTCTGCCGCTCAAAACCTACGATTGTTCGCAGATCACCGACGGCTATGCCGCGCTGGTGCTGGCCACCGGGGAAGGTCTGGCGAAGCTGGGCGTGAAGAAGCAGGACTGTGTCGAGATCGCGGGTTTCGGGCAGGCCACCGACCCACTACGGAAATCGGGACGGGATGTGTTGCATCCGGCGGGCGCGTACAAAGCCATGAACCAGGCTTACGAAATGGCGGGCGTGAAGCCGGAGGAAGTGAACGTGGCCGAGGTTCATGACTGCTTCACGGTGATGGGCGCGCTGGGGACGGAAGTGCTCGGGAAGGCCGCTGCCGGCGCGGGCGCGCGCTACTGGGTGGACGGGAAAGCGGAGGTGGACGGGGAGTGCGCCATCAACACGTCGGGCGGGCTGATCGCGAAAGGGCATCCCATCGGCGCAACGGGAATCGCGATGATCGGCTGGTGCGCGTGGCAATTGCTGGGCAAGGTTCCAGCGGCGCTGCAGGTCAAGGGCGCACGGGTGGCGGCGACATTCAACATTGGCGGGCCCATTTGCGCTTCCGTCTCGACGGTCCTGAAGCCGGTCGCTTCCTGACGTTCGCGCCCCGGTAACGCGCGCACCTGTTGTTCGCAGCCGCATGAGCAGATCTAGCGGGAACCCGGATGAGGTGGCAAACTCCACGTACGACCTTTCTCATCCGTGACATTAACAGACACCCTTCCGTCGGGCTCCGCATACGCACCGATATTCGACCGCTTTCCGCTTCGCAAGCTGCAGGCGCCAAGTGTCACTGGATTCTCGGGACGCAACATCGCCGGGCATTGCACCCAGCTGTACTCGCCACGTGACGGCGTTGCGGAACACCAGGATCGGGTCCTCGCCCGCCGCCGTAAGACCTAGGTTGACCCGCTCCGCCGAATCGCTGCCGTAAAAGTTCAGCTCGGGGGCATAGTCGCCAACACTGGATCCGACCTGACATCGTCTCTTCCCGTTCGCGTCCATGAATACCAGTAGTATCCCCTTCGGAGTTTCGGCGGGAATTTTGGGGTCGCTATCCGGTCCCCAAACGCTGAGAACGTTGCCCGAGGTACCGACGACCTCGAACCGCTCCGCCCGAATCGCCTTCGAGCCCGTCCTCATCCAGTCATGAATCATGCTCCCGGCGAAACCTCCGCCAAGAGCAACCACAGCCACAATAACGTTCTTCTGAAAGGCTGCGCTGAAAACCATCACGATCTATTAGACACCGGATTTGCTCGGATAGCGTCATTGTGGACAGACACGGGGTTATCGGAAACCGAAATCGCGAAGCTGCAGCCAAGCGATAAATAGTGGCCTCATGTATGGCGAACGTCCTTGCGATGTCTCGAACCGGCTTGCCCTCTGCGAGCAACTGCGCCGCAACTTGCGCCTGATCGGTATTGAGCTTACCGGATAAGCTAGGCGGGTACGATACCCTGCCGGATGGCGTAGCGCACCAGGCTCGCGGTTTCGTGCAAGCCCAGTTTTTCCATGATGCGGCTCCGATGCGAATCGGCCGTCTTGTAACTGATATTGAGCAGCATACCGATTTCCTTGGTGGACTTGCCCTCCGCCACCAATGCCAGTACTTGGATCTGGCGCGCAGACAGCGGGGTGGGAGTCCTGGCGGGGCGGTGCTCGCGGATTTCGACGCAGGCGCCCAAAAAGCCCACAAACTCGCCCTCCTTCGTGAACTGCGGGGTGCCCTTATCCACGATCCAGCGGTACTCGCCGTCCGCGCGACGCAAGCGATATTCCATTTGGAACGGCTGCTGCGCGGCCAGAGACCGCCGATAGGTGTCCAGGCAAGCTGCCAAGTCGTCCGGGTGGACGCCTTCGGTCCAGCCGTCACCCAGTTCCTGGACCATGGTGCGGCCGCGGAACTCCAGCCATGGACGGTTGAAAAAATTGCATAACCCGTCGGGCCCGGACGCCCAAAGAAGGAAGGGTGCGTGATCTACCAGTTTAGAGAAGCATTCGTTGCCGGGCATAAAGAAAAGCTTAATAGTTTCTGATTGTGTTCGCAAAGCCCTCTCGCCAAAAGCACGCCAAAAGCCGGCTCGACATCCGCGCGGAAGTTTTGATACTATAATGGGAGACCAATTGTGCGACTGCTGTCCGCGTCTCCCAAGATTTGTACGCTAATCCCGCCGCCGATTTGGAAAACAAAGGAGCAAACGTAAAGCTAATGGCCTCCAACAGCTATACCCAAGGCGCTCAGGTAGAGCACGATAAATTCGGCTTGGGAACCGTGATGTCCAGCACTGAAGAGCGCATTGTGATCAAGTTCGACGATCACGGCGAGAAGAAGTTCGTAACTCCCATGGTAGTGGGCCAGCTGAAGAAGAGCGACCGGCAACCTCCCGCCGAGAAGCGCACGTCCCGCAGCCGGAAACCCAAAGCCGCACCGGCGCCCGTGGCTTAAAAGAGAGACGCCAGAGGAACGATTCATTTGAACGCCCGACAAAAACGTTTATTCGAAGAATCCCGCAAGAAGAATCCAGACCTGAAAATGCCCTCGGAAACGGCGCCTGCCGCGGAATTGTCCGAGGACGATCTCGCGCTAATCAAACAAGGAGTAGGCGACAAGAGCAGCCGGCCCGGCGGTAGCCAGGGCTCGGGAGGCGGGTCGGCGGGCGATGGCCCGCGCGAACAGATCGGTTCGGTAGTTACTTACTTCGAAGCCAAGGGTTTCGGCTTCCTGCGCCCGGACGATGGCGGGCGCGACGTATTTTTCCACGTTTCACGGCTGTCCGAAGGCGACTCCACCACGCTGAAGCCGGGTACCCGCGTGATTTACGAGCTGGGTATGGACCGCACAGGCAAGCTGGCCGCCAGCAGCGTACGCATCCCGCCACCCGTCGAAAGCGTATAATCAAGTTGTCCCCAGTCGGCCGGTGAGGTCTGCCTGCATTCATGTTTGACAATTTATCCGAAAAATTACAGCGTGTTTTCAAAAACCTGCGCGGCGAAGGCAAGCTCACGGCCGAAAATATGGACGCGGCCTTGCGCGAGATCCGCGTGGCTTTGCTCGAAGCCGACGTAAACTTCCGGGTGGTCAAACAGCTCATCGAAAACATCAAGCAGAAGGCCATGGGAGAGGAAGTGCTCAGCGCGCTGTCGCCCTCCCAGCAGGTCATCAAGGTGGTTCGGGACGAGCTGATCAAGATTCTGGGCAGCCACGAGTCCAAGCTGCGCTTCGCCAACGACCCGCCCAGCGTGGTGCTCATCACCGGCCTGCAAGGGTCCGGTAAGACCACCTCCACGGGTAAGCTGGCGCGGTGGCTTTCCCGAAACGGCCACAGCCCGCTCATGGTTTCGGTGGACATCTACCGTCCGGCCGCCCGCGAGCAGTTGCGCGTGATCGCGCGGGACATCAACCTGCCCATATATGCCGGCACCGCGGAGGAGACCCAGCCGGCCGAACTGGCCCGGGCCGCGCGCAGGGAAGCGGTGAATAGCGGCCGCGATGTACTGCTGGTGGACACCGCCGGCCGCCTGCATATCGACGATGAGCTGATGGGCGAGCTGCAGCAATTGAAAGAACTGCTTTCGCCTGTCGAGGTTCTGTTCGTGGCGGACGCCATGACCGGGCAGGACGCGGTGAAGTCCGCTGACGAGTTCCACAAGCGGCTGGGCATCACCGGGGTGATTCTCACCAAGATGGACGGCGATGCTCGAGGCGGCGCGGCCCTCTCGATCCGGCAAGTCACCGGGCAGCCGCTCAAATTCGTGGGCATGGGCGAAAAGTTCGACGCGCTCGAGCCTTTCTATCCGGAGCGCGCCGCCTCCCGCATACTGGGCATGGGCGATGTGCTGTCGTTCATCGAAAAGGCCGAAGAAGTCATCGACAAAAAACAGGCCGTCGAAATGCAGCGCAAACTCATCGACAACGAGTTTACGCTCGACGATTTCCGCGACCAGATACGCCAGTTAAAGAAATTGGGGCCGCTCGAGTCGGTGCTGTCCATGATGCCTCAGGTCGGGCTTCTGAAAGATCTGAAAAATGTCAAAGTGGATGAGAAGGAAATCACGCATGTGGTGGCCATTATCGATTCGATGACCCCCCGGGAACGGGCTAACCACATGATTGTGAATGGCAGCCGGCGCCGCCGTATCGCGCGGGGCAGCGGTACCACCGTGCAGGAAGTGAACCAGCTGCTGAAGCAGTACTCGCAGGCCAGGAAAATGATGAAGAGTTTCTCCGGAGGGTTTCTGGGCAAGAAACTGGGCAAGATGAAATTACCCGTATTCTAAGAGTGTTTTGAGGAGTATTAATGCTGATGATCCGTCTGGCGCGGTTTGGCGCCAAAAAGAAGCCGTTTTACCGCGTCGTGGTGATTGAAAAGGAGCGGGCACGCAATGGCCGCAACCTTGAAGTGGTGGGGCACTATAACCCGCTGACCAATCCGGCGAAGGTGGATTTGGTTCACGATCGCATCGAGTATTGGACCAAGAATGGTGCGCAACTCTCCAACACCGTGCAACGTCTTTTAAAAAATAACCCGGTCGCAGTGGCTGAGCCGGCGGCCTGAATCCGGCTTTAATTGGCCCATTAGTGTAAAGAAGAGAACGAGTAGCACGGCCGCCGGGTAACCTTCGAGGGGTTAGCTCACCCCATCCCTCTGGTAGGATTAAATTCTGGGGGCACTTATTGAGGAGGCGGGGTGATGAAACAGCTGATCGAGGATATTGCTAAGGCTCTCGTAGACATCCCGGAAGAAGTTTCCGTTCGCGTCGTCGAAGGAGAACAGGTTTCCGTTCTGGAATTGAGGGTCGCGCCAAGCGATTTGGGCAAAGTAATCGGCAAGCAGGGCCGCACGGCCCGCTCCATCCGCACCATTCTGGGGGCGGCCGGCATGAAGTTAAACCGGCGGTTTACCCTGGAAATCCTGGAGTGAGCTCCGAGGCGAGGGTCGGCGCGGCGGACCCGTCGGAGCACGCCGGCCCCGCTGATAATGTTGATAATGACTGGGTGACCATCGCAGTGCTTGGGCGGGCGCGCGGCAACCGGGGGGAGCTCACCGCCATCTCTCTTAGCAAACCGGAGCGTTACGAGGCGCTGCGGGAGGTCTTCCTGTTTCCGGAAGGCACGCGCCAGGAGGTGGAGTCGGTTTGGTTTCACGCGCAGCGATTGATTCTGAAATTTCGGGGAGTGGATACCATCTCGGAGGCCGAGCGCCTGGAAGGGCGCGAAGTGCGCGTGCCTCGCAGCGAGCGATTGCCGCTCGAGCCGGGCGAGTATTACGAGTCCGACCTGATTGGATGCGAGGTATTGGAGCGCGCTGACGGAGAGTCGCTGGGTCGGGTGACCCGGTTGCAGGAGACAGGCGGCTCCGGTCTGCTGGAAGTTGAGGGCGGGCTGCTGATTCCATTCGTGCGCGCGATATGCGTGGCCATCGAGCCGGAAGCCCGGCGCATTATCGTACAGCTGCCCGAGGGATTGAAGGAACTGAACCAGACGTGATTTTCCATGTGCTCACGATTTTCCCGGAGTTCTTCCAGGGACCATTCGAGCACGGCGTGATTAAACGGGCGCGCGACACCGGCGCTATCGAGATTCGCATACACAATCTGCGGGATTGGACCTTCGACCGGCACAAGACCGTGGACGACCGGCCGTTTGGCGGCGGCGAAGGCATGCTGCTCAAGCCGGAGCCCGTGTTTTTGGCGGTGGAGTCGATCTTCCCGGAGCGCAAACCGGATCGCCAGACAGTTTTACTTTCGGCGCAGGGCAGGTTATTTGACCAGGCGGTGGCCAACCGGTTTAGCGGCTTGGCGGAGTTGCTGTTGATTTGTGGCCGCTATGAAGGAGTCGACGAGCGCGTGGCCGACCATCTGGCGGACGGCGAGTTGTCCATCGGCAGCTACGTACTGAGCGGAGGCGAACTGGCGGCGGCGGTGGTCATCGACGCGGTGGCGCGCCTGTTGCCGGGAGTGCTGGGCAACGAGTCGTCGGCCGTGTTTGAATCTTTTCAGAACGCCGGGCATGGCGCCGGCGTCTTGGATTGCCCGCAGTATACGCGGCCGGCGGAGTTTCGCGGATGGAAAGCGCCAGAGATATTGTTGAGTGGAAATCACGCGGAAATCCGCCGCTGGCGGCGCCAGGCCGCCCTGGAGAAAACCGCACGCCTGCGGCCGGACTTGCTCCAGTCTAAGATAGAAGATTAGGATCGGAACATGACCAACACCCTGTTGACGAAATTGATTAACAAAAACAAGCGCACCGACACTCCCGAGTTTCGGCCGGGCGACACCATTCGCGTACACGTCAAGATTAAGGAAGGCGACAAGGAGCGCTTGCAGGCCTTCGAAGGAACGGTACTTGCGCGCAAGAACACCGGCATGGGCGAAACCATCACCGTACGGAAGGTGAGCTTCGGCCAGGGCGTGGAGCGCATTTTTCCATTGAATGCCCGGGTGATCGACCACATCGACGTGGTGCGGACCGGACGCGTGCGCCGCGCCAAGCTGTACTATTTGCGCGGGCTCAAGGGCAAAGCGGCGCGCCTGCGGGAACGCTGATAACACCCCAGGCTCCATGCGGGCTGGGGCCCCACATGCAAGTGGCTCAGGCGGTGGCTAGATTTCGTTGCGAAGGTACACTTGAGCGTGAGTTGCGCGCACGTGGTTTCGTAGCCGTCGCCGGCGTGGATGAAGTGGGCCGCGGCGCATTGTTCGGCCCGGTGGTGGCGGCCGCGGTGATCCTTTCGCCGGACCGCCCGGTGCGCGGCCTCAACGACAGCAAACAACTGGACCCGGAGCGTCGGGAGGTGCTGGCCGAGCGCATACGGGAGCGCGCCGTGGCATGGTCGGTCGCTGCCGTGGATGCGGCCATGATCGACTGCATCAACATCTATCAGGCTTCGCGCGTGGCTATGGAAATGGCGGTGGCTCGACTGGCGCCCGCGCCGGATTTTCTGCTGATCGACGCCATGTCGCTGTCCCTCGCGACACCGCAGCGCCCCTTGATCAAGGGCGACGCCCGCTGCCACGCGATCGCGGCCGCTTCGATCGTGGCCAAGGTCTGGCGCGACGATCGCATGCGCGTCTGGGATCGGATCTTCCCGGAATACGGCCTGGCCGGCCATAAAGGCTATTCCACCCCGGAACATGCCAGGGCGCTCGAGCGTTACGGGCCTACGCCCCTGCATCGCCTGAGCTTCGAGCCGGTGCGCGCCCGCTCCCTGTTTCCGGTGGATTGGGATCCTTTTGCAGGCGCGCAAATGGAATTATTCGAAGCCTTGGAAGCGGCGTCATGACGCCCCCGCCTACTGGCCCATTCGCCGGCCGATTCGCAGGAGAAGTAGTGCCGGAGCCCGTTCCCGCGCCGCCAAGCTTTCACTGGTTTCACAAAGTATTGGCGGTAATCTTCATCATCTTCTGCATGGAAGTGGGAATGTTTCTGCTGATCTTTCCATGGTCCGACCTTTGGGACAGAAACTTCTTCTCGTCGCTGTCGCTGTCGCCCATGTGGCGCCATTATTGGGACAACGCCTATTGGCGCGGTATGATCAGCGGCCTAGGCGTGGTGAACGTATACATTTCGCTGGCGGAGATTTTTCGGCTGCGGCGTTTCGCGCGGCGGTAGGGTGCCCGAAGAAAAACGCCGCCTGCCTATTCGAAGCGTAATGCGACCACTGGATCCACACGCGCCGCGCGGCGTGCCGGAATCGTGCAGGCCAACATCCCCAGTCCTATCCCCAGGCCCAGCGCGACCTGGCGCATCCCCTGTGCAAACACCGACACCACGATATTCGTGGCGGTGGCGCCCATTGCCAGGCGCACTCCGATTTCTTGCGTGCGCCGATTCACCGAGTGGGCCACCACCGCGTACAGTCCCACTGCGGCAAGCAACATAGCCATCATCGCGAAAATGCCAAACATGGCGCCGAATACCCGCACGCCCCAATCGTGCAATTCGAGATCTTCGTCCAGCGTGCGCAAAGCATACACCGGCAGGTTCTCATCGATCGCCTGAACTTCGCGCCGGAACGCCTGGCCCAATGTTGCAGGCGGCACCGCCGTGCGAGCCACCAGGGACATGCCCGGCAGGGGCTTCTGGCGAAAAGACAGGTAAATGAGCGGCTGGAACTCGCGTCGGATCATATCGTTCTGCCAGATGTCGGGAACCACGCCGACTACCGTCAGCCACGCTTGTGGCACTTCATTCTCGACGTGCGCAAGCGTCTGCCGACCGGGTCCTTTTCCTGCCAAAACACAGCCGCAAAGGTATGGTTCACAATCACGGCGGGTGACCCGGCCGCACCTTCAGTGTCCGTAAACTCCCGGCCCACCAGCGGCCGCACATTCATTGCGTGAAAATAGCCCGCGCCCACCACCAGTCCTCGGACCTCCGGCCGCAGACGCGTATCAACCGGCCCCTGGCCTTCCAGTTCGTAGTTAAAATCCATACCTCCGTGACCCGGCAGGCTCGACGCTATGGATGCCGCTTCGACTCCCGGCAGGGCTCGCAGGCGCGCCTCCAACTGTTCATAGAAGGAGATCCGCTGGTTTGGACGGGAATACTTCTTCTCCGGCAAGTCCACGTTCATGGTGAGGACATTGGCCGTAGTCACCCCCACCTGTGCCCTGTAAAGCATCAGCAGTGTCCGGACCACCAGGACAGTGCCCACGAGCAACACCACGGCCGCTGCCATTTCGCCGATCACCAGTAAGCCTGAAAGGTACCGCCCTCGCGAACCGCCGCTCGCTCCATGACCACCGTCTTTGATCGCGGTGTGCACATCGACCTTCGATAGCCGCAGCGCCGGCGCGAGGCCAAACAAGAGCCCTGCGCCGATCGAGATTGCGCTGAGATAAGCCAAGACTGCGTGATCCATGGAGAAATCCAGCCACGGCGGCTTTCCAGTACCGGCGACCGCCACATCGAAGGCGCGTATTCCCCAGACCGCCAACAGCCAACCAAGGATGCCGCCCGCCGCCGAAAGCGTGACGCTCTCCGCCAACAACTGCCGGATAATCCGCCATCGGCCGGCGCCCAGCGCCATCCGGATCGAGATTTCCCGCGAGCGAACTACGGCGCGGCCTAGCAGCAGATTGGCTACATTGGCGCACGCTACCAGGAGCACCAATCCAACGACGATCCAAAGCCCTACGAAAATGATCCTCACTCGCGGCTGGAAATAGTCTTTGCCCTCCAGCACCCGGATTCCAACGTCTTTGTTCGTGGCTGGGTAGATGCTCTCCAGCCGGCGCGAAATCGTTTCCAGCTCGGCGCGGGCCGACTGCATCGGGACGCCCTTCGCCAGGCGGCCGAGCATCAGGAGGCCTCGATATTCACGCTTCTGCCAGTCGCCGGCCGGCACCAGCGGCATCCATAAGTCGACGTGTACGCGGAACTGCATGGTCGCCGGCATCACGCCGATCACCACAGTGGGCACTTCGTTTATCCGGATCGTCTTTCCGATAACGGAGGGGTCCTTGCCGTAGCGTGTCTCCCACAGGGCATAGGTAAGCATCGCGACCGGTGCCGCGCCAGGGCGCTCATCTGCCGGGATGAAGTCGCGCCCCGCCGCTGGCTTCTGTCCGAACACGGACAAGCCGTTGGCTGATATCTGCATCGCAAAATATCGCTCCGGGAGGCTCCTCGCGTCGCTGAGATTGACGCTCGTGAAGAAGTACGCTACCAATGCCTCGAAAGACTTGGCTTGGGCACGGAACTCGCGAAAATCCGGATACGACCGGCCCGTATCGCAGGGGAGCTCACAACCTGGCTGAGCGCCCAGTATATAAACGATGTGGCCGCTTCCCTCGTACGCCAGCGTCTTGAACAGCACCGCATTTGCCAGCGTAAAAACGGCCGCGTTGGCGCCTATGCCGAGGCCGATTGCTGTAACCGCAGCCAGCGCGAAACCCGGATTCTTCACCCACAGACGGAGCGCATGGCGGAAGTCTTGCATCAGGGCTTCAGCAGCGGCGAGCCCGCGCGCCTCACGGCAATCCTCCTTGACCTGTTCGACCCCGCCGAACGCAAGCCGGCTTTGCCGGATCGCCTCGGAATGAGTCAGGCCCGCCCGCACGTATTTTTCCACCTGCTGCTCGAAGTGGAATCGCAATTCCCGATCCAGTTCGCTTTCCACGGAGCTCCGCCGGAAGAGAGCCCGAAGACGATACCGCAAATCGCTCAGCATGGCGTATCCCCCTATGCCCTATCCGACATTTGGCCGATGGCGCATTTTCGGACGTAAGCAAAAAAATTCTAGCATTCTACTTGTCGAAGCACAAGGGGAAAGACTCGTTCGGTAACGGTAGCGCCAACCGTTGCGCGACTCCTAAATACTTGTGCGGCCCGAGGCTTAAGGCCCACCCTCGATCAGGAGGGAAAAATGCGCGGGAGCCGGCTATTCTCTTACATCGCCTATATGCTCTGCTCGGCCGTGTACACTTCGGCAGCCGCCGGGCAGTCACCACCCGCTTCTCTAACGGACCAGGCTATCGCGCTGATCCAGGCGGCCATGGAGAGCCGCGGCGACGGCTTCCTCTCGCGCGCAGAGGCTCAATACAGGCAGTCGCTAGCTATCCTCGAAACGATATCCGGCCCCCGGAGCTCGGACCTCACGCCGGCGCTCAACGGCTTGGCCGCGGTGTACTTCGACGAGCGGCGCTACACCGACGCGGAATCGCTGACGCGCCGCTCGGCGTCGCTGGCAGAGGCAGCTTTGGGCGCGGACCATCCGCTGGTGGCCACCAGTCTGCACAATCTGGCCGCGATCTATCACGCGCAAGGGCAATACGCCAAAGCCGAGCCGCTCTACCTTCGGGCGCTCGAAATCCGGGAAGCGGCCCTGGGACCCAAGCATCCCTTCGTCGCGGCAACACTGGTAAATCTCGCGGAACTGGCGCGCGCGCGGGGCGATTACAGCCAGGCGGCGGCACGCTACGCCCGGGCTGTAGCCATTCGGGAAGAAGCCTTTGGAATCGACGATCCGCGGGTGGTCGAGACGCAGGCCAACTATGCGGCCGTGCTGCGCAAGATGCGGCGGAAATGCTTCAGTTCCCCAAGCCGAGACGCGCTGACAATGCGCTGAACCGGGGCTCGGAACGCAAACATTCGTATGACGGTATCACCTTCACATAGGCGAGCAAAGGATTGCGCTCCTGATAGGCTTTATTGAGCCATTCGATCGCCCGGTCCTTCTCGCCTATAACAGCATAGAGCTCGGCGGCGTGGCAGGACACGCCGAATTTTCGCAGGCGTGTATATTCCTGAATCGAGGTTTCGACCAGGGCGCGAGCCTCGGCCTGCTTGCCTTGCCGGCCGTACGCGGCCGCGCGCACGGCGGTATCGTTCACGTTGTCGAAAACCCCGCGCATGGATTGAACCACCGCGGCGGCCGCCTCGGTTCTGCCTCTGGCGCATTCCAGGTGGCGCAGTTCATCGTATGCGTAATAGAAAGCCGGATCGAGCTCGATGGCTTTGCGATACTGCCCGGCGGCGCGATCGTAATCGCGGCGGTACCAATCGATCATACCCGCGGCGGTGATCTTGTAAGGCGAAAGCGGGTCCAGCGAGCGGGCGCGCTCGATTTCGGCGAGCGCCTCGTCCAATCGTCCCAGCGGCGCCAGGTAGGTCAGGCTATAGGCGAAATGGGCGTCCGGGTCGCCGGGGCTAAGTTCCAAAGCGCGGCGGAATTCCCGTTGGGCGCCCGGCCAGTCCCAATCGTACAGGGATTTCACGTAGCCCAGGGAAATGTGGGCTGCGGCCAGCGTCTCATCGAGATGCAACGCATGGTTGGCTGCCTCGCGCGCCTCGGGCATGGCCTTGGCGGCGGGAGACCAGCCGAAAACCCCCAGCCAGGTGTGGCAGTCCGCCAGCCCCGCATAGGCCGGCGCGTAGCCGGGGTCTTTGGCGATGGCCTGCTGAAAGTATTCGATGCCCTTGCGGGCGCCTTCCGGCCGCCACTTGTTGAGATGAAAGCGACCCTGCAGGTATAGGTTGTACGCATCCAGATCCTGTGTGGAGGCGGTGGCCAGCCTGCGGACCGGGTCGCCGGCCACCCGGACTTCCAGCGCGCGCACGATCGCGCGGGTGATCTCGTCCTGCACGGCGAAGACGTCTTTCAGCTCGCGGTCGTAGGTCTCTGACCAAAGATGGTAGCCATCGGCCGCGCTGCTGAGCTGAGCGGTAATCCGCAACCGGCCGCCGGACTTCTGCACGCTGCCTTCGAGCACAGTGGCGACATTGAGTTGGCGGCCGGCGGTGCGTATATCCGGATTCTTGCCCTTGAATTGGAAGGCGGAGCTGCGCGCCACCACGCGCAATCCCGGGATTTTGGTCAGAGTTCCGATCAGGTCGTCGGTCAGCCCGTCGCTGAAATATTCGTTTTCCTTGTCGGAGCTCAGGTTTACGAACGGAAGCACCGCAATTGAAGATGCCGAGGCCGAAGCCCGTTCAGGTGACGCCGGGCCCGGCAGTGGATTCCCGATCAGCCCATACGCCGCCGCCAATACCAGCAAAATGAGGGGCGGTGCGATGATCCGCCAATCCCTCCACCACCGCGCCGGCCGTGGTTCCGCTGCGACGATCTGGTGCGGCAACGCTTCAAAGCTGGGAAGATAGCCGCCTTTCGGCAGATCGATGCGGACTTCGTCACCGGCTCCTTCGGTCTCGTAGTACTCCTTCAGGCGCAATCGTAGTTTGACAGCCTCGACGCGGACCACGCCATCGAGGCGGGGGTCGTAGGCTGGTTTGCGGCCGAAAACTTCCACGCCTACCAGTGTTTCCTTCAGTGGATGGCCTTCGAGCGCCTGTTCGACGACGTAGCGCAGGAAGCGACTGGGCCGTTCCGACCCGGCGAATGCGCTGCTCCCGAGGATCTTATCGAGTTGCACTCGCACGGGCCCGGCGGCGGGTCTCACCGGGCTTTTCGCGCCGGCAAGGGCGCTTCCGTCTTCTTCACGAGCCGGAGAGGGCACGATCTTAATTCGATGATACGAGCTTCGAAAAGCTTCGGTTCA
>Ga0302326_10019477_pt1 | contig 14015 bp, 17 predicted proteins | sample Palsa_T0_3_FD_202264 | JGI IMG/M metagenome (GOLD analysis project Ga0302326, IMG submission 202264) | Peat permafrost microbial communities from Stordalen Mire near Abisko, Sweden - Palsa_T0_3 | ecosystem: Environmental > Terrestrial > Soil > Palsa > Peat permafrost | place: Sweden: Abisko... | reverse complement strand
GGTGTTGGTGGTGTCGAACCGGATCAGCCTGCTGACAACGTCGACCACGTCATCGATCGGAGTCTCAGCGGGCACCGTCACAGTCACCTTTCCTACCACTGACGCCACGCCGGCCGCGCGGCGCTCATACGGCAGCCCGTCCCGTTTGGGTGCGAGCTGGCCAATCCGCTAGCCTTAGCTGCCAATTGATTGGTCTCGGTCCGAGTGGCGGAATGGCAGACGCGCTAGCTTGAGGTGCTAGTGCCCTATTAATGGGCGTGGGGGTTCAAGTCCCCCCTCGGACACAAAATCAGCGGACGCATCGTCGCAGCTAGACAGCAGCTTTCCCACGTTTCCGGCGTCGATCGGCTGGTGCCTTGGACACGGTTTGGACACTGTTTGCGATTTTCGTGTCCATCTTGACGGCGACCGCGTCGAGGTCGGAGTCGAACAAGTCGGCATAGGTCTTGAGCGTGATGGACGGATCTTTGTGGCCGAGCATCCGTGATACCGCAAGAACATTCGCGCCGGCCGAGACCGCCAGCGAGGCGCAGGTGTGGCGCAGGTCGTGAGGCGTGACCGTCTGGACCGCGGCGCGTTCCACGGCGCCGTTGAACCACCCGGTCTCGTCGTAGCTGGGCCGTTTCAGATACCCGCCGCCGCGAGCCGGAAACAGTAGATCCGCGCCTGTCTTGCCCTCGCACCGCACCGCCAGGCGAGACAGCACCGACGCCGCGACCGGCACCGTCCGGTTCTCCTTGCCCTTGGTCTGCCCGACCTCGAAGTCCCGGCCGACCTGGACGGCGTTACGGTGCACCGAGATCCGGCGCTTGAGGAACTCGACGTCGGCGACGGTCAGCGCGATCGCCTCACCCCAGCGCAGACCGGTGAATGCGAGGGTCAGCACCAGGTCGGCGTGTCGGCCGGACTCCTCGGCCAACCGGCAAACATCGGCCTCGGTGAGATAGACGTGGCGCTTAGGTGACTTCTGCGGTTTCTCGCCGCGCTTGAACCGTCGCGCCGGATTGAACACCAGGGCCCGGTGCTCGACCGCGTCGTCGAGGATGCCCGCCAGGATGCCGACCGCGCGGTTGACCACGGTGGCGCTCGATCCATTGCGGGTGATGGATGCGGCCCACGCCTTCACATCCAAGCTGTCCACCTTGCTCACCGCAACGGCGGCCCACTTGGGTTCGACGTGCTTGCCGTAGGCGTACGAGATGGTGCGGTAGTAGGACGGCGACAGTGTCTGCCCGGCCCGGGCCAGCCATCCGACCGACAGATCGCCGACCGTCACCCGGCCGCGCGCCGGCGACACATAGGCACCCTCGGCCTTGGAGGTTTCCACCTTCGACGCCCACGCCGAGGCGTCGCGCTTTGTGGTGAATCCCCGTTTGCGGGTGGTGATCCCGCTTGGCTGGCGGTAACGGACTTCCCAGCGGTCAGGGTTGGTCGCGTACTTGGTGATGCTGGCCATCTCAAGCCATCCTCTCGATGCAACGAGAGACGAATCCTCTTGTGAGATAGGACAATCCCTCACCTACACGGGTTTTGTGAAACGCTATTTCTGATCATAGTAGAACGTATGAGATCAACCACGGCTAAAACAGTGCTGCCGTTCCACGACCCCGACGCGCTCGTATTGCCGCGCGAGCTGGCGAGTTTCCTCAAGACCACCGAGGCCGTCCTGGCCCAGAGCCGGTTCCGCGGCGTGGGCATACCCTACGTGCGCTACGGCCGGCGAATCCTTTACCGGATCAGAGACATTCGCGACTATCTCGACGCCAACACCGTGCCCACCCGCGGCGGTGACTGATGCCTACAAACAGTGTTGATTACACCGGGAGTCACGACCGCTGGCGGGCAACCGACCCGCAGGCCGGGACGGCAAGGGCGTGCATCCCGCCCGCCTAAAGTCGCCGCCATGCCTACACAAGCGATGAAGCACAGACCCCGACGCGCGGTCGCTGTCGGCGTGGACGGGACGCCTTGGCGCGCTGCGCAGCCGGGGGCTTCCCGCCGATGACCACCGTGTCGTCGAAGCCCGCGCGGCGATGGCCTATCACCGCATCTCGGCGATGCTCGACGCCGAGGCCCCCCACCTGAGCCGTGAGTGTGCCGACGCGCTGGCGTCCCGGCTGCGCGAGACCGCTTGCGCCGCACCGTGACTGACTGACCCCTGGAAGCGGTGAACCCCGCCGGCCGCAAATCCGGCGGGGGCACTTCACCACCACAACGTCGCTCCCGAGGAGGAGCTCGATGACCTCTACCCAGAGAAGAGAAGATGTCGTGAGCGAGTTTAGCGGCGAGACCGGCAGCGGCGCAGCACAGCCCGGCGAGCACCGCGCCGGCGACCCGACCACTAACGGACACCGGCCGCCGCCGCTGGGGCCCGACTCTGCGGGCCGCAAATTTGGCGATCCCGGATACAACGCGTTCGACACCGGCCGATTTCACAAGAGCGCCGCCAGAAACGGCGGGGCCGCCGCCGGCCTGGAAGGCGCTACGCGAAAGCGGTTGGAGTGGCTGCGCGTCGACAGAGAGGCCCGGCGGCGCATCGCCGACGACGACGCCGCCACGATCGAACTGCCGCCGGTCACAAGCCTCGAGGCGCTGCTGGCCGAGGAGGATGCGGCTGTCCCGTTCCGTATCGAGACCCTGCACCCGGCCGGGGGCGCGCGCACCCTGCTCGCCGCACCGGACAAGGCGGGCAAGACCACCCTGGTCGGAAACCTGGCACGCTCGCTGGTCGACGGGGACCCATTCCTGGGACGGTTCCCCGTCCACATCCCGGCAGCGCGGCTGGTGATCATCGACACCGAGATGAGCAAGGACATGCTCAAGCGGTGGCTGCGCACCCAGGGCATCCGCAACACCGCGGCGGTGGCCGACGTGGTGTCGCTGCGCGGTCAGGTGGGTCTGTTCGACCTCGGCAACGACCGGATACGCGATCGCTGGGCGCGCCGGCTGTCCGATCTGGGCTGCGACTACCTGATCTTCGACTGCCTGGCCCCGGTCTTCGACGCACTGAACTTGGACCCGAACAGGGAGACCGGCAAGTTCCTCACACCGTTCGACGAGCTGCTGAAAGAGGCCGGTATCGGTGACGCGCTGCTGACCCACCACATGGGCCACCAGCATGAGCGCGCCCGTGGCGACTCGCGCCTGCTCGGCTGGCCCGACGGGCACTGGAAGATCGTGCGGCTAGACCCCGACGACCCGACGTCGGAGCGGCATTTCAGCGCCTACGGGCGCGGCGGGGAGGTGTCCGAGGGGCGACTGGACCTCGACCCGGCCACCCAACACCTGACCTACACCGGAGAGAGCCGCAGCCAGACACGGCACGACGCGGGCGTCGAGAACGCGCTGATCCGGGTTCGCGAGGTCCTCGCCGAAAAACGGGCCGAGGACGGCGGCGAGATGAGCACCCGTGCCATCAGGCAGGCCGTGCGTGGCAAGTACGAGACGGTCACCGCGGCGCTGGCACTCGCCGTACGCCGCAACCTGGTGACGGTGCGGTGCGCGGGATTGGCCAGGTTCTATGTGATCAGGCCCGAGGCGGTGGACCCGACGGTGACCAGTGTTCCCGTTGTTGCGGAACCGTCCGCAGCGCCCACCAACACGTTCGAGGCCGATATCCCCGGAAACATGCTTTGACCTGGCGATATGGATGGTTCCCTGATCGTGGGAACCATAGCGCACCCAGCAAACGGGAACCACCGGGAACCATACACCTTAGAAATGCCCTCTGACCTGCTGAGATGAGTGGTTCCCGGCATTGGGAACCATAGGGAACCGCACAGTGGTTCCCGCTACCCGCCCTACAGAAGGGGGCGGTACCACGGAACCGGAACCAAACGGAGTTTGCTGGGGGGCCGCGGCGGGATACCTCAGCGCGTCGGGCTCGGTGTGCATCTGTGCGAGCCGCGGCAACACACCGAACCCGTTGCGCGCCAGCGACATTGCCTGCCCGGCTGCGGTGTTCTACCGGCTGCACGTATTCAGAACATAATCAGAACATGCCCCCTGTGATGAGCCGCCAAGACAGCCGTTCGCGGGCCGAGCGAGCCTTCGCGCTGCACGCCTGTGGACGCACCTGGGCCGACATCTCCCGAGAGCTGGGATACAAAAGCCGCAGCGCGGCGTGCGACGCGGTGGCCCGACTGCATCGCGCCACCCCGGCCGCGTCGCCCGACGCGGTACGCCGCAGCGCCTCGGAGACGCTGCGGCTGCTGCGGGCCATGTTGTTCGACCGGGTCGTGATCGCCCAAGGTGCCGGCGACGACGACACGCTGATCGCGTTGCACCGTGAGCTGACCCGTAACCTCTCCGAGACCGCGAAGCTGCACGGTGCCTACATGCCGGTGACCGCGCAGCTGGACGTGAACGTTTCGCAGACGCCGGCCGCGATCATCGCCGAGGCTCGCGACCGGCTGTTGGCCACCATTGATGCCGAGGTGGTCGAGCCCCGGGAGCTGACGCGATGAGTGAGCACCTGACCAAGCGAGACGCCGTCGCGGCAGCGATGTCGATCGCGGAAGACATCACCAGCGGCACGCTCGACCCCGCCGCGCTCGAGCACCAGGTCGCCGACACTTGCCGCGCACTCGTCGGTACCGTCGTCGGCCCCGACGATCCGCTGTTCGGACTTCAGGTCGACGTCGCCCGCGGTGTGCTGGCCGTGGGTGGTCTGCATGCCGACGAGCTGGCCGAGTGGACCGCTGTGGCCCGACGCCGCGCCGACACCGCGTTATCGGAGCCGTAATGGGCTCGCCTCTGGACACCGTGGCCGCCGCGCTGTTCGCAGCGGCGGGACCGCGCGAACGTGAGGCGACGAGCGCCATCCTGGGACGCCATCAGCTCACCGCCGAGGTGGTCGCAGGATGGCTGCCCACGGCCACCGCCGCGCCGACATCGCGGCCGAGGGTAACCGGGCACCACCAGGCACCCGAACGTGCGCCAGGCGACCGCACAGCCGCGGGAATCGGCATCCCCCGATGTGCCCCCCACTGCCGAGATCCGTTGTGGTGCAGATAATCCCACACAAGAGTAGGTGTTTAGCCATCTAGATCAAGACCCGCTGGCTCTCTCAAGCGCGTAAGCGGACTGCTTCGAGCTTTTCACCTGGGGATATGCCGACTTCGAGAAGAGTCCGATTATCCGAGTGGCCCTTACCGCCTTCCCGAGCCCACTTGGTACCTATATCGGTGAACAGCTTTCCATCACGCGGCCGACGTAGTACCCACAGCTCCCCATATGTGTAGGCGGGCACCGACTTTGGAAGCGCAGAATAGATGACGACCTGGAGGTCTCGGACCGTGGTGTCATCGCTGACCGGAACGGGAAGACTAGCGACACTATCGAATTCCCTCAAGTCGACTTTTACGGAGCTTTTCTCGATAATATCCGCAACCGACGCCGCGACTTCGCTAATTACAGAATCGCTGATCTGCTTTTTCTTGAGGACGTTCTGGTAAGTGGTGCCGACAACAGTCATCGCCACATCGATGGTGTCTTTCGCCGCTTTCCCGGTTGTGATGTCATCGATCTCACGCTCTATGGTTGCAAAGAACCACGGCAGCATGATGCGAGTCCAAAGATAAGAAAGCAAAAACGCCGCCACGATTGCCGTAACGCAGATCGCTACGCCGATTCCTCCGCTAACCGGAGACGAACCCAGCATGGGTGTCACATTGCGCCCTAGTGCGCCAAGTGCCGCCGGTAGCTTGCCGATCTGCACTAAGGAGATTCCGACGAGTATCTTGGTGAGCCAGTCCGAAATCTGCTCAAGATTGGTGTTGGCGGCATAGCGGTTGTAGCGAGAGTTGGCGTCGCTAGCTGGCGCTTGCAGCGCGCGTGGGATGGCGAAGATTAAACCGAGGAGAGTGCCCAAAGTCACGGAAGTCAAGGCGATAATTGCCGCGGCCAACATGATGGAGAAGCGTTGCGCGACACTAGAACCAAGCGCGAGGCCAAGACCGACGCAGAAGACGGAGAAAAAAGCTATTAAGACGTAACTGGCTCTCCGGACCTCGCAGTAAAATCTGTCAGCACCATTACTCAGAGATCCGACGCGAACCTTGCTGCGGTCTTCCTCGATCCTTTTACAGATCTTCATCAGCAACCCGACGAATGACGACGAGGTTCGTCCTTTGGGCGGAGCTACGTTGTCCGGGGTCACGATGCCACCTTGTTTCCGTGGAGGTCTAGCTGGAAAACATCGACGGAGCAGTCACTGTAGTGCAGGAAACGTGAACGAGACAGCTTTGGGTCAGAATCATATGCACAGGCTCCGTGCCGCTCGCGAGCTGCGGCAGCCAAACTGCTCAGCCGCCACTATCGCCCCACTCATGCCGGTTGCGCCGGCTGTGCGGCCTGCTGCGCCACCAAACCGGCTGCCATGAAGGCCAGTCGGACCCCCCTTTCCCGGAGTTCTGTTTCATCGACTTTTGCGCTCGGAATCTAAACATTTGGCCTCGCAATCTACCAATCTAGGCGCAAGCTGCAATTACGCAGCGATGGGCAAAAGGACCCAATTTCGATTCGTCTTGGGGCGTCGTATCCGCTCACCGGGCTACTAACTCGACATCGATTCGGCAAGGAGGTTGTGCAGCAATGGATTTCGCACTGTTACCCCCGGAAATGAACTCCGGGCGAATGTATGCCGGTCCTGGGTCGGGGCCGATGCTGGCCGCCGCCGCGGCCTGGGACGGGCTTGCTGTTGAGTTGCACTCCACGGCCACCGCATACGGATCGGTGCTCTCGGAGCTGAGCGCGGGGCCCTGGCTTGGCGCCGCATCAGCGGCTATGACAGCCGCCGCAGCACCCTACGTGGCGTGGATGAGCTCCACCGCCACGCAGGCCGAGCAGACAGCCACTCAAGCCAAAGCGGCCGCGGCCGCCTTTGAGGTGACGTTCGCGGCGATGGTGCCCCCGCCAGTGATCGAGGCCAACCGCGCGTTATTGCAGGCGCTGGTTGCAACCAACCTGTTTGGGCAAAACACTCCGGCGATCGCTGCCACCGAGGCCCTGTACGCCGAGATGTGGGCACAAGATGCCACCGCGATGTACGGGTACGCGGGGACCTCGGCGACCGCGACAACCCTGACACCGTTCACGCCGGCACCGCAGACCACCAACGGCACATCGCCCGCGGCATCTCAGGTGGCATCCACGGCACTACAGGGCATCGCCTCGACGACGACGACCAACACCACGTCTGCGTCGGTTCTGGATGAGCTCTCGAGTCTCGAATCAAACGAGCTATACATCCCTAACGTGGCCCAGGCTGGGCTGACACCGCTAAACACCGCCTCCATATTCACCGACATGAAGTACGACGATTCGGAACAGCGAGATCTCGAGACTCAGGGCAAGTCGAACACTATCTACGACGTGATATCCAGAATTTATTGGGCGCTCAGGGACCGATTCCCCGAAATGCCATTGACGGATTTGCCGACCAATAGCGAGTCGGTAATGGCGGCGCCGAGCTTCCGTGGCACGACGCAAGCGTCAGCGGTGACAGGCGGTCTGGGTCGAGCGTCATTGGTCGGCGGTCTGTCGGTTCCGCAGGGCTGGACCGTCGCGGCACCGGAAATCAGGCTCGCTTCGGCGACGCTGCCGATCACCAGCCTGGGCGCCGTCAGCGTGAGCGCCGCCCCGGGCGTCCTGGCAGTCAGCAGTCCCGGAACCTTGCTCGGTGAGATGACGCTGGCCAACATGGCCAGTCGCGCCTTGACCGGCGACGCCACCCGAGGATGTCATGAGCGCACTGGATCGATCTTCCGTTCTCGCTCCGTACCGGCGACAACCGCATCGCCGACAGGGAAAGGGGCCACGATCGCCGCCGATGTTCACGAGTTCGCCGAAGCGTTAATCAAACTCGGTGATCTCCGCGACTCTGGGCTCCTGACCAACGAGGAGTTCATCAAGGAGAAGGAACGCCTGCTTGCCCGCTGACGAAGACTCCCACCAACGCCACGAGAGGCCCGAACTAAAGGTAAACCTTCCGTGGCTGGGCCCCGTCACGATTGAGGAGCCAGCCGGCCCAGCATTCCTCGACCCCGAGGCTGACCGCCCCCGAGAATCGATACAAAACAACCATGTTTCGACAGCACCCACCACCACTGAACACCGCCGACTCCGGCTCCGCCGGCTCATCGCTGCGGCGGCCGCTCTCACCATCGCTGACAGGAGGATGCGAGCGAGTGATTAACCAACCACAACCATCAGGCCCATCGAGTGACCCGTCTGATGATTCGGCCCACCCGCTCAGCGATGAGCAGGCGATGGCTCAAGTCGTTGATCCGGCAAAGCAACTCGTCGGCACTGCCAACCTGAACGGGATTGATGCCGGCTTCTCTTTCGAGTCGTGTAACGACCAGGGCGAGCCACCGTACCGAGGACGAGTTGCACTCACCTTCCTGATTGACGGCGACTCGGATGCCTATCTCGAGAAGGTTCAAAACGCGATGGTGACTGACGGCTGGAACGTTGGCGGATTGCCCGGCCAGGTCTCCCATGCCAACCTGCTCAACAAAGATGGTGTCACCGCGAACATGAGCCTGCTTCCCTCGGATCACACCCACAGCCAGATCATCCTGCGCGGCCAATGCCGCAACACCACCGACCACCACAACGACGGCAAAACCAACGGCACCAACATCACAAGCCAGGTGGCACCACAGTGATCCAAAAGCGACCGTGCCGCAGCCACTCCCAAGATCCGAGCAGGGCTGTAGGCACAGACGGGCACCATTCCGAAGACGACCAAGTATTCAGTGGCACAACGGAATTACTCTCGTTGTTGAACAGTTATGTCCGGGCACTTGATGAGATCGACAGCAAGCGGCGCATAACATGGTGGAAACCTTGCGAGCGCATGCCATGGTTGGGGTTACCGGCGGTGCGTTGGTTTATCAAGATGTTCTTCGTAAGCCGCGTCCATCGGTGCGTATCCGCTCTTCAGGCCGGGGTTGTGCGGCACGGTGGTGTTGGATTTGAACTCGCGTCCAAAAAGCAAGACATAGACGTGCTGAATCAGTTCGATCAGACGGTACCGAAAAGCGTTCGCATTCATATCATCTGGCCAGTCGCCCTTCTTGCGGCCCTGGTTGTCGCGAACATGATGGCGATCGCGAACGGCGATTTGTACAGCAGACTGCTCGGCGAGCTCGCGAAAGCGTCAGTCAATCTCGACCGCACCGCGATGATCGCCGCTTTCTCTCACAGCGAGCGATTTGCAGAGATGAATCAACTTGGCGGACCAACGAAGTGGATGCTGTTAGTTGGCGCTGCCGTGACGGTTTCGACGGCGGCAGGCATTCTCGTTCTACCCCTCCTCCCTGCGTTCGGCGTATATCGCCAACTGCGGGCGCCATTGGCTACAGTCGAGGACCGCGCGTTCACGGCGGTAGACGCCGGCGAGGTGAAAGACATCGAATTGGACCTCGTCACAGGTGCACTGCTCATACCGCTAACTGCCTGGCCCACAATGCTTTTCATGTGGGCACTTTACAGCTACGTCCGCGATGGAAGAGCTCGGGATGGGGGCAAATTCGCCCTCGAAATGGCCGGCATAGTGCTCACCCTCGTGTTGGTCACCGTTTTGGCGGCAGCTGAACTCTGGATTCGCTATCGCGAGCGTCGCTCACCGATCCAACTCCGAAGCAACAAGGTTCGCCGCATTCTCCGCGTGTTCCCCAAAACGGCACTTCTTTTGGTAGTAGCCAACGCGCTCACACTCGGTCGTGGTCCTGACTTGCAGTACGAACAGTCTGATGACAGCGAGCTGGAGGTGGCTAGCGATCCGGCGCAGCTACACAGTCGTGGCCATGATGAAATTGGAACGATCGATGACATCTCATTCATGGTGACCGCCATAGAGCAGAACGCCCAGTGCCACGACCCACATAGCGGACTCTTCGAAGATCCGCAGTATCTGCGATTCACCCTTGAGACATGGTCAACTCGTAACGAATTCGCAGATCCGGCAGAGGCGCGTTACCTCAGCTTGAACCATTGGAGCATTCTTAACAGTCGCGGCGACACCAGTTACGACCCCTCTTATAGTCTTTATATGCATGCCAGTTGCGGCAGAGGCACGGAAGCGATCGCGAAACCCCTCGTTCCCGGTACACACACGGTGACCGACGTTGTCGTTACCGCACCGCGTGACGCCGCAATTTTGCAGCTCGCAGCGCCTGCTGGCCACCAACCATTCCACTGGCACATTCCCCCAATCAATAGGTAACGAGATCGCAGGAAGGGCCGACCACTGGCTCTGGAATTTCTTGCCAGGTCCGAGGTGACCACCGCCTGCCGCGCACTGGTTGGCACTGTCGTCGGCCCCGATGTGCTGGCGGCCGGTGATAACCGGGGCGCCGGGCAGCCCGTGAACGTGGCGCAGCGGGCCACAGGGCCTCGGGAATCGGCATCTCCTGATGTGTCAGCCGCGGCCGAGATCCGTTGTGGTGCAGATAATCACACACAAGCATAGGTGTTCTGACCCAACAACGATCCGAGAGGCGGGTTCCGCTGAGACGGCTCGGTCATGGCTGGCCTATGCCGTACTTTGCGCCGACATCACGGCAATAGCTCGCCATCGCCATCCCGACGAACTCGCTAGCTTGGTCGGTCGTCATGCCCCAGGGGTCCGCGTGGCTGGCCGCCTCATCGAGCGGCGTGCTTTCACCACGCTGCATCGAGCTGCACATAGTTTTGGCGACCGACACGGCTGCGCCCGGTCTGAAGTTCGGACGGCAGCCCAGATGCTTTCACCGCAGCCCAAAACGTCGCGTCCTGCGCGTCCGGGCAGACCATCCACTCTGGATCGGTCGCACACTCAAGCGGCGGTGAGCTAGTCACGCTGGCCGGCGAGGTGGCCGTCGATGAGGCGCTGCCCCCGGTGTGGCTGCTGCGGGTGCAGGCGTGGCCCACCATTATCGCGACCGCGACAGCGCCGATTAGCAGTAATAGCCTCAGTCGATCACGTGGGCTCATCGTTCATCTTCCCTGCGTCGCTGCGGAATTCGCACCACAGATGTGTTGGTTAGAGCTAGGTGTTTTGGCCTACCTGGGCCTGCTCGCGCCGCAGCAGCCGGGCGACCGTCGTTGAGGACCAGGCGCCGCCCTTGCGGTTGAACAGCTCGGCGTCGTTGAGCACGTCGGCGATGGCGACGGCCGTCATACCGCCGTCGCGCAGCTGGCGCATCCGGTCCAGCACGGCCTGCTCGCGCTCGTCGGGCACCAGCTCACCATCGCGGCCGGCATAGCCGAACGGGGGTTGACCTCCGGCATAGCCGCCGCTGGTCTTTTTGATGCGCCGACCGGCCTGCATGCGCAACACGATCATCGAACGGTCGTAGGCGTTGATCGCAGCGATGATGGTGCGGATCAGCTTGCGCTGCGGGTCGTCAGGGTCGTCGAGCAGACTCTGCTCCTCGCCGTTCACCGAGCACAGCCGCACAGCGCAGTCGGTCATCCTCTCGATCTCCAGCTCCAGGTGAACCTGGTCGCGGGTCAACCGAGAGAGGTCGGCCACGACCGCGCCACCGGCCTCACCGGCACAGCACCGATCGACCAGGCCCCGCCAGCCGCGACGGTTGCACGGCGCGACGGTCCCGGATATGTCCTCGATCACCTCGTCGATGACGCGGTGGCGTCCCGCGCCCGCCCAGGCGGTGATGGCCTCGCGCTGCCGTTCCGGGCCGTAGGCCGCCAGCTGGTCTTTGGTGCTGGTGCGGATGTAGGCGATTACCTTCACGTTTCCATGCTACGACCGCTTGACCATGGATTACAACACTTACTTATAAGTATCTGATGTTTGCTACAGCACTGCCAGGGCACTACCGGCATGCCCGGCCGAAGTGATCGACCAGCACCGACACGCCCGGACGCGGGGGGAAGAACAGGCATTCTTTGCTGTGACCGGGCGCGGGTGTGGCTGACGTAGCTTGATGACGTGGCCATCGTTTACCACTACACAGACACGCGGGCGTTCGCGGGCATCGTCGAAAACGCCGCGCTGTGGGCGACCGATTTCAGATACCTCAACGATTCGCGCGAACTCAGGTATGCGTGGGACCCATTCGTCGAGAAGTTGCGACGGTGTTCATCGGAGCCGGGTGAATATTCGGAGGCGTATGCGGCGCAGCTCAAAGCTCTGGAGTTGATGAAGGCTACCGACCTGATGGGCTTCGACGACAGCATGTTCGTGGCGTGCTTCACCGAGCTGCGGGACGTCGTGAGCCAGTGGAGTCGCTACGGCGCGAATGGTCACGGCATCGCTCTGGGGTTCGATACCGAAGCCATAGCGGCGCTTAAAGTGCCGATCTTCCACCATGCCCCGGGTGGCCGGCTATTGCCCGCGATGGCTTGGGTCGCTGACAGCGCACCCCCAGATTTACCCGAAGGTGAGTCACCGCCCCCACCCACGAGACAGGAGCACATGAGCTGGGGTGCGTTTGCCGGCCGCCGATCCCCCGCCAATGTGTTGCCAAAGGGCCCTCCGGCTGTTGCGGCCAAGCCTGGTCCCCGACGAGCGTGAAAACCTGCCGCCAGAAGTCCTGGCTCTGTGTCACCAGGGCGGCACCGTTCGGGCCGAGGTCGGCTTCCGCGGCCAGTGCGGCCGGATCCCGCTCGAGAAACCCTGGTCGGTCATCCCCGGTGGACAAATTCTTCCCTCCTATGTAGGCGGTCGGCTGGTACTCCCCGATTGCGGACACGCCAGCCTGCTCGTGGACGCGCTTTGGACACCGACCAGGTTAATCCCGGTATATCTCGACTAATCTGCATTAACCTCAAGTGTGCTGGTCAGGCACCAAATCACCATGCCCGGTGGGTGCTTCTAGGGGGTTCAAGTCCCCCCTCGGACACCCCTACACCGTTGTGCACGCCGATTTCTGGTCATGGCTCACGGCGCTTCGAATGAGCAAGTTGCACTGCGCGCTTCGCGATTTCCTCAGGCATCTGGGCGGGAAGTCCGAGTAAGGAATCGCGGCGCGCGGGCTCGGTGCGACGGCGCCGGTCGTAAGCTGCGATTCAGCACCTACGACACAACGGCGAGCATGACCCATGGACCGACCTAGCGGGTTTCTGCGCCGGCCGCGACGTACCTTCCGCGACCGCCGCGAAGCCGGTCGCGTGCTGGCCGAGGAATTGGCGTCGTATCGCGGTAAAGCCGGGCTGCTCGTTCTCGGGTTGGCCCGCGGCGGCGTACCGGTCGGTTGGGAGGTCGCCGCGGCCCTGGGCGCAGAGCTGGACGTCTTCCTGGTGCGGAAGCTGGGCGTGCCGCAGTGGTCCGAACTAGCGATGGGGGCGCTGGCCAGCGGCGGCGGCGTGGTGATGAACGACAACGTGGTGTCGAGCCTGCGTATCAGCGACGAGCAGGTGCACACGGTCGTCGAACGCGAAGCCGCCGAACTCATTCGCCGCGAACACGCTTACCGGGGCGAGCGACCAGTCGCCGACCCGCGCGGCAGGACGGTCATCGTGGTTGACGACGGGATCGCCACCGGTGCGAGCATCCTCGCGGCGGTGCGAGCGCTGCGAGCCGCCGGCCCCGACTCGATCGTTGTCGCTGTGCCGGTGGGCCCGCGGTCGGTGTGCCAAGTGCTGGCCGAGGAGGCCGACGAGGTGGTATGCGCGACGATGCCGGACGACTTCGATGCGGTGGGCCAGGTTTTCGTCGACTTCCATCAAGTCAGCGACGACGAGGTCCGCGACTTGTTGGCTACCCGGCCTGGTTCCTAGGAGGTTTTGCGGTCGTCGCTGACACTGTCGTCGGTCGCACTGTCAGCTTCGTCGATCGCATCGGCGGGGTAATCGGCTGCCTCGTCGTCACCGTGTGACTCCGAGCCGTCGGCTGAGCCCGGTTCATGGCTTGCCGGACCCGCCTCACGGCGCTGACGTTCCTGCAGAGCGTCGATGATCAACAGCAGGACGCCCAGCACACTGGCGCCGATACATACCCAGGCGACCAATTCGTTGCTGGTGATCACCGCGAACACCAGCGCGGCAAGGCCGATCACCGC
>Ga0302326_10019476_pt1 | contig 14015 bp, 13 predicted proteins | sample Palsa_T0_3_FD_202264 | JGI IMG/M metagenome (GOLD analysis project Ga0302326, IMG submission 202264) | Peat permafrost microbial communities from Stordalen Mire near Abisko, Sweden - Palsa_T0_3 | ecosystem: Environmental > Terrestrial > Soil > Palsa > Peat permafrost | place: Sweden: Abisko... | reverse complement strand
ATCCGATCGTGACCGAAGGGTTCATCTGGGCCGCCCATAGTCGCTACCTCCTGCGCCGACTCACCCAGCCGCCGATCGCGTGATCGCGCTGGGGAAATAATCGCGACAGTCACTTAGGTTCTCGTCATGGAGACCGTTTCCTCGGTGCCGGGTCGTGTGCGGCACACCGCAAGGCACAGAGTGAGCGGTTCTTCGTCTACAGCCGTCCGTCCAACTGAGTCGGTACCTAGGGCTGATCAGTAGATCCATCGCCCGGTCCAGAGGCAGAAGGAGCTTTAGTCATGCTTGCAGAGATCTTCGGAATGGACGGGGCCATCGTCCTCATCGTTGTCGTTGTGCTGCTCTTCGGTGGTGCGGCCATCCCTAAACTGGCTCGTAACCTGGGTTCGGCAAAGAACGAGTTTGAGAAGGGCCTAGAAGAGGGAAAGAGTTCCGCATCCGCCCGGTCACTGGTTACCAACGACAGAGCCGCATCATCGGACACAACTGCGCCGCCTCCCACGTAAGTTCCGATCGCCCCACTTGAACACCCCAACGACACGAAAACCTTCGTTCTGGATTCAAGGCTAAGAGGAGAGTCGCTCGTCGCTTCCTGTCGCAGTCGCGAGTTCGGGTCGAGACCTCCCCCACCCATCCTGGCATTTGTGGCCCGGCGACTCGACCTTGACCCGACAGCGCTGGTCATCGCTAGGCCGCGATGGTTGGACCGATGGGCGCGCACGCCTCCGCCTTGAACCTCACTGAAGATCGAGTTGCCAAGGCAGCCAGAGGGCGCTGCTTTCCCGACTGCTGATTCTCATGCCGAGTAGCCTTCAAGGATCCGCCCTTGGGGAGAAGGTGCTGGGGTCTTCAATCAATGTGCTCGTCCAACGGGGAGATGCTCGACAGTGCGAGGGTTTTCGAGGAAGGCTGCATCGGAGCGAGCCAACACCGACGAGGCTCTGAGTGGGGGCGAGCTGCAATGACGGCTGAACCGTTTGAGATTGCGATACCAGACGAGGATCTCGAGGAGTTACGCCTGCGCCTCGCTCGAACCCGATGGGCGGACGATTTGGGCAACTCCGATTGGCGCTACGGAGTCGAGCGGGAATGGCTCGAGGACATGGTCGGCTACTGGCGAGAAGACTATGACTGGCGCGCACAAGAACGCGAGATGAACCGACTGGCGCACTTCCGCGTCACGATCGACGGACTCCCACTTCATTTCGTCCACGTGCGGGGAACAAACCCCGACCCTGTGCCGTTGCTGCTACTCCATGGCTGGCCCTGGACGTTCATGGATTTTCACGCGCTGATTGCTCCCCTGTCGGATCCGGTCGCCAATGGCGGCGACGCGGAGGACTCCTTCGACCTGATCATCCCCTCGCTGCCCGGATTCGGCTTTTCGACACCGCTCACCGCAACCGGACTCAACGTGCCGCGGCTCGCCGAGCTGTTCTCCAAGTTGATGACTGAAGTACTCGGCTATTCCCGTTTTGCCGTGGGCGGCGGAGACTGGGGCGCAGTGATCTCGCTCCGGCTTGCTCATGCGCATCCGGAACAGGTTCTGGGCGTTTTCACGACGATCCCCGTCTTCCCCGGCCTCGACCTTTCTGCAATCAGACCAGACCAGCATGGTCCAGAGGAGCAGTGGATGCTGGCGCGTAGAGCAGAAACCCAGAGGCTCATAGTGAGCCACTTCACCGTCCAGAGCAACGATCCCCAGACGCTCGCATATGCGCTCGTGGACTCGCCGGTGGGAACTGCAGCGTGGCTGTGGGAACGGCGCCGGTCGTGGAGCGATTGCAGCGGTGACGTGCTCTCTGCTTTCGATCGGGATTTTCTCTGCACCCTGGCATCCATCTACTGGCTCACGCGCACGATTGGCACCTCGCTGCGCATTTATTGGGACAACCTCAACTCAGGTCCTACCAAGCCACTTCACGACCGAATGCCGGCGGTCGAGGTGCCGGCCGGTTTCGCCGTCCACCCGAAAGAGGTCATGCTGGTGCCGCGCTCGATCGTGGCGACAGGCACCAACCTCCAGCGCTGGAGCCTGATGCCCCGGGGCGGCCATTTTGGCTTCGCCGAGCAACCCGCTGCCCTGACGGGCGAACTGAGATCATTCTTCCGTCCGCTGCGACACGCCGGGTGATCGTTCTGACCAAGGAACGGTTGGGATGCCCCGGTATCTTCAATTCGTCTGAGGTTATCGCGAGATAGGGGAACAGATCCATGAATAGGCTCCAGGGCAAGGTTGCGCTGGTTACGGGGGGTGCGGGCGCTATCGGAGGCGCGACGGCTGTGATGATGGCGGCTGAGGGCGCCGGCGTTGTCGTTGCCGATATTGACGACAACGGCGGACAGGCGATCTGCGACAGGATCAGGCGATCCGGGGGCGAGGCGGAATTCTTTCACCTGGATGTGACGAGCGAAACTGAATGGATCGACGTCCTCGGAAAGGTCGAGAGCCACATGGGTGGACTCGATATCCTCGCCAATATCGCAGCCGTCTGCGTTCTCACCCCGATCGGCCAGACCACCTACGAAAACTGGCGTTGGCAGTTTGCAGTCGATATGGACGGAAAGTTCTTCGGTTGCAAGCATGCCCTTCCGCTGCTCGCGAAGACGGGACGGGGCAGCATAGTGAACATCTCGTCTTCGTCGGTGCATCAGGGAACGCCGGGAGCGATAGCGTACGCGGCCAGCAAGGCGGGCGTGCTCGCGTTTTCGAAGACACTGGCCGTGGAGTGCGCGCAAGCGAACAACGGTGTCCGCGTCAACAGCATCGTGCCTGGACCCATTGAGTCACCCATTTGGGTCAAGATGTTCAATGGCGGAGTGCTCCCGCCTCCCGACGAAGTCGACTACGAGGCCACCCTGGCTCAGGTGCGTAACAGTGTGAGTGCCGGCAACCTGGTGAAGCGTGCGGGCCGTCCTGACGACATAGCTGCAGCAGTCGTCTATCTGGCCTCGGACGAGGCGAGCTATGTGAACGGCATCGACCTACTCGTTGACGGCGGCGTGGCAATCGTCTGACGCCGCCGACACCTGCGTCAGCTGGCGAGAGTCACTGCGCCTGACGCCAACGCAATTCTGTCTCCGGACCACTAGCCTGGGCTCGGGTCGAACGCTTGCCCGACCGGGCCAGGTGCGTTCTCGTTTTCGCTCGGGGGATGCACGACTACTCAGCTACACGCAAGGAGGGGACCATGGATGATGACCACTTGGCGGACCGAGTGGGATTGGAGGAACTCAAAGCGAGCTACTTCCGCTACCTCGACACCAAGCAATGGGACTCGTGGCGTGAACTGTTCACCGACGACATGGTGTTCTACGTCGACTCAGCGTCCGTGCCCACGGAAACCCAACCGATGACGACCAGCGGCGACGACTTCGTCGATATGGTGTCGTCCACACTGGTTGATGCCGTCACCGTCCACCAGGGACACATGCCCGAACTTCGCTTCGTCGACGAGCGCACTGCCAACGGCATCTGGGCCATGTACGACTGGGTAGACGGCTCGGGCAGTGGAGGCGACAGCATGCAGGGCTTCGGTCATTACCACGAGCACTATGTCAAGGGCGACGACGGCAAGTGGCGAATCAAGGAGCTGCGCCTCACGCGGCTGCGCACGGACCAGACAGATACCTCTACCATCGTGCCCCGGGTGACACCGTGGAAACAACAGACTGCCGCGAGCCCCAAGATCGGGGCTGGCATCGTGGCGCCAATTAGCCGCGTCAATCTTGCCCTCCCTTTCTCAAAGATCACCATCCAGGAGCCGAGCAAGGAGTTCGCCGAGCTGTGTGTCATCGTGGCTGAGCTGCTTACGGCGCTCGACGATGACTCGTCCGGGCAAGCCATGGCGGTCCTGCGCCAGCGGGCACAGGCGCTGGCGGCCGGATAATGGGTGCACGCTGATCCGCGTGTCGAACAGCATCTACAACTCAACACCCCAACGGAGAAGAGAACGATGAACCTTGAGCAAACTCTAGAGAAGATTGTTGAGCACGCCCACGAGGAGCTTCGTATCGTTCGGAAGCGAGTGGAACAGAAGACGGCCGCGCGCGACCACGGCAAGGACTACCACGAAGCTCAAACCGCTGCCGATCGACTGGACCACTACGCCCACCTGGTTCGCCGGATCCCGTGCTCACTGGGGTCGCTCTCGGACGACCTCTGTCGGGCTCTTGTCGTCGCGAAGCCCGAGAAAGCGCGGCTGGCGCAGCCGAGCGTCGCTGGTCCATTCGGCAAATCCGATCTGAGCGACGAGGTCTGGACGCACCCAGTGCGCGCCGCGGGGCAGTGGTCGCGCGTCCTCAAACGCCGGCTCGGCCGTCTCCAGCTCCCGTAGCCGAATACCGAGGTCGCGGAGTGTCGCCTCGGAGTAGCCAGTACCTACCTTGCCGGCGTAGCGGAGGGTGCCCTGCTCGTAGTAGCCGACGAGCAGGGCACCAAAGCCCGTCCGGCTGCCTCTGGGATCGGTGTAACCCCCGACGACGAACTCCTGCTCCCAGACGCATTTCAGCTTCAACCAGTACTTCGAGCGGCCAGCGACGTACGGTGCGTCGGCGCGCTTAGCGATGAGCCCCTCCCAGCCGGATCGGCAGGCCTCGGCGAACCGTCGCTGAGAGTCGTCGCGCCAGGCCTCCGTGTGCTGCAATGCCGAGTTCGACCTGATCGTCCTCGTCAGCCGGGCGCGGCGCTCGACGAGAGGCCGATCGGTGAGATCCTCCCCGTCCACCTCCAAGAGGTCGAAGACGCAGAAGACGACGGGATAGGTGGCGACCTGCTCGGGAGACGGTCTGGTCGACCCGAGACGCTGCTGGAGTCGGGTGAAGGACGTCTGGTCACCTTCATATGCCACCACCTCCCCGTCGAGCAGGAGGTCCCGGGAATGTTGAGCCGCCACGGCGGCGCTGACCTCCGGGTAGGTGCCGGTGAGATCCTTGCCGGTACGCGACTCGAGTCGCACGTCGCCGCCCACCTTGCGTGCGACGCAACGCTCACCATCGAGCTTGCGCTCCAGTAGCCACTCGTCGCCGAAGTCGCGACGGTCGGTCAAGGTGGCCAGCATAAGCGGGATGACCATTCCAGTATCGTCTCACGAGGACGTCGAGACAACCACCTCGCACCGCGGAAAGACCGTGCTCCGGAGCACAGTCCGCGAACAAGCCGCGTTCGCTTCACGCACTCCTACAGATAGTGCAGTGAATTCGCGTAGCCGGGGTCAGACGTGTGAGGCTACGCCTGGGGCGGACGTAGGCCGTCCAGCACCATGGCCAGCAACCGGTCGCCCTGATCGGCCGTGAGGGTGCCGTTCATGCACATCGGCGACACCAACTGCATCAGGTCAGCGCCGTCGATGTCGCGTCGGGCTTCCCCAGCCTCCTGGGCTCGACGCAGCACGCGTTCGCAAGCGTCCCAGATCCGGTCTCTCGATGCAGGTTTCAGGTCGGGGTTCTTCTCGAAGGCCTCGTGCAACTCGTTCAAGAACGTGCGCTTGGACCGTCCGTAGTCCACGTAGGCCCGCAGCCACGCCTCCAGAGCGGCCCAGGGCTCCAGGTCGGTCAGGCCCCGCTCGGCCGAGCCGACTAGTACCTCGACATCGTCGCGGTAAACGGCCTCAACGATGTCGATCCGCTTGGGGAAATGGCGGTAGAGCGTCCCAACACCCACCCCCGCTTGTTTGGCGATGGCCTCCATCGAGGCGCCGCCGCCCTGGTCGGCGAATACCTTCCGGGCCGCGACGACGAGGTTGTCGTAGTTGCGCCGGGCATCGGCCCGCATGGACCGGCCGGCGCGTTCTTCATCGACACTCGCTTCGAGTTGGCCACTCATGGCCTTGGCAACCCCTGACTGAAAAATGGTCTTGCAAAACGGAGGGACCCTCCGTATACTATACGGAGGAAGCTTCCGCTTCTCCAAGATACCCAGCGGAAAGGCCCACGTCAATGGTCTCAACACTCAATGTCCCGCAGGCGCAGAGCGGGTGGCGACGCAACCCTTCGGTGGTCCTCGGCGTCATACTGACCGCCCAGCTGATGGTGGTGCTCGACGCCACCATCGTGAACGTCGCCCTGCCCCACATTCAGCGCAGCCTTCATTTCTCGAACTCGTCGCTTTCATGGGTGCTCAACGCGTACGTTCTCACCTTCGGAGGCTTCCTCCTCCTCGGCGCCCGCTCTGGTGACCTGCTCGGCCGGAAGCGGACATTCATGGCTGGGATCGCCCTGTTCTCGCTGAGCTCGCTGGCCGGCGGATTCGCCACTACCGGCGCCATGCTCTTGGCCGCCCGAGCCCTGCAGGGGGTGGGCGGCGCCTTTGCCGCGCCGGCTGCCTTGGCCCTGCTCACGACCTTCTTCCCCGAGGGTTCAGGGAGGGTGAAGGCGATCGCCCTGTTCACGACCGTCTCGGCGGCGGGCGGCGCCCTGGGCCTGGTGGCCGGCGGCCTGCTTACCGAGTGGGCGTCCTGGCGTTGGGTGATGTTCGTCAACGTCCCCATCGGGCTGATCGTGCTCCTAGTAGGCAGAGCGGTGCTCGTCGAGACCCCCCGCCGCCACGGGCGGTTCGACCTGACCGGAGCTATTACCTCCACGGCTGGAATGACCGCCGTCGTGTTCGGCCTGGTCGAAGCCGGAAGCGACGGGTGGGCGGCTCCCCTGACCTTCATCCCGCTCGTGGCGGGCGTCGTCCTGCTGTGGCTCTTCGTCCGGATCGAAAAGACGGCCCCCGAACCAATCCTCCCGCTCCGGATCCTGGCCGATCGGACTCGCGCTTCGGCCAATGTGGCTCGCGGTCTCGGCTACGCCGGGATGTACGGGATGATCTTCTTTCTCACCCAGTTCCTACAGGACATCCAGCGCCACTCCTCCCTCATCACGGGGATCGGGTTCCTCCCCACGCCCATCTCGGTATTCCTGGGGTCGCAGCTGACCAGCCGGGTGCTCGTGAACCGCTTCCCGGCAAAGGTCCTGATGATGATGGGGCTCACGTGCTCGGCGCTCGGACTGCTCCTCGCCACTCAGCTGAACGCCAGTACCACGTATCCGCAGGTACTCGTCAGCCTCATCTTGATCGGCACCGGCATGGGTATCTCCTTCGTCAGCCTGACCACCGCCGGGCTAGCCGGCGTAGCTCCGTCCGACGCGGGCGCCGCCTCGGGCTTGGTCAACGTGATGCAGCAACTCGGTGCCGCCCTTGGTCTGGCCGTACTGGTCACCGTCTTCGACACCGTCACTCCGAGCGCTCGCTCGGCCGGCCTCAGCACGGCCGCCAGCGCCGGGGCGGCGGCCCGCACGGCCCTGGTGCATGGAATTGACGTGACCATGGCGGCCGGCGCCGGGTTTGCCCTCGTGGCGCTGGCCATCGTGGCGCTCTTCGTCCGTACGCCGGCCCCTGCCCAGGTGATTGAGGCGGCTGACATGGAGCTGGAGCCCGCGGCGGCGTGAGACCCCCGCCGTTCTCGTGAAGGTTCCCGGGCAGGCCACGGGGGACGGTGCTCTGAAGGATGACGTTAGTTGTGTGTCCCTTGTGAGGAATAATCACTAGATACTGATTTCCCGAAAAAATGGTGTAGCATTTAAATGCACACCTCGGACGTCCGCACAGCCGGTTGTTTATTTCGGGGAGTGCCAGAGGGATATTCGATGGTTTGTAGCCGGTCAGTGTCATTGCCACTCCTCAACTGTCCCTGCCGTTCGGCACCAGCTGGGAAAGCGTCGGACGGATGAGCAGCCCACGATGGGTCTGGATGACGGCGGGGGTCTTCCTCGTGGCGGTCGGCGCCGTGGGATCAATCATCGGTGCCTCCGTCGTGGCCCGCGCCGACGCGCAGCGTTCGCGCCAGGCGTTCGTCACGTCATCGATGGAGATCGCCTCATCCTTGAAGCTGTCGATTCAGCAAGAGGCGAATTTGGTGATCAGCACGGAGGCATTCGTCGCGGCCAACCCGAACGCCACGAATGCCGCATATTTGAACTGGGTCCACTCAATGCAGGTCAAGACGCGCTACCCCGAGGTAGGAGAGCTGGGCTTCATCAATATCGTCCGGGGCGCCGAGTTGCCCCAATTCATCACTCGAATCACCGCCGATCCGCCGACACCCCTGACGCCAGGGCAGTCATATCAGGTAACACCCCCGGGGAATCGACCCTTCTACTGCCTGAGTCAGCTCCTGTACATGGACGGTGGGCCAGCGGTGCCACTCGGCTATGACAGCTGCGCATACTACGGACAAGACGCAGCCAAACTGATTGCCCAGAATATCGCTGTCCCGTTCAGCTACATTCCGTTCACATTCGGCAAGGTCTCGTATCTGGCGGTTGACTCGCCGGTCTACCCCGGTGGATCGATACCAGCAAGCGCCGAAGCCCGCGCCGCCACCGTCCTCGGTTTCGTTGGCGTGACGACCCGACCAGGCTTCGTGCTCACCCAGGCCCTCGATGGACACACGGGGACCGCAGTGAGCTTCCACTACGGATCGGGCTCGACGAAGGTCACCTTCAGGACAGGCTCGGCTCCAGCCGGAGCGCAGTCGTCGACGATCGACCTGCACAACGGATGGCACGTCACGACCTTCGCGAGGGTAGACGGGTCCGGCGTGTTCGGAAATGCAAACGCGCTGGCCCTGTTGCTGGGAGGATTGGCGCTCAGCCTGTTGTTAGGGGTCTTGATCTACGTGCTGGGCACGAGCCGTTCTCGAGCTCTCGGGCTGGTCGACGAGCGCACCAAAGAACTCCACCACCTGGCGCTGCACGACCCTCTCACCGACCTGCCCAATCGGGCGTTGATCCTCGACCGGATCGATCAGATGCTGGCCCGTTCCCGACGTGAGTACACCCCGGTGGCCGTCTTCTTCTTAGATCTGGACAACTTCAAGGACGTGAACGACACGTTGGGCCACGCGGCGGGGGACAAACTGTTAGCCGCGGTGGCAGCCCGTTTGACCAGCGCCATTCGTCAAGAGGACACCGTCGGGCGTCTGGGCGGTGACGAGTTCGTCGTGCTGGCCGAGGGTGCCTCCTTGGCCGCCGGAGCCGAAGTGGTGGCCGAGCGCATCCTCGACGTCTTGGCCACACCGTTCGAAATCGCCGACATCGAAGCTCCCCTCTCGGTGACGGCCAGTATCGGCATCGCCGAGGGCAGGCGGGCCACCCCTGATGAGCTGCTGCGCGACGCCGACATCGCGTTGTACCAGGCCAAGGCCGCCGGAAAGAAGTGCGCCGTAGTGTTTGCCCCAGCGATGCAAGATGCCGTCCATGACCACCTCACTTTGGAGAAAGATCTCCATGATGCCCTCTACGAGAACCAGTTCTTTCTGCTTTACCAGCCGACCTACGATCTGTCCTCGGGGGCCTTTACCAGCGTCGAGGCCTTGTTGCGCTGGCGCCACCCCAGCCGGGGGGTCATTTTGCCCGATGACTTCATTCCGGCCCTCGAAGCGAGTGGCCTGATCGTTCCGGTAGGTCGATGGGTGCTCCACGAAGCCTGCACACAGGGTGCGGCCTGGGAGCGCCAGGGCCACCGCGTCACCGTCTCGATCAACGTCTCGGCCAAACAGCTCGACCGCGACCAGATCGTAAGCGACGTGCACGGAGCCCTCTCGAGTAGCGGCTTCGATCCTGCCCTGTGCGTCTTGGAGCTCACCGAGACCACCTTGATGCACAACGTCGAAGACACCGTTGGCCGGCTCACGCTGCTCAAGGCACTCGGGGTGCGTTTGGCCATTGATGATTTCGGCACCGGGTACTCGTCACTGGCCTACCTGCGCCAGTTCCCCATCGACGTGCTGAAGATCGACCGGTCCTTTGTGTCAGGGATCACCGACACTTCAGAGGCGGTCGCTCTCGTCCACGCCATGGTCGAGCTGGGCAAGGCATTGGGCCTCGAAACCGTCGCCGAGGGCGTCGAGACCGACGGCCAGCGCGCGCAGCTGGCCTCCGAGAACGTCGACACTGCCCAGGGATTCTTGTTCGCACGCCCACTCGACGTCGACGCCATGAGCCGTCTCTTGGAGGAGTCGCCTGGCACTCCCGTACCCCTCCCCTCCTTGCTCTGATCAACGGGCAACAAACGGCGCCTTGGTCCCGGCCACGTGACGGACGTGCGTCACCTTGAACCGCCCGTATCTCGAAGCTGAAAGAATATGCTCAGTGACGCTCGACGAACCGCACGTCCCGGATGGATTCGAGGTGTTCGAGTCCAGCCCGTTTCTCAGCGTCGTCGGTCCGCTGTGGGTCCGTCGGCAACTCGTGCCACCGACCTTCGGCCTACGGATCGAAGAACGACATACCAATACGGCGGGCACTGCGCACGGTGCCATGCTGGTGGCCCTGGCGGATTTGGCTCTCGGTCACGGCATTCGTGCCGTCGCTGGTCGCGGACTTCGTCTCGTCACCGCTGGGCTCGCAGTGGACTTCGCGAAACCAGTACGGGTGGGCGACTGGGTGGAAGCTCAGGCCGATATTCAGCACCAATCACGGCGGAATGTATTCGCCAACTGCTACCTGGTCTGTGACGGTCAACGGGTCGTTCGAGCCAGCGGCATCTATACGGTCGTGAACGACTGAGAGCCTTGCTGCTCGGTTGAGTGGAGGCGCGCTCGAGCCGGTGCCCCTCACTGACCATTGAGTTGCAATCCACATTGCGGGAGGTAGCAATCGCTGTTGGCAATCCGGACCATTCCTCCCTAGCATGCCTACAAGGAGCCGACGATCGTTGGCCCAGGTGGTCGCTACAACGGGACAGCTCTAGTGCCCGCCGCTCGGCTCAGCCGGACGCTCATGGTGAAAGATCTTGGAGGGGAACCGATGGACCGAAACACGCTCGACGTCAACTTTTTCGATTCTGCGGTGGTCGAGGATCCCTTCCCGCACTATGAGAGCGTGCGCGCGACGGGACGGGTGGTCTGGAACGGCATCCTCCAGGGGTGGATGGTACCTGGGTTCGATGACTGCTCCACCGTGCTCACCGACGACGGTGCGCACTTCTCAGCCGTCCCGAGTGCGCCGGAGATTCTTCCCTGGTTCGAGGCCCCGACCATGATCTCGGTGGACGGCGAGATGCACCGGCGACTCCGCAGCTGTGTTTCCCCACTGTTCACCCGGAGCGCCGTGGCCCACTGGGAGTCACGGGTCCGAGCCGTGGTCGACGAGTTACTGACGCCACTGGTCGATGGTGATGAAGGTTTTGACCTGATCGCCGATTTCACCATGATCCCCACGGTCATTGTGGCGGAGATGCTCGGCGTTCCCGAAGACCGCCACGCCGATTTTCGGCGGTGGTCCAATACGATCGTCTCCAACCTGGCATGGGGCCACGAAGACGCCGGCGTTCGCGCCACACTTCAACAGGCGTCGACCGAACTCAATCAGTACTTGCGCGACGAGATCCGCCGCCACCGCCACGACCGGCCGGACGACCTGCTGTCCGCCATGGTTGGCATGGCGGAGTCCGGCTCCATGGACGAAGAGGAGGTACGTGCCGCTGCCGTGCTCCTGCTCGTTGCCGGGTACGACACGACCGCCAAGGTCCTCTCCAACACACTCGTCGCGCTCGAGCTACATCCCGAGCAGCGACGCCTCGTCGTCGACGACCCCACGCTGCTACCGGCAGCGATCGAGGAGGTTCTTCGCTGGCGCGGCACGGTGCAGTCCATTCCCCGCATCGCCGTCCACGACATGACCCTCGGCGACTCGCAGATAGCCTCGGGTGAGATCGTCCATGCCCTGATCGGCGCAGCCGACCGCGATCCATCTCGCTGGGTCGATCCCGGAACGTTCGACGTCAACCGCGAGGCGAAGGCCAACTATGGCTTCGGCTGGGGCCCTCATCTATGTCTCGGTGCTCCCCTCGCCCGTCTCGAGACAAGAGTCGCCATCGAGCAACTGCTACGCCGAGCCCCCGAATACCAGCTGCGAGAGATCAAGATGGGACCGTCGTTCTTCGTCCGTGGGCCCGAACGCGGATTCCTCGACGTCGCAGTGAGGGCCTAATCACCACAGGGCCTACTCACCACAACAAGCACGCAGCAAAAGGATCCATAGTTTGGTCTGCCGTGGGCGGCGGCACGTCCTCGTGGCGCGCTCGGGCATAGGCGTTTATCCTCGGCCGCATGGCTACGGCGAAGGTAGACGGTCTGACGCTCGGGTACGAGGTGATCGGTGACAAGGGCCGACCGTGGATCATCACTCCCGGGGGCCGGTTCCCCAAGGAGGACGCCGGGATACGGCCGCTCGCAGAGGCCATTGCGTCCGCCGGCAACCGGGTTGTCATCTGGGACCGGCCCAATTGCGGAGAGTCTGATGTCTGCTTCGAAGGTCCGACGGAGTCGCAGATGCAGGCGGACTACCTCGCTGCTCTGCTCCGCCACCTCGATATGGCGCCGGCGGTGCTCATGGGCGGTTCGGGCGGGGCCCGGGTGTCGATGCTGGCCGCCGCCAACCATCCCGATGTGGCCGAGGCGTTGGCGATCCTGTGGATCAGCGGCGGGGTGTTCGGCCTCATGAACCTGGGCGCCGTCTACTGCATACCCTCCATGCGGGCGACCATCATGGGCGGGACGGAAGCCGTGGCCGGCCTGCGGGACTGGGAAGAGGTCACCAGGCGGAATCCCTCCAACCGGCAGCGCATCATCGACCAGGATCCGGACACCTTTCTGAAGACGATGGAACGCTGGCTGGCCGCCTACTACCCCGTTGCCGGCGAGGCGGTGCCCGGCTTGTCGACCGAGCAGGCCGCGGCCATCAGGATTCCCACCATCGTGTTCCGCAGCGGGGCGAGCGACTGGTGGCACCCACGGGAGATATCCGAGCAAGTAGCCCAGATGGTTCCCGGCGCTCGGCTGGTCGAGCCACCCTGGCCCGATACGGAATGGATCGACGGGACCAAGCGCCGCGAGAGGGGTGAGCAGAAGGGTGCCTTCGAGCGGTGGACGCTCCTCGTGCCGCAGCTGCTCACTTGGGCGGAGGAGGTCCTTCCGCCCGTCTGAGCGAGGGGCCGCCGCCAACAGCTCGCCGAGGCCGGGTCGAGCGGGCGGGCTTGTGCTAGAGAGGGCCTGCGCTGCGACGAAAGGGAGGGAGGGAGGGAGGGAGGGAGGGAGGGAGTTGGCTGAGGAACTGCGGTTCGACGCTGAGGTAGCAGTCGTGACCGGTGCAGGGCGGGGCATGGGACGCACGCACGCGCTCGAACTTGCCCGACGCGGTGCCAAAGTCGTCGTCAACGACATCCAGGGCGCCGAACGGATCGCGGATGAAATCAGGAGCGAAGGCGGCGAAGCCGTCGTGGACACCCACTCGGTCGGGACCGAAGAGGGCGGCAAAGCGATCATCGACCTGGCCGTCGACACCTGGGGGCGGCTGGACGCGGTGGTCACCAACGCAACCATCTACCTGACCAAGCCCTTCCACGAGATGACCCTGGCCGACTTCGACGCGGTAATCGACGTCAAGCTCCGGGCTGCGTACTTCGTGTTCCACCCCGCCTATCTCTACATGAAGGACCATGGTGGCGGCCGCCTCGTCGGGGTGACCTCGGGCGCTGGCCTCCAGGGGCTCGCCACCCAGGCCAACTACGCGGCGGCCAACTCCGGCCTTATCGGGCTGGTCCGCACGATCTCGCTCGAAGGAGAGGAGTTCGGCATTACGGCCAACCTCCTCAACCCTGGAGCCCTCATCGCCGGCGAGACGTCACCCTTCATGTACAACATTCCGGGCGTCAACGGCGACGACATCCGAGACAACTTCCTACCTGAGCGGGTCAGCCCCATGGTCGCCGTGCTCGCCCACCGCACCTGCCCGTGCACCGGGCAGATCCTGGGCGCGTGGGGCGGCCGGTTCGCGCGGTCGACGATCACCACCGCCCAGGGCTGGGTCTCCAAAGAAACGCCGACCGCCGAGGACATCGTCGACCACTGGGACGAAATCGTCGACCAGAACGGCGCGGTCGACTACCCCACCGACATCATGATCTTCGCTATCCGGAACATGCAGCTTCTCTACGGGAGGTAAAGGCGAAGCCGACATCATGCGCT
>Ga0302326_10019474_pt1 | contig 14016 bp, 21 predicted proteins | sample Palsa_T0_3_FD_202264 | JGI IMG/M metagenome (GOLD analysis project Ga0302326, IMG submission 202264) | Peat permafrost microbial communities from Stordalen Mire near Abisko, Sweden - Palsa_T0_3 | ecosystem: Environmental > Terrestrial > Soil > Palsa > Peat permafrost | place: Sweden: Abisko... | reverse complement strand
CTGTGTGGGTGAGACTCGAGCCACTCGCTGCAGGGCGACGGTTTCCAGAAGTGGTTCCGGGACGTGGACTCGAACCACGATACTCAGCTTCAAAGGCTGATGTCCTACCGATTAGACGATCCCGGAATAGGTTTATTTTCAACTGATTGGCAAAACTACTGCTGCATCTTGGTGCACATCTGTCCCCGTTTTGTCCCCGTTCTTTTGGAGATACGCAGCCAGACGTTCACCGGCTTCGTGCACATCTTTTTGGGTGGAAATGTCGTAGCGGTCAAAGACTGCACGGCTTAGGTGCCCGCTAAATTTCATCGCCACTTTCTCCGATGTGCCCGATCGCACGAGCGCCCGAACGAATGAGCGCCGCAAATCATGATAACGCAATCCGGTATAAACCGTCTTCGGTTTCGGTTTGCTGTTCTGACGGTCTTTCCGCGCAGGCTCGTACATCGGCTGCCCTGTGACCGGATCTATTTTCGGAACCATAGACCCGAATCCGAGTTTGATACAGCGAGACTGCCAAGCCCTGCGGAATCCTTCAATTTTAACAGCGTGTCCACGCCGGTCAACCCGGTAACACACGTAGGGGCAGTTCTCCTGGCGCGCCTGGTATTGTGCGACGAGGATTGCGCGAAGCTGCGGGACGATGGGGATGGTTCTGGCTTGGTCGTTCTTTGTTTCGCCGGCGCGTAACGTGACCGTGTTTCCGATAAAATCGATTTGGTCCCACGTGAGATTTCGCGCCTCGGAAAGTCGCAAACCGCAAAAGTAGCCGAGCGCTAGCAGTGCGCGGAGATGTTGCGGCAACGCGACTGCCAATTTGTCGTACTGGTCGCGCTCGAAAAATCCGCTTCGAGGCGCGGACTCTTTCAGCATCGGAAAGAAGGGAATCGTCCGCAGTTTCCCATCTTGGAGCGCGAGGTTGAACATTCTACGGAGAGAACTCACTGAGCGATTGATCGATGCGTTGCTCAGCCGCTTCGCTTGCTGGTCGGCATGGAATTTCCGGATAAGGTCGGCGTCGATTTCGGCGACACGGTAGCCCGAAAAGAAATCATCGAGTCGCTTTACGCAGTCGAGGTACAGATTACCTTTTTTGTCTTTGTGGAGGCTCTTGCGTTTGTTGGTCTGAAAATCGAGCAGATAGGCGGCGCGGATATTTTCGTAGGTCAGGTTGCGGGAGTCCTGGTGGGTACCGCTTAGGACTTCGGCGATCTTGCCGCGAAGGAATTTTGCAGCCCTCCTTTCGTCCGACGTTTCGCAGCTCACCCGGACGGCTTCGCCGTGGAAGTAATACTGGCACCACCAGATGTTGCCGCGGAGAAACAGCCGTCCAGTGCCTCGCTCGCGCTTCATTTCGCACCTCGCTTCTTCGGGCCAGGTTTTAACGTGCCTTTGAATTTTGTGAGCCGCGCAATGTCACCGGCGGTCCACAGCCGGACGGCCTTTCCGCCAACCAATTGAACGTCGGGCGCCGAAATCTTCCCTGACGCAATCCACGCCTGCAGCGTTGCGCGAGAGATGCCAGCTTTGCGCGCCGCGTGCACTGAGCTAATTCCTTTGGTCATGCCCGCATCATCGCAAAGCGCTGGACACCTGTCAAGTAATTGTGGTACGGTTCTTCCATGAGCTTTGCTCCACAGCGGCAAATCATCTCTCGAATCCCACAGAGCGGCATGGACGGGCAAGAGTGGGGGCTCGTAATACAGGTCGAGCTCGAAAAACTGTGGTTCCAAGGGATGTCTGCCACTGACCGCAAACTTGTTGAACAACCGAGCCCTGGTGACCCACCGCCCTCACCGAAACTCTTTGCAAAACTCGACGCAATCATTCTCCAGCAAGCCGAGACGCTAGGTTGGCGCCTCGGGCTGAGCGAACTGGTGCGCTTTCGTTTCAGTGCATGGGACCATTCCAAGGAAGGACCGGAATTACATCGTAAATTCGGTGCTGCCGTCGCGCGGTCTGCGCGAATCATGCAACGGCGCGAACTTCCTCCGGTCACCGATCCCGAACAGTGGTTGGTCAAAAAAGAGACCGTCGAGGAACTGCGCGTAGTATTGGAACGGCTACGCTCCTCCCTCGCGATTCGCTCGGGCAGCCCTTCCCGCGAAGCGGTCGACGGGCTGTTTGCCAGCATCGTCACAGAGGCGGCGAATTCATTCCCACACCTCGCGGCCAACCTGGACCGCTGGCGGAAGTTCTATGAGACGAATCCAGATACACTCATTCGCATGGTCACGAGCACGCGGGCAACGCCGGCGACCCTCTACGATGATTTCTTGAGCTGGTCCACCGGCTGGGAACCCGAAGCCCTCAGACAAGCCATCTCGCGCCTTGGTCGCGCGAAATTGTAAGCGAACAGGCCTCCTTCACATACAGCGTCAATTTCGTTCCCCGCTTAGGCTCGGACCATGGAGCTCAAGCGAGTCCGCCAATATCTCGGATATAGCCAGGTGCTTGTCTCGGTGGCGACCGGCGTGTCGGTCTACCGGATCGCGGCGGCTGAGAATAACCGGATCCAGCTAAATGACGTGGAGCGGTCCGTCCTTGAGGACTTCTATAAGTCCAAGCTGCGCATGCTGGCCGAATTGCAGCCGGGCGGTGGCCGATGAGCGAGCAGCAGCGCCTCTTCGACATCGCCGCGGCGGTGACCTACCTCCATACCCTTGGCGCCAAGGCCGCGACGCCGAACTTCGTTCGCCAACTGATTAACTCTGGAAGCGTGCCCCACGTACGCATAGGCAAGAAATTTTATATTTCGCGCGAGTCGTTGGACCTGTGGATTTCTTCGCGACAGCGGAGGTCGCGTTCGTGAGCGAAACCCTGGCACCACTACCACACAACATCGATGCTGAGCGCGGCGTTCTCTCAGCAATGTTGCAGGGAGTGGACGCGAGATTTGCCATTGAGCAACTCATCCCTACGGATTTTTTCTCTGCGCTGCACCGAAGATTTTTCTCTCGGCTGAAAAGTATGTGCGAAGAGGGTGAGCCGGTCACTCTAATCACCGCTCTGGAACCGCTAGGGGTCGACGAAGTTGAGACGGCGGAATTGGCCGCCTTGCTGGACCCCTCTCTCGTGGTGCGCGGCGCGGGCGACCTCACGGCTTACACGCTGGCCGTCAAAAAACACTCGCTCCACCGCAGCCTGCTTGCTGCAAACCAAAAATTCCTAGAGGCGAACGGTGACGCGCCGCTCCTAGCGCGTGAATTGGCTGCGATAACGCAGCGCTACCTTGGCGCCCTAGAAAAAACAAACAAGACCGGCGAACCGCCCGACTGGCGCGAAATGTTTCACACCTTTGCGGACTTTGAGAATGCTACTGATCTCACTTTTGCGATTCGGGGATTCCTGCAAAACGATGGCGCCACAATGCTCGGCGGACTTAGCGGGCACGGCAAAACCCTTGCACTCTTGAGCATCACGAAAGCCCTGCTCGCCGGTAAAGGTGCTCGACTCTGGAATTTATTCGACGTCGAAGAGGCTGCCGCGCGGGTGGTGTATCTCATCCCGGAATGCGCCATTCAGCCTTTCAAGTACCGGCTACGTCTCTTCCGGCTTTACGAAACACTTGCACCGAACGATGACCGGCTCTTAGTCCGTACCCTCAGCAAAGGTGCCACCCCAGCCCTGTCCGATCCTCGGATTCTTTACGCCGCGAAGGGCGCACACATCATTTTGGACACCGCCACGCGGTTCACCGAAGGCGATGAAAACTCCGCAGGCGACAATCAGCGCGGACTAGCGAGCGATATTTTTGCCCTGCTCGGCGCTGGCGCGAAGTCCGTCCTGGCCGCCCACCACTCTCCCAAACCCTTTGCTCGCGAGAATGTGATGCGCCTCGAAAACGTGCTGCGCGGCAGCGGCGACGTTGGCGCCATGCTCTCGACTGCCTGGGGCATCAAGCAGCTCGACGCCGCCCAAAACATTGTTCACGTCGAAAACCTAAAACCGCGAGATTTCGAGCCCACTGGCCCGTTCCAACTCATCGGCCGACCGAACATTGACCAGTCCGGCGATTTCGGTCTCTATAAAAAACCGGGCGACTGCGGAAGCCTCCAGGACGAACAGAAACCCGACCGCGATCAGGGCGGCGCGCCAGCCGAAACACGAAAGGAGCGCGCCAGGCGCATCGCGTTGGTAAAAGACCTCCTCACTGCGGAGCCCAAGCAAACCAACGAACAGCTTCGCCTCCGACTCGCCGCCGAAGGCGTGAAGGTCAGCACCGCAGCCGTGAAAAAGTACAAAAAGGAGGTGTCCGATGACTGAACGGATACGCGGATACGAACCGGATACGACCCCCTTATATCCAGCGAAGGATACGCGGAGGATACGGATACGAACCCCCTTAGAAATACAGTGGCGTATCCGCTCAGGTGGAATAGAACCTTTCCTTCGGGGTTCATATTCCAAACCGCCCTCGCATGCGGATAGCTCGTACCCCTCAAAAGGGCAACCAGCTCCCCAGGTGGCGGGACGCCGGGCGACACTTTGAAATCGGTACGAAGGGCGGGCACAAAACGGGCACAGTGCTCGGTGCGCTCATGCAAGCTATTTGTATTCATTTGGTTACAACCAGATGCGGACGGACAGCAGATTTGAAAACTGATGCGCTACCGAGCGAAATGATAGCTGAGTGCACGTTGGGACGTCCCGAGACGGGGCGATGGTGGCCGGATGTGCCCGAGATACAGGCGTTTGGGTGCCTGATGGCCTCCGAAAGGAGGTGGATTCGATGCCGTGTCTAGTCTGCAAGGACGCCCGCAGGCCTGAAATCGAGATTTCGATCCTGCAGAAGGTTCCGCTACGAGAAGTCGCCAACACGTTCGGGTTCAGCAAAAGCCTGGTCCATCGTCACACCCAGTGTATGGCCGCAGCTTCGCGCGTGAAGGCCGGTCTCGGTAGTGGACTCGCCGACGCCCAGGACGAAACCGTAACGCGGTTGCGGCGTTTGTATCTCCGCTGCGAGCACGTACTCCGCGCCGCCGAGAGGAAAGGCAACCTGAAGGTCGCAGGCGAATTGCTCTCCAGAATGGATGACCTGCAGAAACGCATGACCGGCATCCGCGCGAAGTCCCCCACGTCGCGCGAAGTAACAATCCGCGTTGTTTACGAAGATCCTCCCGATTGCAACGGCGCGGAGCTGCCGGATCTTCTGGCGCAAGCGATTTCGTTCTATGGGTGGGCGCGTCTGTTGGGACTACTACTGAAGCACATGGCCGTTGGCGAAAAGAGTCTGAGCGCGCGCCTTCGTGCTGAAACCATGCAATTTCTGTCGATTCTGCAGGATGACTATCCGGAGGTCGCCACAAATGTGGAAGGCAGTCGCTGATTTTTTCTTGAGTGGCATAGAGCAGCCGCCGGCCCCGCGGGAAATGGCCAACGCTGCGCTGCCAGAGCCGATTCCCATGGCGATCGCACCGCCGGCGAGCCCTAAGCCTATCGGGGCGGGACGTTGCCCAAACTGCGGCGCATCCGAATGGCGATTCTTTGGCCGCGGCATTGCCTTTAGGTGCGGGGCGTGCGCCTTCCAGTCGGACAGTCCACTGCCGACGAACGGTGCACCGCGTAACGACGAAAACATCGACCGCCGGCGCGCTGGATCTAGTCAGCCACGCGGGTTTGTGCGGAGTTTGGCGGGCCTAATGTTTGGCCGGAAATGAGCGATGAAAAATAGTTAAAAAAACGTTTCTTGACCTCGACCGACAGTTGCTACGGTCGAAGTTAGAAGGAGATGCGCATGGTAACTCGTGAGCTTGTGAGTCTGGAAGAAACCGCGACGATGGAGTTGCAAGGCGCGACGCAACGGCTGGGAATCGCGCAGCGCGAACTCGCGGACTTCCACGCGCAGCATGATGGCGTCGCCCATCATCCGCACTTGGCGGATTCACTCACACGTGAAAAGTTCGCTTTGGAGCTCGAGCTCGACTCGGCTGCTCGCGCATACAACCATGCGTTTCAGGAAGTGTTGCGTCATCAACAAATGCCGGCGGCGCGGTAAGGGAGAAGTCATGCAAGCAGGTTCAGTCGTTTTGACGGGGTCCGCAGCCAATTTCGCAGCGCCGTGCGCCTGTGCTGCATTTCGGTTGTATTCGAGCGGCTCGTTCACGTTTCAGTGGGCGATCCGCGCGGGCGAACTCGCATCCAATCAAAACCAGTCGCGGGTTGGCCAAGGGGTCGGCGCGACGATTACCGCAGAAGAAGTTTCGACAACGGATTACTTCATCGAGGTTCATGCGCCGTATCAGCTTCCTTTCAACGCCGGCGAAATCATCGGCATCCTCAACGGCAACACCACGGTGTACGTCCGCCCGATCCGCGTGGGTCGCGAGTAAGACTTTTTTAACCAGCGCCGCTCCCGGTCCGGCGCCGGCAGAGAACAGAAAGGAAATCCCATGGACACGATTTTCACCAAAGGATTGAGTTGGGGCGAACGAGAAGCGGCCGTCGCCAAAGCCGTTCAAGAATTCGATCAGCTGGGCGAATTCAGCTTTTTGATCGCTCCTGACAACGTAACTTATGCGGCGGCCGTTCGGGCTTCAATCCCCCTTCTGCCGGTTGAACCAATCGCGCCTCGGCCGATGACCGCTGCTGAGGCGAACGAGCTCGATCGCGAATTGGCGTACAAGACGTTGTACGGCTATCGCGCGGACGACGACACGGAACATTTGTCCGAACCGTTTGCAACCCAAGCCCGACTGCATGCGGCGGAAGAGTTTTTCGAACTAACGGCACCCGTCCGTGCGGCTGAACGGCAAGCACGCGACATGATTCGCGCGGAAGTCGCGACACTTTTCGCCAAGACTGCTGCCAACGACGGCCGCGTAACGATCACCACGCGAACTAGCCCCGGGCGCGTGACCATTGGTTGCCTCTCAAAAGCCGCGGACGCGGACGACAGTGGGTCACCACTCGCCAAGCTCCTGCGCAGCTTTGCGGCCGGCGCCGAAAAAGAAATGCGCGCGACGGTCCGCGCAATGATCGCTTAAACAGTTTCCTGCGCATAGCGCGGGAGTGGAGGACCAAGGGTTAACCCCTCGACCGGGAAAAACAAGGTCCTCCACATTGAATTGTTGCGAAAGGAAAAACAAAATGAAGCGAGAAACAGAAATGGCGCACTGCGCAAAATGTGCCGAGCACCACGGCGGAATGTCGCAGGCGCATCGACAGTTAGCGACAATTCATTCTCAAATCGCGCAGCGCGGCAGCGATCCGGTGCTGGCCGAACATCACCGCGATGCGAGCAAATGCCACAACACAATTGCCGAGCACCACGACGATATGCGCGCGCACTTCGAAGCGCGACGAGAAGCACTCGCAAACGGCAGCGGCGCCGACGTCGTCGATTCGCATGAAGATTCCGGCGACCGGCTCATGCACGCGGCAACCGCACACTTGCTCGACGTCGACGGCCGCCTGGATTTGCGCAAGCTAGTCAGCGCCGAATAACAAGTTTCCGCGTTCATCGGCGCGGGGAAAGCGGGTCACGGGCCCTCCTTCACCCGGGAATGCGCCGCAGAGACGGCACTTTGCGGCGCTGTCCGCCCACGAAGAAAGGTATTCGATGAAAAAATCCTCAGTTTTGATCGCCACGACGACCGCCATTGAACGAAGCGGCTGGTATCACCCACAGTTGGCCAATTTTCTTGCGGCTGCTGCTTGTGAAGCGCAGCGGGGAGAACGGAAGCTCAAAACTTTGCGCCTCGACAATTATCGGCCCATCGACTCCGCGCGGAATTGTGCGGCGAACGAATTCCTAAAGCTGCAGTTCGATTGGTTACTTTTTTTGGACAATGACGCGGCGCCAGCGCCGGGCACGACGCTCCTCCAAATGCTCGACCAGGCGGGGCCGGAGATGGACATTGTCGCGCCGCGTTTTTTCGTCGTCACAGGGAACGGCCGGGACAACGAGCAAAGCCTGCGGCTCGGCTGGCAACTGTTCCCGGGCCAGACTGTTTCCGGCGAGTGGAACGAGATCCTTGGCTGCGCGACACATTGCGTGGCGATTCGCAAGCGTGTCCTTCAGGGTATGACGAAGCCATTTTTTCAATTCACCTACGATGAAAACGGCGTCACCAAACAAGGCGAGGATTTGAATTTTTGCGAGAAAGCGCGTGCGGCCGGTTTCACAATCTGGGGAAACAATGCCCACGAAGTAGACCACGTGCATTCGTTTTCGCTTTCCGTACTCGCGCGCCTCGTGAGCCTGGCGCAGCCGGCGCAGTTGGTGAAATAAAAAGCCCGCGGGGTGGCGGGCTTGGGTGGCGAAGAAAGTGGTCTCTCGTTTTACGGAGAGATGATACCACATGAAAATGGACGCAGCGCGTTGGGCACAAATTCTAGAATTTCGGAAAACCCATACCGTAGGCGAAACGCGTGAACGATTCGGCCTATCGTTTCATGCCTTTAGCTATTGGCGGGGAAAGTTTGGCGCAAAAATTCCTGAACATCAGGAAGCAGAGGATGGCGATGAGGCGCCGCCCGCTGCCAGAACCAAGGAACCGACGCAGCCGCTGCCGTCAGCCTTGCTCGATTGGTCTTACCCGCAACCTCGAAAAGAGGCGCTTTTTCTCTTTAACGCTACTCGTCGAGGCGGGCTGGGCGTCGGCGCGGTCCGCCGGCTCATCTCGATCGGCCCCCAGGAGCTCACGGAGCTCGAGGAGTTAGTCCGCCTCGGGCAGGTGTCCGCCGAGCGCGTCGAGAAAGCGATTGCGTTCCGGCGTGAGGTGCGAGTTGAGTTTGAAAAACTGCTCGACCACTGGTGCTGTCGGCCGTCGTTGCCGCGCGCCATGCTCAGCGGCGCCGTGGCGCGCAACCGCGCATCGTCCGGGCTAGCACAGAGGCGGTGATGTGATGCCGGTCGCGCAAGCTACACGTGAACTGGTTGAACTGCATTGCCAAGAGCCACCCTCGAATGGCTGCGCTCAAGTATTCAAAGGAGTGCTGGAAGCGATTAGCACATTTCGAGCAAGGAACTGTACTAGATCAACGTCGTCGACCATCAGCTGCTCTTCTTGGCTGAACGGAAGGATTATCTCGTCACCATCCCCTGTGTCCAAATTCTTAGCGTGGACGACTTTGCACCTTATGTCGTATATGCGGTCCGCCGTTTGCTCAACAATGGGAGCACCTTCCGACAGTACGATTCGCTTTCCACTAATCTTTTTGTAGTCGTGCTCAAAGTAACGCTTGCGGTCATCCGTCGCGGTCAGGAAATCACGAAGCGCAGTGGCATCGATGCAATGTTTCAGCGTAGCGGCGAGTTGCTTGCGCTCCTCCAAAAGCGATCCTCTGTGCCCTTCAAGGGTCGCATTGACAATGACATTAATCGAGGAGTCCTTCGTGCCATCAAACAGCGGACTCTTCAAAATGTTCTTAATCTTCGCGATCGTTTCTTGCCTAGAATAATGAGGAAAATGAAACTCCAGGCACTGATAAAACGAAAGAAATTGAAGGAGTGGCATCGACAGCGCACTCCGAGCATACCAGTAGAGCGAAGAGGGACTTCTATCGTATGTGAATCGTGGAAAAGCAAGTCGATTGTCCTCGTCGAGTTTCCTTCGAGGCGGTCGGAAGCGCCGCGCACCTGTGCGGCCCTTAGGAATAGTAAGTGCTGTCTCAAATCGGAAATCGATCTGAAGAAACAGCGAGTTCGACAAGTCTTCAAGTAGATTCATTGCCTTGTCGTGCTCAGTAATTCTAATACCTTCAATTCTCAAATATATTGGAGCCCCGTAGTCGAGCAAATTCAGAAGCCCGGGTTTCTCGGTGAGTCGTAGCATCATCCCTTTCGGTCCGAGAATCTCAACTTCGCCAGGCTCTTCACTGCGCAGCCCCGAGACGCCAAAAATTCCTCTCCGCGCCACGAATCCTCTTGCATCGCCGACCCCGTGGGGCCGCACGGCGGCTTCGATCCAGCTATCCTTGTACGAACAGATTGCGGAGTACTCGCCGAGGAATATGATCTCATCGAGAGGATATTGAACTAGAGCATCCGCCGCTTCTTCCGTTCCAATATAGACCGTCCGAACTAGACGGCCATTTTTGAACTCCACGCTGATATTTTGGAATGGTTCTTCGAGATCGATCTCTGATTTCAGATTCAGTCTGTCGCAATACTCTTTGAGCCTGACAAATGCCTCGGGTGGTTTAGCGACCACGCCAGGTTCGGTGGCCACAACTTGTGGTCCACTTGAACCTTCTAGCGATCCGAGGTTGCTCGGATCGGAACTCGCAGACGCTGCGGCGCTGTTTGAGACGTCGCCAGAAGTTAGGTCTTGATTTTGCGGGTCGGCCAACATAATGATTTGCCTCGGCTGTTCTGAAAATGGCAGCCTCAAAATGAGAAATGTTTCTTCAGCCATTCGGATCGTTTTGAGCCCAGATTGTAACTGCCCCAATTTCCTTGAAGGCGACCGACGAAAAGAATATCGGTTTGATTCAAGAATGCCTTCAAATTGTCTCTGACATCCGTTGCGCTCTCTGGGGTTGCAACAATCCACACCGACTTTTCCAAATGGCACCAATTCGGATATGCGGCTTTTAACGCGTCAATAACTCTTTGGTAGTCTTCCGCAGTATCGTAAGGTGACTTAAGGTCGTATGTCACTAGGTGAACCACTTAAACCCTCCGGGGAGAATCGTCATCGAACCAAAGGATAGCCGCAATCCCGAAATTAACACAATCCGAACGGCGTGCACCGCCGAACTACACCGCTACAGGGCTCGGAGTCAATCGAGTGTTTTGGAAGTATAAGACGGAATTTCATCTCGTGTGATTTGAGTTCAATCTCTGCCGGGCACTTTGCCGGCTGGGTAGCGACAATCGATTTGCTGCATGATGCGTTCGGCTTTTTGAATCGCGTCCATGGTAACGCCGGCCTGGGCGGCCGAATTTTGTCCGTCCTTCATTTCCACGAGGCGTGGCGCTGCCAGAATGGCCGCGCAGATCCACAAAACTTTTTTCCGTGATTCGTCCATGAGATTCTCCCGCTGTGAGGTGCGGCAGAGGTTTGGGGACACCCAGTGTAAACAAAGAAAAACAAGCAGTCGATGGTCCGACTTGTTAGAGTTCGCACGAGAGGTGGACTGCATGGACGCAGGAACGATTGTAGGAATTATTGGGATCGTCATAACCACTGCGATTGCGGTGTACGCGATTCAGGACGTGCGAAAAGAAGTCAGGAAATTAATTCTCATTGACCGCAATATTTCGTTCAATCACATCGTCCAAGATTTTGCGTGGTTATTTGTGGAACCGACCGGCACCGGACACACGGTCGAAATCGCAAAAGGTATAGAGAAGTTTTGCATGCTGGCGAACGTGCTGGGGTCGGCAAAGAGTGCAAAGTCTTCCAAAAGCATCATAGAGCACGAAGCGCTGGCTACGGCACGAGAACTGGTGGCGTCGGGTTGCGCGAAGTGGAAGGACGACTGGGACCTAGAAGCAGTGGAGAAGGCCGTCCGGGAGTGGCAGAACGAGAAAAATGCAGCTCGCGTTGCAAAAATTTTCGGTCAGAACACGAAGTTTCCATTTTCTCTTTGAGAGATGCCATGGGGTGTCTCGGCCGTAGCTAAGCTCATTTCTTTTGTCTTGCAACGGGGTCCAGCAAACCGGGAGGAGCGTAGATCTCGTTTTTTGTGGCAATCTGGGCCAGTTTTTGCGCGAGATCCCTTATTGTTTGTCTTCGGATTTTATTTTCGGGAGTTCGTGGTAGATGTTGCATTTCAGGGACCGAGGTGTGCCCAGCTGGTCCGGTAGGGTTCGGCGAGGGGTTGAGGGAAAGACCCAGCCCGGCGAAATCCTTGGCACTGAGGCGTGCCACTCGAACACCGGTAGGGTATTCATTCACGCTGGCCAGATGTTCTTTAGCGACGAAGTCCTCTCTGAAAACGGAAATTCCATCGGAATCGTCTTGTGCTGGCTCGAACGCCAGGGAGTTGATAGCCCAATTCCCCAGATTTTTATTGTAATAACCGACGCTATTTGGCACGGTCCTCAGGAGGATTTCGTTGGCAAATATTGGAGTTGTTTCGTAATACCAGGGCCAACCACGAACTATCGCGCGAAAGCTAAAGCGAGCTCGTCTGGGGCGGGCTGCCACGTTTGCACCTGCTGAGGTATCGGGCCCGTTTGCTCCATCAGTCTTGTGGAGAAAAATTCAGTTGGCTGCCCTGGGATAGCTTTCATCCATTCTATTTCGTTTGCCGATAAATCCAGGATTTCAGCGCGAACAAGCGCCTCGCCATCCAACCAATCCACATTTAGAAATCCACTCGGAGAAAGAGCTAAGCGCGCAGGAGGAGCGTCGTAGTCGTTTCTCTTCCAGCTAGCTAGAAATAGTGCCGCGGCCTCCATCGCCCCAGCAGTCGGTGCATCTGAACCACGCCCGTCCCAGTCTTCGCCAAAATTCCGAATAGCGGCAAATTCTAGTTCGCGCTCACGCCAAGCTCGAACTGCGCGGATGTCTGTAAAAACAGCCGATCCTGACAAACTCTCAGGGACCGACGCCTCCGCAGTCCATACGATCGACGGTGGTTGGAAGTCTGGAGCGATCATTTTAGGTTCCTTTCTTCCAGAACTCTTGGGCTTCGGACGACGTCATCGAGAAGAACGTCTCCTTCAATGCCTCATGCCCAAAATCGAGCCCCTGTTCCCACGATTGAACTTCATTCACCGGGCCACGAGCTGTGGTGGTTAGCTGAATGACTTCCTCATTGGAAGGCTGCAGCCTCGTTTGCCGAAGTTGGATGTAAAGGCGGCCGCGGCGATCAGCCAGCGAAAAGCGCCAATCGGCACTGACCGTTTCATCGTCAGACGGGGGAGCATGGCGCTCGCTAACAGGCGGCGACGTCAACGCAGGGAACACACGGTTCAGATTTCGAGCAGAATCCCATATCGTTCCCTTCTGCATCTGATCGACGTAGGCGATCTCCCACAGATTATAAACCGGGCCTCCGAAACCTGCCTCTGTGCAAAACGACTCAAAGGCATGGAGCATGCTTCGGAACTCGGGCAAGAGGTTTTCGTATCTCGGAAAGGCAGTGTTACTTTTTCGCCAGTTCAGTACGAATCGACTATCCTGGACTTGCAGCATCCGCTCTCCGTCTCCGCGAATAATTTGTATGCGTGACGATGGTGGCGTTTGCATGAAACGAACACCTGGGACCGACCAAACGTCCTCGGATCCAAACTTTTCAAACTGCTCGGGTATTCGACCGGCCTCGACAACCTGTTTCCATTCGCTGGAGGTTCCGTCGCCAAGTTTCTCGACGTAGTCCTTCCAAAACCAACCAGCATGCGCTGTAGTGAAGCCCACCAAGTTATTGAATTGGACCGATAGCGCGGTTTCAACAACCGGAGGCGCGTTGAATTTTACAGTGTCAATCATGTCGCCTTGGGGGAGAGGTCTTCATTGTACCCGGGAACAGCCCAACAAATTGCTGGCGCAAATTGCGCGGTAGCATAACAATCACTACTTGGGACCGTCAACGGTTTTGATGCAGGCAGACTACGATGGATGCTTCTTCTTGGCGTCGGATTCACCCGGTACTCGCAGGTGCCCCGGTTCGCTCGGAGCACCTATGCAGGGCCGGAAATTGTGCCCGAATTGTGCCCGAATGTCCCTAAAACAACCACACGGAACCACACGGAACCAAACGCAGCAAAACGGTACAACATTGAAAAGTAAGGGACTTACTGATTCTACGGGGTTTACGAACATCGTGGGTTTGGATTCAAAGGCTGATGTCCTACCGATTAGACGATCCCGGAACGGATTTATTCCCAGCTAGTTTACCAGAGGAGTGTGCGATTTCGCAGCACGCCAGGAGTGATGCCAGGAACGCTCGGCGCTGCAAGCCGCACGTCTGGCTTTCCTGGGGGACTCGTCCGAGTTTGCGCTCCCGCGGTTGTGCCGGGCGCTGAGCATCACCCGTGCGAAGGGTTACGCGTGCGGCGCGTGTTGCAGCGAACCTCGGCGGGATGTCGGCTGCGGGCGGCGGTCGGAGCGGTCGGGG
>Ga0302326_10019473_pt1 | contig 14016 bp, 8 predicted proteins | sample Palsa_T0_3_FD_202264 | JGI IMG/M metagenome (GOLD analysis project Ga0302326, IMG submission 202264) | Peat permafrost microbial communities from Stordalen Mire near Abisko, Sweden - Palsa_T0_3 | ecosystem: Environmental > Terrestrial > Soil > Palsa > Peat permafrost | place: Sweden: Abisko... | reverse complement strand
ATCGTCGAACGGCTGCAAATACGGCAACTGCACCATGGCAAAGAACGCCTGCTCAAACGGGTCGTCGATGGCCGCAGCCGTTGCCAGCAATTGGTTGAAACACTCTTCGATAAGCTGCGGCACTTCCAGGGGGTGGAAGGTCGATCTCTCGATGCCAACCGCGATGTTCCTAAGCCGCCCCGCCGCTCCAGGATCGGGCAGCAGATTCTGCGCCAGAATTCCATGAAGATTGAGGATCGTATAGCGGTTGAAGCCAATCTCATCCGCCGCGCCACCCAGAAACTCGATCGCCTCCTTGTGGTTCACGATCATCTGCGCTTCCAGCCGATCGCGCCCTTGCGCCTCCTCGCCAAACTCAATCAAACGTTTGGTATCGAGTAGAGAGTAAGTATTTCCCTCCAGGCGGCTTGAGTTCCACGACAGATCGACCAAGAGCCGATTCAATACCTGTCTTGCATACGTGCCCGCCTCAGCCGCCCCATAATTCGACTGCCCAATCTCCGCCAGACGCGCGCGCTCCTCCGGCGTTAGATAGAAGCTTGCATTCGGCCTGTACGAGTCGAGAAATTTGCGGTTGTAACCCGCAGGCTTTCGCCCCGCAAAGGGCTGCCTGAGATAACTGCGGATCGCCGCACTCGCCGAAGAAAGAGGGATGACCGACTCATCCGCAGCGTTTCGTGCGGCATGAACCGGTCTTGGCTGCGTCTCCGGCAGAACGTACTTGGCGGCGCGGCCCTCCCCCTGTTGAACCAGTTGTCCTGTATCAACCAGATACTTAAGCCGAAATTGAAGCGTGCGTGGCGGAACCGTAGAAGTCAGTGCTTCAGCGATCTCAGCACGGCTCATACCCTCGGGATGACGCGGCACAACTGCCAGGATTGCAGACAGTGCCTTTTCCGGAATGATGCGCGTAGCCATGGTTTCTCGTCTAAATTGCGCGAAAGCACAATACGCGCAATATATAACATTTACGCGCAACTATAAAGGAATCGCGCAATATTAGCTCCCCGCGCCACAGCAACTTGCCCATAATCCCGACTTTTTCGTCAAGACATCTACACCAAAATACCTCGTAACTCCTTATATAAAGCCACATCCACCCAACGCTCGTTTGCGTGGAATTATTCCCCCAGAGCGCACAATAGATACAAGGCGGCATCCGTAAGTCCAGGCCGCCAGCGGAGAGCACATCCATGAGCGAAATCCTCCCGGCACCACCAGCACCGGCCGCATCGGCCACAGCCATCAACTCCCCCGAACCCAACCCCGCCATCGCCCGTTGCTATCAGGCCTACAGGCAAGCCGCAAAAGCAGCCCGGGAACAAGGCAAGTACGATTTTCAAATCGAAAGCTCTGCCAGGGAAGCCTACCGCAAAGCCATGCCTCCGCTCTCAGGTGTCGAAAACATCCGCAACTTCATCGCCTGCATCGCCGAGGGCATGCTAAACGAGTCGATCGGCAGTGCCGACGGGATGCGCCTCTTATACGCCGCCCAGGTCGCCAGCGGCATCATTGAGAGACCCTCCCCCGGCAGGCCCGGTCGCCCCCCAGCGTCCCCGTTACCAAATAATTAATACCCCCCACCCCCGGTATCCCCTTCCCCATCCCTTCGCCTCATTCAAGTTTCCGCCTCCATTCGAGCCACCAAAGCGGCCCAGTCCGTTATCAAACCGTTATTAAACTACTCCTAAATCGACTCCAATCAACCGCGATAAAAGATGAAGCTCTGAATAACTCCCACTAATCGAAGCATGTTGCATGCATCTCACCCGATTTGCAAGATTGGGGATTCCCAGTTACTATGTGGCCTGTCCCCCAAGACCTCAGTTGAACCAAGGGAGTTTCTATGCGCCTTTATCTTGGCTTGGCCACGCTTGCAGGAGTTATTCTGGCTTCCTCCAATCTCGATTCAACGGGACAGCCAGGTCTTCACGTACCTTTAACAATTTTGGCCGGTCAGCAAAGCTCGTCGCCGCGCAGTGTCACAGCTCCTTCTGACAACCACGCACTGTCGCTGTCGCCAGACTCACAAACTCCACCTGCTCCACTGCAGTTTGTGCCCGTCACGCCCTGCCGCATTGCGGACACGCGCAACCCCGACGGCCCCTTCGGCGGCCCGGAGCTTGCGGCGGCAAGTACGCGCACCTTCGATGTGCCGCAAAGCGCCTGCGGCATTCCATCGACGGCGGCAGCCTATTCGCTCAATGTGACCGTGGTGCCGAATGCCGGGCTTGGCTACCTGACCATCTGGCCCGCTGGGCTGGCGCAGCCGACCGTCTCCACGCTCAACTCCGACGGACGCGTCAAGGCCAACGCCACCATTACCCCTGCGGGAACGAATGGTGGAGTCAGCGTCTACGTCAGCGACGCGACCCAGTTCATCCTTGATATCGACGGCTATTTCGTGCCCGCCGGAACCAACACCTCGGGCCTGGAGTTCTTCCCGCTCACGCCCTGCCGCATCGCCGACACGCGCAACGCCGACGCGCCGCTCGGAGGACCGTCGCTGGCCGCCAACACCGCCCGCGCCTTCCCCATCCTGTCCAGCGACTGTGGCATTCCGTCAACTGCCCAGGCCTATTCGCTCAACGTCACCGCCGTGCCGCACAGCTCGCTGGGCTTTTTAAGTCTGTGGCCCTCGGGCGAGACCCAGCCGGTCGTCTCCACGCTCAACGCCTCGACTGGAGCAGTCACCGCCAACGCAGCTATCGTTCCCGCAGGCGCCGGCGGAGACATCTCCATCCTCGTCTCCGACGCCTCCGACGTGATCCTCGATGTGAATGGCTACTTTGCCCCGCCTGCCACGGGAGGATTGTCGCTGTACACCGTCACACCCTGCCGCGCTCTCGATACACGCGGCAGCTCCGCCTTCGACGGCATCCTCACCGTGGACATCGAGACGAGCGCCTGCGCGCCGCCCTCGACCGCTCAGGACTATGTCTTGAACGCCACCGTGGTGCCGGTAACCTCCTTGAGCTACCTGACATTGTGGGCAGCCGGAGGAGCACAGCCCGACGTCTCCACCTTGAACGCCAGCGATGGAGCCGTGACATCCAACATGGCCATCGTGCCCACCACCAACGGAAGCATCGACGCCTTCTCCACCGACTCGACGCAGCTCCTCCTCGACCTGTCCAGCTACTTCGCTCCCACGCCTCCCGCCACAAGCACGCCCACGTTTTCCATCCCGGCAGGAACCTACACCGGCGAGCAGACCGTCTCCATCATCGACTCCACGCAGGACGCAACCATCTACTACACCACCGATGGAACTACGCCGACAACATCTTCGGCGCAGTACACCGGGCCGATCTCCGTTTCCTCGTCCGGGACCTTGCAGGCGGTAGCTTTGGCGCCGGACTACGCGCTCTCCGCCGTGGCTTCGGCCAAATACACCTTGCAAACGGAGACGCCCATCTTCTCGCTGGCGTCAGGCACCTACGCCGGCACCCAGATTGTCACCATCTCCGACGCGACACCCGAAGCGGCCATCTACTACACCACGAACGGGACCACTCCGTCTTCTTCCTCAACACAGTACACCGGGCCGATCTCGTTTTCTTCCTCCGAAACCGTCAAGGCTATCGCCATCGCTGCTGGATACTCCCAATCTGCCCCGGCCACCGCAGCCTACACCATCGCCCCAGCCGCAGCCACACCGGCGATCTCGCTGGCGTCAGGAGCCTACTCCAGCACGCAGATGGTGGCCATCACCGACACCACCCCCGGAGCAGTCATCTACTACACGGCCAACGGCACGACTCCGACAACCTCCTCCGCCAAATACAGCGGACCGATCGCGGTTTCCTCCTCCGAAACCGTCGAAGCCATAGCCACCGCCCCCGGCTACGCGCAGTCAGCCGTCGCCACGGCGGCATACTCCATCACGTCCGGGACAACTCCGGAGATCGTAACCATCGCGGGCGACGGATCATTTGCATACGGCGGAGATGGCGGCATCGCTACTGCCGCCAGTCTCAACTGCATATGTGGAACTACGGTCGACGCCGCCGGCAACATCTACATTGCTGACGGCGCGAACAACCGCATCCGCAAGGTCGCCGCGGGAACCTTTATCGTCACAACCGTCGCCGGCAATGGCACAGCCGGGTTTAGCGGAGACGGCGCCGCAGCCACCAGCGCCGAATTGACTTATCCCTACGGCGTCGCTGTGGATTCTGCCGGCAACATCTATATCGCAGATACCGGTAACGGCCGAATCCGCAAAATGATGGCCAGCACTGGAATCATCACCACAATTGCCGGAGGTGGACCGTATTCATCGACCTACGGCGATGGTGGCCCGGCCACCAGCGCCGTCTTCTACGATCCCTTAGGTGTTGCTCTCGATGCCGCGGGAAATGTCTATATTGCGGATGCAGGTGAAAGTCGTATACGCAAGGTGACGGCAGCCACGGGGATCATCACCACCGTAGCCGGTGGTAGCAGTTCCTATGGATTCAGCGGAGACGGCGGACCGGCGGCCAGCGCCGGGTTGAGCGACCCAACAGGACTCGCAATCGACGGCGCTGGTGACATCTACATCGCGGATGGCAACCGCATTCGCGAGGTATTCGCCAGCTCGGGTTACATCTTTACCATCGCTGGCAACGGCGCCTATGGCTTCAGTGGCGATGGAGGGCCCGCAACCAGCGCTGCCCTCGACCCGGGTTACCCTGAGGGAGTTGCCCTCGACAGTGCCGGCAACCTCTACATTGCGGACGGGGGAAACAACCGCATTCGCAAGGTGACCGCAGGCACAGGCATCATCTCAACTGTCGCCGGCGGCTACATCTTCGGTTATAGCGGCGACGGCGGACCGGCCGTCGACGCCGAAATGGACTTTCCAACCGGCGTTTCGGTCGATAAAAACGGCAATCTATACATCGCCGACGGCGGCAACGCGGTCATCCGTGAAGTATCGACGGCGCCGCCTCTGCTCGCTCACTATACCCCCCCGCCGGTCTTCTCAGTCCAGCCGGGTACATACTTCGTCAGCCAGACTGTCGCTCTCGCCAGCACGTTGGCCGAAGCGACAATCTACTACACCACCGACGGCAGCATGCCTACGGCCTCTTCGACACCATACGCGGGCCCAATCACGATCGCCGAATCGCAAATTATCAACGCGATCGCTTTCAGTCCCGGCTATCAACCGTCTTCCGTGGCTAGAGGAGTCTATTCCATCACGGCTGTTAGCTCTCCGGAGATCCTCACTGTTGCCGGCAATGAGATTGCCGGATATGAGGGAGACGGCGGAGTGGCTACGGCGGCTGAACTCAGTCAGCCGCGTGGCGTCGCTCTCGACAGCGCGGGGAACATCTACATCGCCGACCTGAACAACAACCGCATCCGAAAGGTCGCGGCAGGCACCGGCATCATTACCACCGTCGCCGGCAACGGAACTTCTGGTTACAGTGGAGACGGCGGTCCTGCAACCAGCGCCGAATTGGACCAACCCTACGGCGTCGCAGCGGATGCCGCCGGCAACATCTATATTGCTGACAGCTTGAACAACCGCATTCGCGAGGTATCGGCAAGCACCGGAATCATCACTACAGTCGCCGGCAACGGCTTGTATGGCTCCAGCGTGGACGGCGGACTTGCGACGAACTCGTCGTTAAGCGAACCCTTCGGCATCGCGGTGGATAGCGCCGGCAACATCTACATCGCCGACACATACAGCTGCAAAATTCGAAAAGTGACGGCAAGCACGGGAATCATCACGAACGTCGCCGGCGTCGCCTTTTCATGTAGCTACAGCGGGGACGGCGGACTGGCCACCGGCGCCACACTCGCTTATCCCTACGCTGTTGCGGTGAATAGCTCGGGCAACATCTACATCGCCGACACAGAGAACGAACGCATTCGAGAAGTAAATGCCGGTACTGGAATCATCTCCACGGTCGCAGGCAACGGGACGCAGGGCTATGGCGGAGATGGCGGTCCTGCAACGAGCGCACTTCTGAACTTTCCGGAGGGGGTCGCTGTCGATAGCGCCGGCAACATCTACATTGGCGACCTTCAGAACTCCCGGCTCCGCGAGGTTAAAGCAAGTACTGGGATCATCACGGCCATCGCGGGAACCGGTATCGACCGCGACACAGGCGACGAGGGACCGGCAACCGCGGCCGAATTGAGTGAGCCGTCAGGAGTAGCAGTTGACAGCGCCGGCGACGTCTTTGTTGCAGATTATGGTTACAGCGTTGTTCGCGAGATTTCGAGGACGCCCCGTGTGTGGGGCCGCTACACTCCGGCTCCCTCTTTCATTCCCGGTGGTGGGACTTACGACGGTCCCCAGGAGATCGCGATATTCTACGATCTGCTTCCAAGCTCCGTCATCTACTACACCACGGATGGATCGACGCCAACGGCCTCCTCGACCGTCTTCACCAGTCCAGTGACCATCACGCAATCGACCACCTTCAAGGCCATCGCCGTCGCGCCGGGCTACTCGCCCTCAAACGTCGTGACCGCTGCCTACACCATTCAACCATCGGCCGCGGCGACTCCGGTCCTTTCGTTGGAGAGCGGCGTATACGGCAGCACACAGCTGTTGACCATCACGGACACCACCTCCGGAGCAACAATCTACTACACCACCAACGGCTCCACGCCCACCAGCAGTTCCACCAGGTACACCGGCGCGATCGCGGTCTCGGCAGCGGAAACGGTGCAAGCGATCGCGGTAGCTCCCGGCTATTCCACCTCAACCGTAGCGATCGGCGTCTACGCGTTCTAGCCGGCAGGCAAGGGGCCCTGTCAATCGAGAAACGGTGCCCCAGGTCTCACATTTGAGACCTGGGGCACCGGCAGATGGCCCCGGTATCCCTTCCCTATTCCTTCGCCCCGCTCAAGTTTTCAGCCTCCATTCCAGTCGCCAAAACGGCCCAAACCAACGCAGGCAACCACAATCGCGCTCTCGGCACCGAACCGGCATGGGCCATCTTCAATACCAACTCGATCCTCCCGCAAACCGGAAGCGGCCTCGACGCGTTGGCATCCTTCTCGTCGGCGTCGGGCTCGGCGTCCTGCTGGCCACGCTTTTCCTGCACGTCGCCTTTTCCGAAAGAACCGCATGGTGGAACCGCTTGGCCAGTAACTTGACCGGCTACCTAACCGGCCGCACCACCACCATCGACACCTCTTCGATGTCGATCGTCGAAAAGGTCCGCAGGCTCTCGCGTTTGGAGACAGTGGTTTACTCCATCGACAAGGTCGTCGAAGGCCAGCGCGAAAACGTCCTTTTGCCCAGCTTCCTCGCCGGCGACAAGCTGCTTCTCATCGCCCACGGAGAGGTCATCGCGGGCATCGACATGGCCCAGCTCAAATCCGCCGACATCACCGTGTCGGGCGACTCAGTGCGCGTCCATCTCCCAGCGCCGCAGATCCTCGCCACGCGTCTCGACAACCAGCACACACGCGTCTACTCCCGCACCACCGGCCTGCTCGTAGCCGCCGATCCCAACCTCGAATCCCAAGTCCGCCAGGCAGCGGAGCAGCAAATCACCCAGGCCGCGATCTCCGACGGCATCCTCGACAAAGCCCGCCAAAACGCCCAGGCCAGCGTCACCACCCTGCTCTACGGCCTCGGCTTCCATCAGGTACAAGTTTCTTAGCGCGAAACCCGCCAAAACTTGCCCAGAATCCCGTCAGCCATTACGCTGAGAGCATGTACGAGGACTTCCACGTAACCGACCGCTGGACCGGCGAAGATCTCCATTGCCGCTGGAAAGCCAACATCGTAGCCATCGCCACGCGCCACGCCGACGCCGTCGACATCCGCTTCGACGTCAACGTCAAGCCCATGTGGATCGCCATGCCCTGCAACGCCTGGGTAGAGCAGAAGAAGCGCACCGGCAAAGTCATCACCGACTACCTGGCAGCCCAGATCGCCGGCCATTATCTGAAAGCCATCGTCGAAGAAGGCTACGACGCAGCCCGCCAGATGTACACCATGACCACCGAGGAAGTCTTGGAACACCTGGAAGCAGTCCTCAAGGAAGCCAACCAGACTCACTTCATCCCCACGCTTCCCATCCTCGACGGCACAACGCAATCCACATCCTTCGTCCCCACTCCCAGCCGCGAGTAGGCGTTATTCGTGCCGCAGCGCCTCCACCGGCTGCACCGAAGCAGCCCGCCGCGCCGGAATCCAGCTGGCCGCAAGGCCGACAGCAATCAACAACAGCGCGCCCGAAATTAAACTAACCGGATCGGCCGGCTGCAACCCATACAGCATCGACTTCACCAACTGCGCCAAAAACAGCGCCGCCGTCAGCCCAGCGGCAATCCCAGCCAGCGAAATCCAAGTCGCCTCCCGCAGAATCATCGTCAGCACCTGCCGCGGCTGCGCCCCCAGCGCCAAGCGAATCCCAATCTCATTCGTCCGGTTGGCCACCGAGTACGCCATCACGCCGTAGATCCCCACCGAAGCCAGCGCCAAAGCCAGCATCCCAAAGCTCGAAGTCATCGCCACGAAGATCCGCTCCTGCTGCGTCTCCGCGTCGATCTGCTGTTGCTGCGTGCGCACATTGATCAGCGGCAAATCCGCGTCCTGCCGCTGCACCACCTTGCGCAGTTGCGGCACAATCGCCTCCGGGCTCATGCGCGTTCGAATCAGGTAGTTCAAACTGCCGCCAACCTCGGTCTGCTGTGCAAAGGGCAGAAAGAACTGCGGCGGCGGCTCATCCCTCAAATTGGAATAGCGCGTATCGCCACACACACCCACAATCGTGATCCACTCCTTTGTACTCTTCAAACCGTGGCCGTCGCTGTCGCCGCCGCCGTTGGTAAAGCGCCTCCCGATAGGATTCTGATTGGGAAATCGCTCCTTCGCCAGCGTTGCATTGATGATGCCCACTTTGCCGGAAGTGACCGTATCCTGCGGCCCAAACGGCCGCCCTGCGAGAATTGGAATCTGCATCATGGAAAAGAAGCTGTTGCCGACGACGTTATAGTCTTCGCCGTAATCCGCCGTTTTATCAAAGGCCACACCTTCAGATATGAAATCGGTCCGGCTCATATCCTCCGCAATATAGGCCATCCATGAAGGCGACACGGCCTCCACACCCGGCGTTGCGCCGATGGCCTGCACCAGTTGCGTATGCAGCGCAATGTCTTTGCCCGCGGGATACTGCTTCTGCGGCGCGCTGATCTCAGCCAGCAACAAATGATCCGTGCGGAAACCGACATCGACCGCGTTCAGGCTCGCCAGCGTGCGCAGAAACAGCCCCGCGCCAATCACCAGCAGCGTTGCAAGCGCCACCTGAAAGGCCACCAGCGACCGTCCGCCCCAGCCCTTGCGCCGCCGCGTCACAGATTGCGAAGTCTCCTTGAGCCCATGGCTCACCTTGGCCCGCGATGCGGCAATCGCCGGCACGAGCCCAAAGAGCACGCCGGTCAAAATCGTAACCGCAGCCGTAAAGCCAAACACCATCCAGTCAAAGTGAATATGGAACTCACTGCGCTCCCACGCATTCTCTGTGAGCTTGGGAATCAAGCTGCTTCCGAAGTACCCGAAGACCAGCCCGCCCGCTCCTCCCAGCGCAGCCAGCAGCAAACTCTCCACCAGCATCTGGCGCGCGATCCTCACTCGCCCCGCGCCCAGCGCCATGCGGATCGACATCTCCCGCTGCCGCTGCGTTCCCCGAGCCAGCATCAGGTTGGCAATGTTCGCGCAGGCCAGCAGCAGCACAAACCCCACCATCACCAGCAGCACTTCCATGGGCTTGGCAAATGTCCTCTGCTGCGTAAACAGACCGCGGCTGCCGTCGCGAAGATCCATGCGCGGCAGATCGTCGTTGGGGCGAACCGGCATCGTCGCGCGCACCACGGCGCCCAACTGCCCATCCAGCGCCGCCTGCGCCGCCGCGTCAGAGACGCCAGGCTTGGTGCGCCCCATCACATTGACCCACCACTCCTTGGTGTCGGTCAGCAGCGAACCGCTGTCGCCATGCGGTGCAATCACCGGCTGCATCGACATCGGAAAAAATATCTCCGGCGACTGCATCGTGCTCTTGGCGCCGGTAAAGCTCTGCGGATTGACCCCGACAATCGTCAACGGAACCTCATTGACCTTGATCAACTGCCCAAGCACCGACGGCGATTTGCCAAACTCCCGCGCCCAAAGTCCATAGCTGATCACAGCCACGACCCCCTGGCCCGCAGCCGCATCGTCCGATTCCGTGATCCTGCGCCCCAGTGCCGGTTGTACATCGAGCGCGCTGTAGTAGTTGCCGGAGACCATCTCGATCTGCGCCTGCTGCGCATTCCCGGCGATAGTCGCGTTCATCCCCGTTTCCTTGAAGGCAAACAGGTCCTCCATATCGTGGTTCTGCGTCCGCAACTGTTGATACACCGGATACGAGAACGAGGAACTAGTCACTCGCCCGGCGGGCAGCATCTCATAATCACCCCAGATGTGATGCACCGCCACATGCGCCTTCGTGCCGGTCCAGGCCAACAGGCGCAGGTTGGCTGCATTGGGCACAGCCAGCCGCTCATAGAGCAGTTGCTTGGCAAGCGAGAAGATCGTGGTATTCGCGCCAATCGCCAGCGCCAGCGACAAGGCCGCGACCACAGTAAAACCCCGGCTCCGAAGCAAGCGGCGGTAGGCGTAGCGAAGATCGGCGGCAAACTCGTCCACAATGCGAAGTCCCAGCGAAGCGCGCATTTCATCCTTATGAACTACGGTTGAACCCAATGCAATCCGTGCACGGCGGCGAGCCTCGGCAGGCGAAAATCCAGCACGGACAAGGTCCGTAGTCAAGTTCTCAAGATGGCCGGCCAACTCCGCCTCCATCTCGGCTTCCAGCCGATCGCGCCGCCTAACGGCGCGCCACCAAGACCGCGGCTGGGCCAGCAGGCGCGTCAAGAAGATCGAAAAGCGTTTCATGCCCGCTCCGGCACAGCCAGCAGAATCGTGCCCATGATCCCCGCCATGCGATTCCACTTTTCGGTCTCTTCGTCCAGGCGCATCCGGCCGGCAGCTGTCAGCCGGTAAAACTTCGCCTTGCGATTGTTCTCGCTCTCGCCCCAGTCGCTGGCGATCGCTCCCTGATGCTCCAGCCGGTAGAGCGCCGGATAAAGCGACCCCTGCTGAATCACCAGCGCCTGTCCGGAAATCTGCTGAATCCGCAGCAAAACCCCATACCCATGCAGCGGCCCCAGCGAAACCGCCTTCAAAATCAGCAAATCCAGCGTCCCCTGCAAAAGATCCAGTTGCTTATCCAAATGCACTCTCCTAGACCGTCTTAGCTAAGACGGTCTAGGAAAGAGTAGCGACGCTCTCCTAGATTGTCAAGGAGTGAAATCAAACCATCTTCTCCGAAATAAGACCCTCAGCGATTGCCCCGAACCAAGCAGTCAGATACCCTTGGCGCAAATTCTATTGAATAACCTTGTTGCAGTTTGGCAGACCACGGTGCGGCGAGCTTCCTTCTCTCCGCAACCTTACCTGCCAGCCAATCAGGAGACGGAATCCGACGAAGACTTTCCGTCTTCATCGGCGCCTTGGGAGGCCGGATTTGTGTCTCTTAAGAATGAACCGCATGAATATCGCAGCAATACAAACCAGCGCCAACAGGTACCACCAACCGGTGGATTTATGGCCCACGGCTTGCTTGAGGCCGCGCCACGATGGGGTTTGCAGGATTCCCAATAGAAGATGCTTGAGCCCTTGCGTGCTGTCGGACATTTGCCGCTGCTGCGCAGAAGTTATTTGCGCGTCGAGCATGGGATTGCCTTCGAACGCTCGATCCCAGTGACTGAGAATGGCGTGGAGGACGGTGCTGCCGCAGAGCCACGCGGATTGATATGCCAGTTTACCGCCGCCTGGATACGGAGATGCGAAAGAGTTAAACGCGGTTCCGCCGGGAGCCTGCATTGAGTAATTGCTGGCTGTGCGGAGGACCAGGACTCGATTGATATCGACGCGATGGATGCCGTCTAGCCGCGAGAGGGAGTTCATGACACCGGAATCCTCCATCTCCGACATCACAAAGTTTCCCTTGCCGCCCGTATAAGCCCTCACAAAATCGTTGGCGAACTGATTCAGAATCTTGCCGTGCCAGTAATGGTCGGACGCAAGATCGTCGCCGAGCAGCACAAACGGCGGGCGCTGCGCGTTCGGGTAGCCGGCATAGGCCGCGCGAAAGGTGGCAAGGGCCGAATCGTCCGGTAACTTGAGACCGCGTGTTTGCTCAAATGCCCAGGCCGCCAGCTTTGCATTGAGCGCAAAGACGTTGAAGCCAGGGCTTACCTTCGTTGGATTCGGCTGGGTAGAGCCGACGGGAAAGAGACCATAAGGCCAGCCGGTTGGAGCTTCGCGTACATCGATCTCGCTCATGACATCGCCCACCACAAAGTTAGCCCAGGCCGCCGAACCGATCGAGGCGTCTTCCGGATCGACACCCGCGACGCCATTGACGATGAAGTAGGCATGTGTGAGGTCGAACCGCGGATCGAGCCCAAGCGCCATCGTAGACGCCGAGGCATTGATGAGCGTATCGCCGCTGACCATACCCAGTACCGTATGTTCGGCATTGGTGTGGACGGGTTGCGGAACCCCCGGAACGTCGAGCGCCTCAGTCAGATGTTCGCGGGCGCCCCAAAGCTCAAACTCTCCAGGGGAGGCAACCACAATGACCGCCCGAATCGGCCACGGTTTTGGTAGCGGTTGCAGCGTGGGTTGGGGCTCTACTTCTGCTGAAGCCGCAACGAAAAAGAGTGCGATGAGCGCAGCTATGACAGAACTGCGGCTTGGGCTGACCATGCTTAACTCCAGAATCATGCAGGTTGGTTGGTTCTATAGCAAAATCACGACAGATGTACCCAAGGCCGAATCCGCGCAAAGGAAGCTTGAGAAACAGCAAGGGGGCAAGAAGAAACTCAGGACGCCAGGCATTACGTAATTACTGCTTGCGCCACGCAGCCGGCCTGCATAGCGGATCGCCAATCACAACATCCTCCCAGCCAACAAATCGCGAAGCCGCGTAGAGGCTTTCGGCAAGCGTAAACCCAGAGGTATACCGCTCCATCGCAATCGAAGGAGAAGCGATCGCCTGCAAGAGCGGCTCATCGGTATACCCCTTCACACCCGTAATTCCATGCGCGATCAAGTCCGTAATCAGAGACTGCCCGCCCGAGGTCGGCAAAAACGTCCGCGCACTCGTCGAAACAGCCGTATCGCCAATCGCTCCCGGAGCGAAAGTCAGCGATTCATAAGCCTTCTCGTTGAACTTCGCATCATTGCTGCCCCAGGAAAAATATCCACGCAGATTCGAGCGATCACCGACAAAAGCCTCGTCCCGGTCAAGCTCCGTGCGAACCTTGCGCGCAATCAGCAGATCCCCGGCCTTCACCATATCCGCATTCCACGAGCCATAATCGGATTCATCCGGAATATCGCCCGTAACGTCCAGCGGCTGGCTGGCCACATCGGTACTCTTGAACTTGAAGATCGGCTGCACATCGAGCAGCACGTCGCCGCCTGGAGTTTTCGCATTTTCCGCCGCCATCGCCTGCGTCACCAGCGCCTCGGCGTCGGCCTGCGTGTAGCCATCCAGCCGCGTCACCAGGTAGCCGCCAAACTTCGCATGGCTGAAAGGCACATCCGCCTTCCAGTAATGGTTCAGCCAGCCAAATCCGCGCGCCCCCGATCCATGAATGCCGATCTTCACCGCATTCGGCATGAAAGAGTAGTCGATAGCAGCCAGATAGCTATCGACAGAAGGATGCAAGTTGCCGCTGCTGTTCTCGTCTCTCGAACCAGTAACGCCCCCATCGATGCGAATGGGCACACCCTTGGTCAAAACAATGAAATTGATCTCCGGATGCCGCTTGAGATACGCCCCAATCGGAGCCGCAATCCGACTGGTATAGTCCGCCAGCGAGATCGTTTCATTCGCAGCATTGTTGGCGGAATGCGGGCGGTGTAAGCAAGTAGGTGGTGTTTCACTGCGGGGGTTCGGGCATCAAAGCTGCGAAGGAAGAGATCGCGCTGGCGGACTAATC
>Ga0302326_10019472_pt1 | contig 14016 bp, 11 predicted proteins | sample Palsa_T0_3_FD_202264 | JGI IMG/M metagenome (GOLD analysis project Ga0302326, IMG submission 202264) | Peat permafrost microbial communities from Stordalen Mire near Abisko, Sweden - Palsa_T0_3 | ecosystem: Environmental > Terrestrial > Soil > Palsa > Peat permafrost | place: Sweden: Abisko... | reverse complement strand
CGTACATTTCGCGGACGACCGGATCGACCATATCCGGATTGGCGACTGGGATCGCGGCTATCCCAACGCAAATCAGGATTCGTGTGCAGTCGACCAGCATCGCGCCTGGATCGAGTTCGAGCGGTTCGACCCGATGGCCCAGTTCGCTCATCGCGTTGCAAGCGGAGTCGAATGCGGCCGTCACCTCAAGATCGACATCGCCAAGTTTTGAGGTAGCGATCGAGGCGATTCTCAGCGGTTTGGTCGTAACTTGAACGGCCTCTTCGAACGGCCGCGTCGTCGTCGGCGCCCAATATGGATCGCCGGTTTCGGGCCCCGTGATCACGTCCAGCATCATCGCCACATCGCGCACCGATCGCGCGATCGGGCCGCGCGTTGCGTATCCACCCCACGCTTCTCCCCTATGCGGGGCATAAGAAATCCGTCCCCGCGACGGTTTCAATCCGACCACCCCGCAATTCGAAGCGGGACCGCGAATCGATCCGCCGCCGTCGCTGCCCTCGGCTAACGGTCCAAGCCCTGCTGCAACGGCAGCTGCCGCCCCGCCGCTCGATCCTCCGGCGTTGTAGTCGCGATTCCAGGGATTGCGCGCGGTTGGGCACAGACCCCCTTCCGTCGTGGGACGGCCACCGAATTCCGGAGTCGTGGTCTTGCCAAGCAGGATTCCGCCAGCCTTCTGCAAACGTTGCGCGATGGCGGCATCGAGTGGCGGAACGGACTCGGCATAGTTGCGCGATCCAAGCGTGGTGCGAATTCCCGACGTCGGCGTGAGATCCTTCAGCGAATACGCGACGCCGTACAGCCCCATCGACGCTGCATCCGCCCGCGACGCCTGCAGCCGCGCTGCATCTGCCAGCGCGCGCTCCGCGGTAACCGTCATATACGCGCCAAGTTCCGGGTTGATGCGATCGATTCGCGCCAGGTAAAACTCCGCCACCTCGCGAGGGCTCACCTCGCGTTTCATTACAAGATCGCGCAGGTCCCAAGCTTCGATGAACGGATCGAACAAGGTAGTTACTCGTACAGGCACTAACTATTGCGCGGTTAGTCCGCCATCCACCGACATCGAGCATCCGGTAACGAATGAGGCGGCATCTGAACATAGCCAAACGACCGCTTCTGCTATCTCCTCGGCGCGTGCCTTGCGCCCGATTGGTTCCACTTCGTCCAGCCGCGCAGCTAGTTTGGGCCGCCCCGCGACCATTCCTTCGACCAGCGGAGTATCGACGACGCCCGGGCATACATCGTTGATCCTGATCCCCGAGCGCGCGTACTCGAGCGCCGCGCATTTCGTCAGGCCGACGACCCCATGCTTTGCGGCGGTGTAGGCCGGCATCGAATGCGACGCGACCAGTCCTGCGGCGGACGCGGTGTTGACGATCGCGCCGGTGCCCTTCTGTGCCAGGAACTGTCGAATCTCAGCGCGCATGCACAGCCAGACACCCTTGAGATCGACGGCTATGATTTTGTCGAATTCATCTTCGTCGTAGTCCGCCGTCTTTCGTTGACCGCCGGCGATTCCCGCGTTGTTGAACGCGCAATCCAGCCGGCCAAATGTTTTCACGGCTGCTGCGACCACGGCTTCGACGTCCGCGCCGCGTGATACGTCGCAGCGCACGAATCGTGCCTCGCCGCCTGTCTCGCGGATCGCACGAACGGTCTGTTCTCCTCCTTCTTCCGCCATATCGGCGACTATCACTCGCGCGCCTTCGCGCGCGAAAATAATCGCGGCCGCTCTGCCAATCCCCGACGCCGCGCCAGTAATCAAGGCGCTCTTGCCAGCGAGTAATGCCATCGTATTGTCTCCCGACTTTGTGGCGATTGTGGCACTGTCGTGCGTGATCTACCAATATGCAGGGGGGCGAACCAGCGAACGAGACCGGGGAGGAATTACCATGCTTCAGAGTGAGGGTCGTATCCTGACGACGCACGCAGGAAGCTTGCCGCGTCCGGAAAGTCTGGTCGCGATGCTCGTGAAGAGCAGTCTCGGTGAGGAAGTCGATCGCGCCGCGATGCTCCGCGAAATCGAGGAGTCCACGCGACACGTCGTACGGAAACAACTCGAAGCCGGGATCGACGTCGGCAACAATGGCGAGCAATCACGCGAGAGCTTTTTCACTTACGTGCAGCATCGAATGACCGGTTTTGGCGGACGCAGCGATCGGCCGATCATGCGCGATCTCGTCCGCTACCAGAGCTTTCGCAAGCTGATAGCGCCACTCTTCCAGCGCTCGATGGTTGATCTCCTGCACGCGCCCAAGGCGATTGGCGAGGTCGAATATCGCGACCGCGCCGCCGTCGCTCTCGAATGCAACGACACGCTGCGCATTCTCGATGACCAGCCCGACAAATTCGCCGAGCCCTTCATGACTGCACCGTCGCCGGGAATAATCGCATCGGCAATGATGAATGAGTATTACGAAAATTATGAGAAGTACGTAAACGCCGTCGCCAAAGCACTACACACTGAGTATGAGTACATTGTCTCGAAGGGATTCGTGCTCCAGGTTGATTGTCCAGATCTCGCGATGGAGCGTCATACCTCATATGCGGATCGCCCGCTAACCGATTTCCTCCAGTACGTCGAGCTGAACATCGCGGCGATGAATCGCGCCCTGCTTGGAATCGCGCGCGATGGTGTCCGCATGCACGTATGCTGGGGCAACTACGAGGCGCCGCACGATCTCGATGTTCCGCTGGCGCAGATTCTGCCGCTGCTCTACCAGGCCAACGTCGGTGCGCTGGTTCTGGAGGCGGCCAACCCGCGCCACCAGCATGAGTACCGTTGTTTCAAGGAGTTGCCGCTCCCCGACCACATGAGCCTCGTCACCGGCGTCATCGACACCAAGACCAACTATATCGAACATCACGAGGTTGTCGCCGACCGCCTCGAGCGCGCCGCGAATGCGATCGGTGACCCGCGCCGCGTGATGGCCGGGACCGACTGCGGCTTCGAGACTTCCGCCGGACTCGGTGAAGTAGCCGAGGAAATCGTGTGGGCAAAACTGCGCGCGATGCGCGCCGGCGCAGACCTGGCTTCGCGCCGCCTCTTTCATTGACGCATGCGCGCCGGCGCTTGCTTGCTCAGCTATGCCACGGCTCGACCAGGATCTTCGCGTGCGTCTCCGGTGACGCGAGATCCTCGAACGCCTGCGCGACGCCCTCCACTCCCACCTTGCCAGTGATAAGCGGGTCGGCGTTGACTTGCCCCTCCGCCAGGTGACTCAGCGTCGCCGCGAACTCCTCGGGCGCGTACCCGAGCACGAACTGCAGGTTGAGCTCCTTGCTGATTCCCATCAGCGGCTCGATCTGGTCGCGCTCCATACACACGCCCACCACCACGATTCGCGCATTGCCGGGAGCCGACGACATGATTCCTTCGATCACGCCCGGCACTCCCACGCATTCGAAAATCACCGCGGGTCTTACCGCCGGTCCCGGCATCCACGGCGGCAACATCGGCGCTTTCGACGGATCGCTGTACACCGCAATCTCGCGCCAGCTCTGGTAGGGCGATTTTTCTTTCGGATCGACGACGAGATCAGCGCCCATCTGTAGCGCCAATTCGCGCCGTCGAGGCGAAAAATCCGCCGCCACTATCGGATGCACCCCGCCGAGCTTGAGCGCTGCTATCACCGCCAAACCCACCGGCCCGCATCCGATCACGAGCGGCGCGTCATCTTTGCCGAGCCGTGCTTTCTGCACCGCGTGATATCCCACCGCCATCGGTTCCGTCAGCGCCGCGCGTTCGGTGGAAAGCCCATTGGGTACCTCGAGCAGCAGAAATTCGGTGAGCCGCATCAGCTCTCCGTAACCTCCCGGATTGTCATTCGAGTAGCCAACTGTTTGGACGCCGCTCGCGCTGATCAGCACCGGCATCGCGCACACCCGCGTCCCCGGCTTCAATCGCTTCTGCGTCTGCGGCCCGTAATCGACCACCTCCGCGCAGAACTCGTGACCCATCACGATGTCGCGCTTGAGATCCATAACGAATTGCGAGCCCGCCCTGCGCGATCCCTCGACCATCTTTTCCGCATGTTTCAACGCATGCAGATCGGATCCGCAGATACCGCACGCGAGCGTTTTCACCAGAGCCTCGCCCGCTCCTGGAGCCGGAGTCGGAATGTTATCGACGACGAGCTTTTTGTCCCGCATTACCGCTGCGCGCATGTTCATTCTCCTTCTTGTGGCTACTCTAGCAGGGTTGCTCCATCACCCGTAAAGTCCCGCGTCCGCGAATCTCTCGTCGGTTGATTATATTTGCACTGCAACTGTAATATGTCCCAGAAGAACGACGATGGGCCGCAAAATTCTCTTCATCACTACCGATCAGCAGCGTTACGACTCGCTCGGATGCAACGGCGGCCGCATCGCGCGCACGCCGGTGGCCGATTCTCTAGCTGCCGCCGGCATCAACTATCATCGCGCCTACAACCAGAACACTGTCTGCATGCCGGCGCGCTCGACCATGATCACCGGCCAGTACGTCCGCACTCACGGCGTGTTCTCTAACGGCGTGCCACTTCCCACCGACGCGCCAAGCGTCGCCGCGTGGCTTCACGATCGCGCTGGCTATCGCACCGCGCTCATTGGCAAGGCGCACTTCGAACCGATGTTCGATCCCGCCGGTCGCTGGGCCGAGAATCGCATGGGCCGCGAAGGCTCGCACGGACCGCATCGCGGCTTCGATTGGATGGAACTCGCGATGCACGGGCCGATGGCCTACTTCCACTACTCAATCTGGTTGCGCGAGAACTACCCAGCCGAGGCCGGCGGCTTTGTCACGATGCTGAGCGGCAACGCCGGCGGCGACAGTGGCGCGTCCGAGGTCGCCTACAATCCGATTCCGCGCGATCACTATCACACCGACTGGATTGCCGACCGCACCATCGCATACCTGAACACGCTCTCCCCCAACGACGACTGGTTCGTTTGGATGAGTTTTCCCGATCCGCATCATCCATGGGATCCACCCGCGTCCGCAGCGCGTCGAATCAATTGGCGCGATCTCGATCTTCCTCCCGGCCATCCCGGCTCACGCGAGAAGATCGAGAAAATCCTCGCGCAGAAGCCGCGTCATTGGCTCGACTGGTACCTGGGCCGCTTCCGCAACGAAGAGGGCGGCGCCTGGAACTTCGTACCATGCGAGATGACGCACGATCAGGTGCGCGAGATCAACGCGATGGTCCACGTCAAGAACGAACTCATCGACGAGGCCTGCGGACGCGTACTCGCCACCGTCGCCGCGCGCGGATGGGACGCCGACACCGACGTGTTCTTCACCACCGATCATGGCGAGCTCCAGGGCGACTTCGGCCTGCTGTTCAAAGGCCCCTACCACGTCGACGCCCTGATGCGCGTGCCGCTCATATGGCGTCCCGCGCCGTCGGCAAAAATGTCTGCCGCCGAGATTTCCGAGCCTGTCGGACATCTCGATCTCGCGCCGACCTTCTGCACTATCGCCGGCGTGCCGATTCCCGAATGGATGCAGGGTTCCGCGCTGCCGACTGCTACCGGCTCGCCGCGCGAGCGCGCGATCACCGAATGGGACAGTCAGTTCGCGCAGCTCGGGATGCATCTGCGCTCGATCTATCGCGACGGTTTCATGTGCACTGTGTACGAGCCCACGACGCGCGACGTCGGCTTCGATCTTTCTCGCGCATACCAGGCTCTTCGCATCGCGACTCCGATCCCCGACATTCGCTACAACGGCACCGAAGGCGAGCTCTACGACCTGCGCAACGATCCACTACAGTGGCGCAATCTTTGGAATGATCCCGGCCACTCGAAGTTGAAATCCGATCTGATCGCCGACCTCTACGCCAATCTTCCGCCCGCGCGCATCCCGGCACTTACAGTCGAAGCCCCGGCCTGAAACAGAGACAGACGACACCTTGCCTCCTGCTCAAAGGCCTTTCGGAGCCGTGCGTTTCAGGCCCATTTGGACGTGACATTTAGCACCCTAAATTGATACAAGCAGTCACATTCTGAGCGCCCGGAGAGGAGACTCACGGCGTCCTGGGGGATCACAGATGGCTGGAGACACTCGTAAACGACCCGCTGCAAATCCTGCGCATACCCGTCGCGCTTTTCTCAAAGGACTCGGCGCGGCCGGCGCAGCCGTTCCCTTTGCAGCGCTCGCGGCGGGCGCCACCGGACTTCCCGACGTACTGTCCGACACTGATTCGAAGGAAGTTAACCTCAAGACTCGCCACGACAAGGCGTTCGCCAAACGTCTCCATGCTGCCAAAGACGATCGTAAGGTTCCCGTCCCGCCTCATCCCAACAATGGCGACGAGGCACTATACCCCTCCGGCATCGCGAATTTCACCAAGGGTTTTCCCCACAACTCGTTCGGTGAAGTGGATCCCTCAGTTTACGCGGCCTACCTGGCAGCCGTGAAAACCGGTAAGCGCGCCGATTTCGATGCCCTCACGATGGGTGGTACCGAACGCCTCGTGGATCCTCAGGCCGGCCTGGCCTACGACCTCGAGACCTATGACCCATCGCAGAACTCGATCCCACCCTTCGACGTTCTTACCAGCCCTGGCTTAGCCGCACAGATGATCGAGTCCTATTGGCAGGCGCTGACTCGCGACGTTCCATTTTCGCAATACGGAACCGACCCCACTATCGCCGCCGCCGCCGCCGAGCTGACCGGTCTTTCGTCCTTTGTAGGTCCCCGCATCAGCGGCGACGTTACACCGCAATCCATCTTCCGCGGCTTCACCGCTGGCGACCTGATAGGACCTTACGTCTCACAATTTTTTATCCAGCCGTTTACCTATGGCGTGATGCCATTTGTTGGCTACATGACTACCCTGCCGGGCGATTTCGTGACCGACCTGTCGTTATGGCAGAACGTGCAGAATGGTGCCCCGTCCCCGATTCAGAATGAGAATCCAGATTCGCAGTTGCGATATCTTCGCAGCGGACGCGATCTCGCCGAGTATGTTCACAACGATGTCCTGTTCCAGGAGTATCTAAACGCGGCCTTGATGCTGATGAAGATGAAGGCGCCGTTGAACTCCGGCAATCCTTATCCTCCGACCCTCAAGTCCGAAACGGGATTCATCACCTTCGGCTTTCCGATGATAGAAGTGTTAGTTGCCGAAGTCATAGCACGAGCGCTGAAGAACGCATGGCTTCAGAAATGGTTCATCCATCGCATGGCGCGTCCCGAGGAAACTGCCGGACTGGTTCACTTCACGATCACGGGTCAGAAGACCTATCCGCTGGATTCCAGCGTGTTGACGTCGAATGCAGCCGCGACTGTCTTCGCCAGGAACGGAAACTACTTCATTCCCATGTCCTATCCCGAAGGATGCCCTCTGCATCCATCCTATCCATCCGGGCACGCCACTGCCTCAGGTGCCGCAGTAACAGTCCTTAAGTGGTTCTTCGACGAGACCTTTGTAATACCAACTCCTCTAACTACAACCTCTGACGGCCTTTCAGTAGTCCCCTACACCGGCTCCGACGCGAGTCAGATCACAGTGGGTGGCGAATTAAATAAACTAGCCTCGAACGTAGGCTTCGGTCGGGTCTTCGCAGGAATTCACTGGCGCCAGGACATCCAGCAAGCAATGCTCCTGGGCGAGGCGGTGGCTATAAGCCTGCTAAGGGATCAAGCCCACCTATACAACGAGAACTACACCGGCTTCACGTTTACCAGCTTCACCGGTGAAACAGTAACGGTATAGCAGTTCGAATTGGATTCCCTCCTATTCGAGCGCAACTTCATCTCCAACGGCGATGCTCCCCGCATGCGCGATAGTAGCGTAAGCCCCAAGATTCTGCGCCGCGTCTCGCACTATCGTCCGCAGCACCGATGGATCCTTCTTTACCCCCGGCTGATCGAGCGTAGGTATCACGCATCTCACCGTCGGCATCTCGAGCTTGATCCGCGTATCGCCGATTCGTAGCGTTCGACCCGACCATTCCGCTTCGACCAATCCTTCGATTCCATCTTCTGTCTCGACCAGCACGTTGGGACGAAACCGCCGCGTGTCGAAGTCAGCGCCGGGGTTATGCCGGGCAAGCGTGCTCAACGACGCAGTCGTGATTACGTGAAATGGGAACGCGTCGAAGAACGTGCCGAGCGGCGATGTGAATTCGAAAAGCTCCGCAGGCATTCCGGAGAAGTCCGGCAGCGGCTCATTCTCCAACCGGCCCATGACTTCGCGCATCTCGGCCTTTCTATCGGGATTGTCGGGAGCGCCACGCCGCAGGAATTCGCGCTCCCACGGCGGCTGTTTCGGCCAGATCGACACGTTCCGCCCGAGCATTTCCGAAAGCCTCGCATTCGCCTCGGCCGAATCGGATCGAAACGTAGTGCCGTCGGGCATCGTAATCTGCGCGGGCGGCACCTCGCCCTCTGACGGTTCGTGCAGATACACGGCGACGCAATGCAGCAGCGCGGGCAGCTTGCGCGCATTACGTATCTCGCCCGCCTTTTCATCTCGAATCGCCCATCCGCGGTCGCCGAAGATTCCAAACGCGCCGACGTTCGCCCGCCGCATTCGTTCGCCAGCCATCGACTTGACCGGATACCGCCAGATTTCTTTGACCGTGCCGATTGCTCGCATCAAAAGTCCCCCGCGTTCAGATACCACGCGCCGTCAGCTCTCCCGAACAGTTCGGGCACACGTGCTTCATCGCGTCCGCGCAATCGGGACAGAACGTGCATTGAAACGAGCAACACTCCGCCGGCGCGGGAGGGGTGATCGCCTTGCCGCACTTCTCGCACGAATCCTTAACCGCAGTCATGGTCTTGAACAGCGCCGAATTCTGCTCCTCGCGCTCAGCCCCGGCGATCAACGCCGCACGCGCCTTCGCATTGCGTTCGCTCGCCGCCAGCGATTGATAGATTCCAGCGCCGCCATGCTCGAGCCGCGCAAGGATCACCATCATCTCCCGGCGCGACTTGCCTTCCAGCAGCGCCGCGATCGCCCGGTCCGGCGTCAAATCCTTCTCAGCCATTTCTGTTCTCCTGTCTAACCCCAGACTTCACGTGCTACTTCCACGACCAGTCTCAGCTTCGCTTTCTCGTCTTCAATCGACAGGGGATTTCCGCCGACAGTGCTGGCGAAGCCGCATTGCGGTGAGATTCCGAGATTTTCGATCGGCACGAACTTCGCCGCCTCCTCGATTCGCCGCTTCACCGCATCTTTATCTTCCAGCACCGCGATCTTCGAGCTGATCAGCCCGAGCCGCACGAACTTGTCCCTGGGCATCAAGCGCAGCGGCGAGAAATCCCCCGCGCGCGGCGAATCGTATTCAAGGAAGAAGCCGTCCAGCTTGAGCTCGTTGAACAGCCGCTCCGCGATCGCTTCATACCCGCCCGCCGCCATCCACCGCCCGCGCAGATTGCCGCGGCACAGATGCATCCCGATGGTCATTCCCGCCGGCCGCTGTTCGAGAATGCGGTTGACCGCGTCGATATACAATCCGAGCAGCCGCTCAGGGTCTTCGCCATGCTCGCGAACCTTCGCGCGCACATTTTCGTCACACAGCATCGCCTGCGGCACTTCGTCGAATTGCACAAACGTCGCACCCGCGCGCGCAAGCTCAGCCAATTCGCTCTGGTAAACCTGGATCAAATCAAACCAGAATTTATCCAACTCGGGATAAACTTTTGTATCGGCGCATTCACCGAGGCGAAAGAAATGCAGAAAGCTCGGCGCTGGCATCGTCACTTTCGGAGTGCGCCGGGTGTTGCGCCGGATGAACTCAAACTCCTCCAGAGTTATCGCGCGCGGCCGCCGGATTCGTCCGATCGCATAGCACGTGTCCCATCGCTGTGTTTCACCGGCTTCGTCACGAAATTCAAAAATCGATTGCCGCGAAGCCAGCCCCTCGATTGCGCTGATGAAACCTGTTGACCACGCCACCCGCCGGAACTCGCCGTCCGTGATCACCTCGAGGCCAGCCTCCTCTTGCAAACGGATCGCCTCAACGATCGCCCGCTCGAGAATCTCCCGATACGCGGGCTCCCCCAGATTGCCGCGGATACGCGCGCTGAAAGCGTCCTTCAGCTCGCGCGGCCGCAGCAGGCTGCCCACGTGCTCGGCTCGAAACGGTGGATTGAGTTTCAAGCTTGTTTACTTGCCACCATTTGCGATTACCATCAAGCTGCGCGATCCGGGTGTTCGCCGTCGGCGACGGCGGCTACTATATTGCGGGAATCGCGCACGAATCGTGAAAGTAAAAGCTGCAATCGCGAACAAGGCCGGCAATCCTCTCGAAGTCGCAACCGTCGACCTCGAAGGTCCCAGGTCCGGCGAAGTCCTCGTCGAAATCAAGGCGACCGGCGTATGCCACACCGACGCCTTCACTCTCTCCGGCGCCGATCCCGAGGGCCTCTTCCCCGCCATCCTCGGCCACGAAGGCGCCGGCGTCGTGCTCGAATGCGGCCCGGGCGTGACCGCGCTCAAGCCCGGCGACCACGTCATCCCCCTCTACATTCCCGAATGCCGCAACTGCCCATCGTGTCTATCCGGCAAAACCAATCTCTGCACGGCGATTCGCGAGACCCAGGGCCGCGGCGTGATGCCCGACGGCACCAGCCGATTCTCACGCGACGGTAAACCGCTGCTTCACTACATGGGCACCTCGACCTTCGCGAATTTCACAGTAGTGCCCGAGATCGCTCTCGCCAAAGTTCGCGACGACGCGCCCTTCGAAAAGATTTGCTACATCGGATGCGGCGTCACCACCGGCATCGGTGCCGTCCTAAACACCGCGAAGGTCCAGGCCGGTGACCGCGTCGTTGTCTTCGGCCTCGGCGGCATCGGCCTCAACGTCGTGCAGGGCGCCCGGATGGCGGGTGCGTCGATGATTGTCGGCGTCGATCTGAATCCCGCGCGCAAGCCGATCGCCGAGAAGTTCGGCCTCACGCATTTCGTAAATCCCGCGGAAGTCGAGGGCGACCTGGTGCCCTACATCGTCAACCTCACTCGCGGCGGCGCGGATTTTTCCTTCGAATGCGTCGGTAACGTCAAGCTGATGCGCACCGCCCTCGAATGCTGTCAGCGCGGATGGGGCACCAGTGTGATCATCGGCGTCGCCGGCGCCGGCCAGGAGATTTCGACCCGTCCGCTCCAGCTTGTGACCGGCCGCACATGGAAGGGCACCGCATTCGGCGGCGCGCGCGGCCGCCGCGACGTTCCGAAAATCGTCGATTGGTACATGGAAGGCAGGATCAACATCGACGATCTGATCACGCACGTGATGCCGCTCGATAAAATCAACGACGCTTTCACCCTGATGCACGAGGGCAGGTCGATTCGAAGCGTGGTGACGTTCTAGGCGCGGAGCCGAAGCGCTGATGCCAGCCAAAGTCAGACGCGTACTCCTGCTATCGGTCGCGGCCTGCGGATTCGCGCTCACCGGATGCTGGCATTCGGAAACGCCGCAGCAAAAATTCGTCGACGCGATGAATCACGGCAACGGCGCGCAGGCCAGCCAGATCTGGCTCAACATGGACGCCGAAAGCCGCGCTGATTTTTCGCACGGCCAGGGAATGCAGCCGGACATGTCGCCCGATGAAGTCAAAAAGCAGGTGATGGAGCACTACCAGAAGGAGCAGGAGGCCGGCGAAAACGGCGAGAGCGGCGCGAACGGCGACGAAACAGTCGAACGCCCTGCCCCGATGGTGCATCTCGGCGGCCTACAGACGCTCCCCGAATACGTTGCCCCTACAGGCGCGCCGCCACAAACCGTAACAGTCCCAACCCAGGACGCACCCCCCAACTGAACTCCGAGTCGTCGCGAGAAGCTTGCTCGGGTATTTAACAAATCCGCTATCGCCGGGCAGATGACTTGACTAGACGACTCGCAGCTCTTATCGCCATCGTACTGCTGACAAGTTGGGGGAGCCTTAAGGCAGCTGCGCAATCGCCGTCGTCGTGCACACTTGATCGGGCTACAGGTACGACGATTGATACTGAACCTTTCATGCGTGATGCCTGGGGATCGCGCTGGAACCTCAAGACCAACCGCATAGCCTATGGACAGCGGAATCCTGAGGGCTATTACAAAGTCTTTACCGTTTCGCCGGATGGCAGCGATCGCCGAGCCCTTACTGAAGGCCAACCAACCTTACCGCCGAATAAGCACCAAGGCATGGTGTATTGGCATCCTTCGGGTCGCTATCTCATGTTCACGGCTCAGAAACCGGAGTGGTCTGGCAGGTCCTTGTTTGGACAGCCAGACTACGAAGCTCTTCCTGGATTCGGCCGTCATGATGACCTCTGGTTGATTACCGCGGATGGCAAACGCGTCTGGCAATTGATAAATGAGCCGAACACTAAACAGCAGGGTATACTGATTCCGGTATTCGCCCCGGATGGCAGGCATATCGCGTGGTCATCGCGTCAGCCGAGCGGCCATTATGTGCTGAAGGTCGCCGATTTCATAGAAACTCCAGAGCCTCACATAGCCAATGTCAGATCCTATGAACCGGGTGGCGAGACCTACTACGAAACGGGTTCTTTCACAAGCGATAGTAAGAGCCTTACCTATACAAGCGATCAGGACACCCACCACTTCCTGGAAAGTCAAATCTACATTTTGAATCTCGCAACCGCCGAGGGCACGCGCCTGACGAAGGGTTATTACTATAACGAGCATCCCATCGTAGTCGGCACTCCCACCGGTGACTGGATCGTCTATATGAGCGACAAAGCCGTGGACCGTTTTCCATTTCAATTCACACTGGCGGTAGGGACAGACTGGTACGCGATGAGAACAGACGGCAGCGAATTAAAGCGTCTGACTACAATGAACGTGAACCGCAAGGATAACCCCGAGAATGCGCACCGGATGCTCATAGCTTGTACGGTTGCGGTCAGCCCTTCGGGCGATTCAATGCTGGGTGATGTGCAGGACAGCGTGGCCAGGCAAACTGGCATGATTCGTATGGTGCGCTTTACCTGCCAGCCATAAGAAGGTGCGTGGTACGCGGCGAATCTTCCCGGTTCGGCCCCGGCTTCACCACATCTCCCATTGACGTCTGCCCGTCCGACAATGGTAAGACTCGGTCGTCACTTATCTTCGATGTCAGTCCTTAGTCCATATCGCGTGCTCGACCTCACGACCGAGCGCGGCCTTCTCTGCGGCCAGATGCTCGCCGATATGGGCGCCGATGTCATCAAGGTCGAGCCGCCGGGCGGATCGCCTGCGCGCGGGATCGGGCCGTTCTACAAGGACGCGCCGCATCCCGACCGCTCGCTATATTGGTGGGCGTACAACCGCAACAAGCGCGCTATCACGCTCGATCTCGAACGCGAGGCCGGTCGCGAGCTTTTGCGCCGCCTCGTCGGGCGCGCAGATTTTCTGATTGAGTCGCACAATCCCGGCTATCTTCAGGGGCGCGGACTCGGATTCGCCGACCTTGCCAAAACAAACCCGGCACTCATCTACGTTTCGATCACGCCGTTCGGGCAGGACGGCCCCAAAGCGAATTACGCCGACAGCGACCTGATCATCATGGCCGCCGGCGGCCCACTGATCCTCGCCGGCGATTCGGATCGTCCGCCGCTGCGCCTGAGCATTCCGCAAGCTTACCTGCACGCGTCCGCCGACGCCGCAGTCGGCGCGCTCGCGGCTCATCACGAGCGGGTGCGCTCGGGACTCGGTCAACACATCGACGTCGCAGCGGAGCAGTCAGTGGCGATGGCGACGCAGTCGTACATTCTCTCGGCACCGCTCGGATCGACGGAACTGAAACGAATGTCCGGTGGCGTAAAAGTGGGCCCGCTCGAATTTCCGCTGGTCTGGCCCGCCAGCGACGGTTTCATCGCGATGACCTTTCTGTTTGGATCGGCGCTGGGCGTCTTTACTGAGAGGCTGATGCACTTTATTTGCCAACAGGGATTTTGCGACCATGCCACGGCCGAAAAAGACTGGATTGCCTACGGCGAGCTGCTAATGAGCGGCGCCGAACCGCTTTCGGAATTCACGCGCGTCAAGGATGTCGTCAGGAATTTCACGCGCAACCACACCAAGGCCGAA
>Ga0302326_10019470_pt1 | contig 14016 bp, 6 predicted proteins | sample Palsa_T0_3_FD_202264 | JGI IMG/M metagenome (GOLD analysis project Ga0302326, IMG submission 202264) | Peat permafrost microbial communities from Stordalen Mire near Abisko, Sweden - Palsa_T0_3 | ecosystem: Environmental > Terrestrial > Soil > Palsa > Peat permafrost | place: Sweden: Abisko... | reverse complement strand
ACTCGCCGACTATCTTGGCTGGTCCTGGAAATCAAAGGCGGGTCTGCCGATCGTCAACGTTCCAGGCTGCCCTGTTCAGCCGGACAATTTTATGGAGACGTTGCTTTACCTGCTGTATCAAGTGGCGGGGCTGGCTCCCATGATTCCGCTGGACGATCGATTGCGGCCCAAGTGGCTGTTCAGCGCCACGGCTCACGAAGGATGCGACCGCGCCGGATACTACGAGCAAGCCGATTTCACAACCGAATACGGCTCCCCCAAATGCCTGGTCAAAATCGGCTGTTGGGGACCCGTCGTGAATTGCAATGTTCCAAAACGCGGCTGGATGGCGGGCATCGGTGGATGTCCCAATGTCGGTGGAATATGCATCGGCTGCACGATGCCCGGATTTCCCGACAAATTCATGCCCTTTATGAATGAGCCGCCGGGCGCCAAGCTTTCCACCAAAGCCGTTGGAATATATGGCAGAACTATCCGCTCTTTGCGCGCGTTTACCAACGCGATGGTGAACAAAGAACCGGATTGGCGGCACAAACGCCCGAAGCTCACGACCGGCTATCAGGCGAAAACTTACATTAAGATATAGTGGCGAGGAATAAGGCGGTCCATTAGATTCGCGGCCAGTCGTACTTCGCGACCGCCTATGGTTACGGGTCGTTCTCCGGCCGGAGAGTCCATCGGAGAACGGATATGTAGGGAAGCTCAATAGCTGAAACTCGCCACGACACGAAGATGGCTCCGGCCCGTTTGGTGTACGGTCGGATCGCCCGCCGCGATCCGCCAGCCGTAGGCGTAATCAATGCTGAGCCACGGCCCGAGCCGGTAACTTACGCCCGGGCCGGCGCCGAGAAAGTTCTCCCGCCCGAACTGTCCGGGTTGGGCATCGCGCATCCACGCCGTGCCGTAATCCAGGAAGCAGAGAAAAACCAATTGGTCCTTGCGATGCGCGACGCTCAGCAGATTGATCGGCGGTGCGTGCAGCTCGTTGGAAAAGATCAGCGCATCGTCGCCGTTGCCCTCGCGTTCTTCATAGCCGCGGACCGAATCCAGCCCACCGACGCCGACCTGTTCGCTGCCGACAAGCGGGCCCGACGCGACTTGCCCCTGGAATCGCGTCAGCACCGAGAATTGCGCCGGCAGATTGGTTGTGCGATCGGCCGTCAGTCGGCCATAGGTGTATTGCGGATCGGCCCCGACCCGCGCGTTATCGTAATCCTCCCTGTCGTCGTTGGAGCCGATGTAGCCCGGCGAACCGTACCACTCCACGGATGCGTCGGTCGATCCGGCGCGATCGGACTCGCTCGCGTTGTATCCGAGCATGAATTGCACCACGTTCACGTCCGAAGCATATACGCTGGACCCGCCGAATTCGGCGTTGGTGTTCGATCGCTTGAAATCCGCGCCGAGGATGAAGGAGTTGGAAATGTCGCAGAACTTGGCCAGCGGGATTTCGTACCGCGCGCTGACTTGCCAGCTCTGACCGTGTTGAAAGACATACGGGTCGGTTTGAACATCGCTGGTGGACCAGTTGCCGAAGACGGTCACGATATTCCGCCACGGCAGCGGCGCCACATAGCTGGCGCTATGCGCCTGGAATCGCTGAACAGTGCTGTTCATTGTGTACTGGTAATTGAATTGATCGTCCAGACCGAAAGCGTTGCCCCAGTTGATCCCCGTATCCCACCGATCCTGGCCCGTCGAAACCGGCCCCGTATTTTCATAGCCGGCATAGGCGCGCAGCGGAAAATGGTCCTCGGTATTAAGGATCACATCCGTCAGACCAGGTTGAGTGCCGGGTTGGAGAATCGCATCCGTCCGGCGGAAAGGGTTGCGGTTGAGCCAATCGATATCCCCCAGAAGCTGATTCTGGGAGATTGTGTCGCCCGGGCGGACGCGCACGGCGTCGGTAAGTAATTTGCTCGAAAAGAATCGATTCCCCTCGGCGCGGACCTGTCCGACATGCCCCTCCATCACCAGAATCTGCACCGTGCCGTTGGTCACATCCTGCTCGGGCACAATCGCATCCACCACCGGCCGGTCGATCCCGCGATAATACTTCACGACCTGCCGGCAAACGTCATTGAGCTGCTCGAGCGTCAGGGGTTGGCCGAGGTACATGGAGATGCCCGCGCGAAAGCGATCTGAATTCAGCTCCGGAGCCTGGCTGACGTCGATTCCCCGGGCATCTGAACTCGGATGCAGTTTGTCCTCCGAATCGACGAAGACCAGCCCCTTGAGATGCGGGACGATCAATTGTTCGGAACCAGGTGGCGAGACCGGCGCCGGCGGCTGAATCTGCGCGGGCGGATTCGGCGGCAAAACCTTGGGAGCAACCCGCTCCGCATCCTGCGCAAATGCCGCGCCTGCGAAGAGCGATATCACGATCGCCGTGATAAACAGCCGTCTGGACATGCGAACCTTTCCTCAAGACTTCAAGCCGGACTATTGACCGTCGATGTCGGCAATTTTGCTCGGACTTGGCTGACTCGGCTGATCGAACGAACTGACGTCAACGATGGTGTTCAGAACAATCCGCTTCGATCCCATTTGAATCACCGCCTGATCCCACATCCCCTTTGCCCGATCGCGCAGGAAAACGTTGCCGCCCGGATTGCTGGGGGTCGCCGATGCCGTCGCTGTCAACGCGCTGGTTTGAGCCTGCGAGGCAATCGCCGGCTGCGTGATCGAACCCACCGCGAAATTAGGGGCAAGCTGCGTGTCTGTTTGCCATTGAGTGCGCAGGCTCTGTGTAAACCCGTCCAGGACATCCAATGTGCCGTCAACCATCGTGATGGCATAGTTCCCATTCGTCGCGCCGGAAATCTCGATCGGATACGCGCCGACCGGCGAACCGGTGTTGGCCGCGGTCGCCAGCGTCAGTCCCGAGATGCTCGAAGGTTGATCGCCGTTGACCAAACCCAGAAACGTCGCCGTCAGCGGGGCATTCGGCTGGCCGGCGTCACGGATCTTGTCATTGGCCTGAATAAAAAGTGGCGCCTGCGTAATCGCCAGCGTGCCGGGGAACAACGCGATACTGTAATTGCCGGATGTGGCTCCCGACGCGGTGATACCGTAATTCCCAACGCTGCTGGAGGCGAGGGCCGAGGTGGACAAGCTCAAACCCGAGATCGCGCCGGGCCCGTCGCCGTTGACCAAACCGGTATAGCCGGCCGTCAGCGTCGGCAGCGCAGCGCCGTAGACCTTCGACAAATCATTGGCCGTGATCGTCAGTGGGGCCTTGGTGATCGTCAACGTGCCGGGGTCGAGCGTGATGTTGTAATTGCCGGATGTAGCGCCCGAAGCGGTGATTCCATAAGCCCCGACGTTGCTGGACGCGAGCGCTGATGTGGACAACGTCAAGCCCGAAATCGCGCTCGTACCGTCGCCGTTGACCAGGCCGGAATAGTCAGCCGTGAGCATCGGAAGGGCTGCGCCGTAGACCTTCGACTGATCGTTTGCGGTGATCGTCAGCGGAACTTTGGTAATCGCCAGCGTGCCGGGATCAAGCGTAATGTTGTAGTTGCCGGACGTGGCGCCAGAAGCGGTAATTCCGTACGCCCCGACGTTGCTGGAAGCCAGCGCTGACGTGGACAACGTCAGACCGGAAATTGCGCTTGTGCCGTCGCCGTTGACCAGACCCGAATAGCTGGCGGTCAAAGTGGGCAGCGCGTCGCCGTAAGCCTTCGACTGATCATTTGCGGTGATCGTCAGCGGGGCCGTGGTGATCGTCAAAGTTCCGGGGTCAAGCGTGATGTTGTAGTTGCCGGATGTAGCGCCCGAAGCCGTGATGCCGTATGATCCGACGTTACTTGAAGCGAGCGCTGATGTGGACAACGTCAGACCGGAAATCGCCCCTGTGCCGTCGCCGTTCACCAGACCGGTATAGTTGGCTGTCAGCGTCGGCAGCGCTGCGCCGTAGACTTTCGACAAATCATCGGCCGTGATCGTCAGCGGGGCCTTCGTAATCGTCAGCGTGCCGGGGTCGAACATGATGTTGTAATTGCCGGATGTAGCGCCCGAAGCCGTGATGCCGTAAGCCCCGACGTTGCTGGACGCGAGCGCTGATGTGGACAACGTCAGACCGGAAATCGCCTCTGTGCCGTCGCCGTTGACCAGACCGGCGTAGTTGGCCGTCAGCGTCGGCAACGCGGCGCCGTAGACTTTTGACAAATCGTCGGCGGTGATCGTCAGCGGGGCTTCGGTGATCGTAAGAGTGCCGTGATCAAACGTGATATCGTAATTGTCGGATGTGGCTCCCGCAGCGGTGATTCCGTATGCCCCGACGTTGCTGGAAGCGAGCGCCGACGTGGACAAAGTCAGACCGGAAATCACGCCTGTGCCGTCGCCGTTGACTAGGCCGCTATAGCTTGCCGTCAGAGTCGGCAGCGCGGCGCCATAGACTTTGGACTTATCCACGGCAGTGATCGTCAGCGGCGCGGCCGTTACGGACAAATTGCCATCGTCGAATGCCAGCGAATAGCCCAGGAGCGAACTGAGCGTATTGCCGGCGATGTCGATCGTGTAGTTGCCGATGCCGCTGGAAGATGTCGCGGAGGTGGAAACCAGCGGCGCGCCGGAAACCGCCTCGCCGATCGTATCGGTCCCCACGAATCCGCTAACCGAATAGGTTAGGGTCGGATTCGCCTGGGCATACACCTTGGTCTGGTCCGTCGCGGTAAACGTAAGCGTGGGCGCAATGCTGTAGAGGAACTGGTCGCCGGATTCGGTAACACTCGATGGCGGATTGCCGGTGTATGTACTGTCATAGATTTCTCCCCCGCTCAAGCCGTCAAGAACGCTGTCAACCGGCGTGGTGGAATAAACAAGGAATCGCCCCGATCCCGGATCAATGTCCGAAGCTCCAGCATCATTGATGAAGTTTCGCCCGGCATCCAGCACAACAGTCGCGCCCGCGCCTGCCCCGGCGACCGAGTCATCCAGTGTGATGTCCGAAGAAGCGCCCGGCGCCACGAGCGTCACCGCGCCGGTCGTGTCTGTGAGCCCGGTGGTCCCGCTGATGCTTCCGACGATAAGGCTCGACGAATCCGTGAACTGGACGCTGCCCGCCGTGACGTCCCCGGCGATCGTGCCGACCGCATTGGACGCATCCGTCAACGTGAATGAACCGGCGCCGGTCAAAAGAAGATTTGGGGCGGTGAGTTCCGTTGAATCCAGATCAGCGCCGTCGTTGCCCGGATTGAGCGTCAAAGTATCGCCCGCGGAAACGGTGCGCGTCCCCGAGTTGTAATTGTTAATCGCGGCGATTCCGGAGCGCGAACTGGCATTCAGCGTAATGTCCCCTTGCACGGCGTTGATCGTGGTATCGACGTCGAGATTGATGCCATGGTTCCCCGGGATGGAGCCGTCGGCGAAGGTTCCGCCGGTTCCGTTGATCGTGATGCCGCCGCCGACGCCATCGGCCGTGATGGATGAGCCGTTCTGCAGCGTGAATCCGGCGCTGTTCAAAGCCCCGGAAGTTGATCCGGTCCCACTAATGACGATGGCATCGGCGGAGGTGCTGTCGGAGGTAATGCTGCTTGCGGCGGTTCCAGATCCCAGCGAGTTTTGATAGCGAATATTGACGCCCATGTTGCCGGTCGTTCCGCCGGTTGCGCCGACGCCGACGATCGTTACCGTGCCGGCGCCGCTGTCGACGGAACTGCCGTATTCCAACACGACGCCGACCGCGTCGTCAGGTGTGCTGGAGGTGGAACCGGTGCCAATAATGGAGATATTTCCGCCGGCCGAGTTGAGTGTGGATTGGTTGATAAAGACGCCCGAACTCGCGGCGATGGAGCCGCCCCCGTTGATTCCGTACGCCGCCGTCGTGCTCGGACTACCTCCGCCGCCCAGAGTGATCGCGCCGCCATTGGAGGATATCGCGCTGTCAATCACCTGAATATTTCCCTGTTGATTGGCGTCGCTGTCGGCATCGAGCGCGATATTGAGCGCACCGGCGCCATTAGCTTCTATGGCGCTTCCGGCGCTGAGCGTCACGTCTCCGAACGCCACCAGCGACAAGCTGGCGGCTGATGAGCCGGAATAGGTGATGCTCGTGGAAAGGTTAAGATTTCCGCTGGTCACTGTTAATACCGTGCCGCTCGCGCCGAGAGCGACCGGATTGTTGTAAGTCTGTGCCCCGGTCGTTGTGACGCCGCCACCGTTCATCGCGGTCGCGCCGGTGACGGTCAGACTTGCCAGCGCCTTATTCCCGCCGACAAACCCGTTGAATGTCACGTGCCCCGCGCCGGCGTTGACGGCCAGCGCGCTGGGAGCAAGGTTCGTCTCCACGAGGTACGGAAGATATTGGTCCGATTCCGAAAGGTCATTCCACAGCGCGTTGCTGCCGAGAAACTGGAGCGCGGACTCACCATTGTCGTTGATATTCGCTCCCCCGGAGTTGTTGGGCTCGCCGCCGTTCCAGTTGGTGAAAGCGCCGTTGATCGGGGTTCCGCCGCCGCCCGTAGGATTCGAGGTGAAAAACGGCAATCCATTTCCGCTATCCTCCAGTCCCTCGGGGCCGGTAACCCATCGCCAGACGGCGTTGGTTCCGATTCCGATGACTCGATGCCCGCCAAGCCATGCGGCAGTGTAATTCGCGGCGTTGCTGGCGATCGTGTTTTCCAGCGATGAGGTGATGGTCGCCAGATATGTATCGCCAACGGCAGCCGCCCCGCCGGTGGAGCCTTTCGCGTCAACCTCGGCCGTGTCCCAATTCTCGGAATCGTTGACCAGGGAATATGTATCCCCGGAATCCACGGTGCCTTGAAACGTGATGTCCGCACCTCCGCTGGTGACGGTCAGCCCGTCGGGATTGGCAATGAGAATCTGCCCATTGAACGTGACCGCGCCTCCGCTGGTCGAAATGGTTTGCGCGCTGGTTCCGTTGAAATATACGTCGCCGCCGACCAGCGCTCCGCCGGACGTTCGGCCGGTGCCGAAATTGATGTACCCCCCATTTGTCGTCAGATTTGCCCCCAGCACGATCGCGCCGGACGTACCCTGGTGGGCGTCGAAAATAAGGTTCAGCGCCCCGCTGGTCGAACTGATATCCTGATTGATAGTGATATTGTTATTGGCCTCCAGCTCAAGCGTGACGGCCGTGCCGCCGGAGGTTTTGGAGATGGCGGCATTGTCTGTGATATTGCCCAGATCGGATCCGCTGCTCCCGGTGCTGATCGTGACATTGCTGCCGTTATTGAGCGCGAATTCGATGTCCGACGCGGCGACGTTGCCCCCACTGGTGGTCGGCACCCAGGGACTGCCGCTGGTGTCGAATCCGCTGGTTGGACTACTGCTGATCGTGACGTTGTACGGATCGAGCAGCCATTCGCCCGCGTGGCCATCCGGCGCGGAAGCCGAGACCGTCGCCCCGCCGGTTTCCAGCGAGTATCCGGAGGTTTCAATTCGTCCGCCATTTCCGATTCCCGCGCCATCGGCCAGCAACTCCCCATAGACACGCGTGCTGGAAATCGGGTTGGTCACATCCGATCGCACGACGATCGTGCCGCCGTCGCCCGATTGCGTGGCTGATGCGTCAATCCTCGCGCCGGGTTGAACCATCACACCGACTGCCTGGGCAATCATCGGATTGTCGTTTTCCCAACTTCCGCCGACCAGTATCTCGCCTCCGCCGAACGCGCCGCTGGCGTTAAGACGGGATTCGCTTCCGATCAGTATGTCCTGTCCGGTGACGACGATCTGGCCGCCCTGCCCGGTCGTGGATGAAGCGTCGAGGGTTCCGTTATTGTCGACCTGTCCTGTTCCGGCCGCCGTGAGGCGGATGTGGCCGCCGACATTGTTGACACCGGTAGCCCGGATGATGCCGGTGTTGTTGATCGCCAGCGCCATGGCGTTGCCGCCGTTGGCGGTAAGTTGCGCAACCGTGGTCTGGATGATGCCGGTGTTGGTAACCGCCCCGGTGCCCCCGAGGACGCGCACGGTGATGCCCGGGGTGCCCGCCTGCTGCAGCAGCACTTCCCCGCCGCCCGCGAAGTTGACAGACCCGCCGGCGGCGGAGATCTGTCCCGAATTACCGACTTGCCGGGCGATAAACACTACGTCCCCGCCCGGCGTCGAAATTATCCCTCGGTTGACCACCGCCGCGGTGGAATCGCCCGAGAACAGCAGGTCGCCGCCGGCCATGAATGTCTGGCCGCTTACATCCAGCGCCGACGCGATAAAACCATGAACGTCAATCTGACCCTGGGGTCCGACCAGAACCCCGTTCGGATTGATGAGATATACGCTGCCGTTGGATTGCAGCGTTCCGTTCAATTCGCTGGGGTCTAGTGAAACGACGCGATTCAACACGGCCGACGATGCCGACGGAAGAACAAACCGCACCGTCTCCGATGCGCCGATCGAAAAATCGGTCCAGTTGATGATCGCGCGACTCGACGACTGGCGCACCAGAAGCGTGTTTCCCAAACTCGACACAACCGCCGAGCCCGCGACTACGCGGCCTCCCTGCGGAGCGCCCCACGCCCAACCAGCCGGCAACCCCACGATCAGCGGAGCGATCGCCCGCAGCAATGCACGCCGCGTTCGCGCAGTTGGTAATCTCATGGGACCGTTCCACCGGGAGAAACGAAGTTCATTCCGCGAATCCGCACCGTCCAACTATCGGTCCCGGAACTGCAACCGATCATTATTTGTGCTGGGTTCGCGCGCTCGCCACATACCGCCGGATGGGGAGCGATAATCAACGACTCATCAGTGTGTAAAGCGAACGTCGGCGCCTTGATGAAAGCGATTACTGCGACGATTTCGGCGGTTCCGTGCGCTTCTGCGACGGTGCCGTCAGTCTACCCCTCGGGCTTACAGGCCAACCGTGTTGAATCCCCCGTCCACATAAATGTTCTCCCCGGTCACACCGCTGGACAGATCGCTGAGAAGATAAACGGCCGTTTTGCCCACTTCATCTCCGTCGATATTTCGCTGGAGGGGCGCCTTGCGTTCGACATGGGCGAACATTTCGTCGATCCCGCCCACGGCCATGGCTGACAATGTCCGCACCGGCCCGGCCGAGATCGTATTCACGCGGATCTTTTTCGGGCCTAAATCGAATGCCAGATACGTCGCGCAGGATTCCAGCGCCGCCTTGGCCACCCCCATGACGTTATATCCCGGCACCACTTTCTCGCCGCCAAGATAAGTCAGCGCGATGATCGACCCGCCTTCGGGCATGAGCGGCGCGGCCCCCCGCGCCAGTGCAATCAGGCTGTACGCGCTGATATCCAGCGCCTGTGCGAACACCCCCCGCGGGGTGGATGTGAAATTGCCGTACTGCTTCTGTAAATACGCCCGGTCCGCGAAGGCCAGCGAATGCACCAGAAAATCGATCTTCTCAAACCGCTCCCGTGCCGCGGCGAAGAACTTTTCGATCTGGTCATCCTTGGCCACATCGATCGGATGCAGCCATTCATCGGGAAACCCCATTTCCGTCATGGCCTTGCGGACCCGCCGCTCCGATTTCTCGGGGTTGTCCATCGGCAGAAATCCGAACCCGCATTTGGCGCCCTGCCCAACCGCATGATGGGCGATATGCGCCGCGATGCTGCGATCGTTGGCGATGTTGAGGATTAATCCCTTTTTACCGGCCAGAAGGCTCATGTTGACTCCTTGAATAATCGATTTGCCGGGTTGCCTCCGGCAATCCCCCTCCAGCTTATGACGATAAGATTTCTGGTCAACCGCCTGACCACGGGATAAACTGATAACGTGCTTACCCTCCTCGTGCTGCAAGGTCCGGACAAGGGTCGCCGATTCGAGCTGCCCGACGCGCCGGTGTTGATTGGTCGTGAGAGCAGACAACTGCCGATCACCGACAACACCGTCAGTCGCCGCCATGCCGAGTTGTTGCCGGATGACGGCAACTGGATTCTCAAGGACATGGGCAGCTCCAACGGCTCCTACATCAACGGCACCCGCGTCAACAACCGCTTCCCGTTGAAGTTGGGCGATCAAATTCGCGTGGGGCGAACGCTCATGGTTTTCGGCGCCCAGCCGGGCGTCACGCGGTCCAGCGGCGGCAACGTCGCACTCGCCGGTGTCGAGGCTGGAATGGACAGTTCCATCATGCACACCGTCTCGTCCGCGGATGATTCGATGGTCCTGGCCGTCCCGGAGCCCGCCGCCGTCGCCATGACAAATCTCAAGGTCCTCTATCAACTCGGCGCCGCCCTCGGCAGCAGCTTTGGCATCGACGAGGTCATGGAGGTGGTCATGGACCTGGTCTTCGAAAATGTCAAAGCCGACCGCGGAATTGTCTTCCTCATCGGCGAAAAAGGCGAGTTGATCCCCAAGGTCGTTCGCACCCGTGAAGACCCGAGCCGCGACAACGGAAAGAACAAAGACAATGAAAAAGTCACCGTCGAAACAAACGAAAAGACCGTTCCCGAAAAAATTCACGCTTCCCGCACGATCATCAATCACGTCCTGAGCAGCGGCGAAGGTGTTCTTTCCAGCAACGCCATGGCCGACCGGCGCTTCTCCGCCGGAAAGAGCGTCCACAATCTCGGCATCCGCAGCGCCCTGTGCGTCCCCATCAAAGCCGCCCGGCTCTCGGGTAAAAGTGAATTCGAAAACCTCGGCGTCATCTACATCGACAGCTCCGTCAAGAATTACACCTATGCAACCGATCAGCTTCGCCTTCTGACGGCCATCGGTCTGCAGGCCGGCATGGCCGTCACCAACGCCCGCCTCTACCACGCCGGGCTCCAGGCCGAGCGTCTCGCCGCCGTCGGTGAAACCACCGCCGCCCTGTCTCATTCCATCAAAAACATTTTGCAGGCCCTTCGCGGCGGCGCGGATGTCGTCGAAATGGGTCTCCGCGCCAATAACCTCACGCAGGCCGCCAAAGGCTGGCGCGTCGTTGATCGCAACCTGGAAAAAATCTACAACCTCACGATGAATCTCCTCGCCTACAGCCGGCCGCGCGAGCCAAAGCTCGAGCAGATCAACCCCAAGGTCCTCATCGAAGAATGCCTTGAACTCGTCGCCGCCGCCGCCAACGATAAGGGAATCATGGCCGTCGCCGACGTCGAGCCGGACCACCCCGCCTTCCCGGCCGATCCGGACGGACTTCATCAGGTTTTGATGAATCTGCTGATCAATTCTCTCGATGCCGTCGAGCCTAAGAAGGGACTTGTTCGCGTCGTCTGCCGCTACGACACCGAGAACAAGCAAACGATTATTGAGGTCATCGACAACGGCGCCGGCATCTCGCCCGGCATGCTCAAGCACGTGTTCGAGCTGTTCCATTCCACCAAGGGCAACCGCGGCACCGGCCTGGGCCTGGCCGTCGCCAAAAAAATCATCGACGAGCACGACGGCTCCATCACCGTCAAAAGCAAACAGGGCGAAGGCACGACCTTCACCATCCGACTGCCCGTCTACTCCGCGACCATGTCCGACCCCTCGCATACCCACGGACCGGCGAGATAAAACGCGGCGCACATCATGGGAGATCGTCAACGTTCTCAACGGGGCGGGCGGTTCAGGCTCCAATCGAATCCAAGATTCTCCACCCGCGTCGCTCCCACGATTGGCGAATCGTTTTGAACGTATGGCTGCAGCGCCTGCAGGATTCCAGTCGGCGCGACGCCAAGCATCTTCTTGAACCCGGCCAGAAAATCCGAACCGTGCATCGTCACCAACAGGTCGTTCAGCTTCACCGCGTCTCCATCTCGCACCGCCGCCCGCGGATCGCTCAAATATCGCTGCCCCTGATCCACCAGCTCCGCATCCAAAACCGCCCCATCATACGGCGTCGATCGCAGCGGCGGACATGAACTGGCGCAAAAGCTCAACGCGAAGAATATTCGCGGATCGGCCGCCGGTTCAAGCTCGTTCCGAACCAGTTCATCGAGAGTCATCGGCTGCCCGCCAAATGTGAACTGCTCGTTCCGGAAAATCCACCCCGGTGGCTCGCCGATCAGCATCGTCCCGGGATAATTGTGTTCGATCACTGCGTATATGCACATGGTATTATACGCGTTGATCCAGTACGCCAACCGGTCGTTGGCGGTCGCGAACAACTCCGGATGATTTTCCGGCGAAACCGCGTTGATCAAACCGATATACGCCATCAGCGGCCTCCGCGCGCCCTCCGCATCGGATTGCACGACATTCCACTTCACATACCCATCGGGTGTGCTGATAACTGAAAGTACGCTTGCCCAATCCGCGTCGCTGAATGTCGTTGGAATTTCCGCCGGCGCGATCGGCGATGTCTCGGAGTTCCCCGAATGGCAACCGCTCAGCGCGAAAATCACCATCAATCCAGCGACGAACCCCACCGCTGATTTTTCGATGGCGCTACTCAATGTCATTGCCATTCCTAATCACTTGAAGCCCAGCACATCGCTCATGAAATATCGGCCGGGCTTGCGATCGCTGAGCCATTTGGCCGCGCGCATCGCTCCCAGCGCGAAGGTATCTCGGCTGGTCGCGACGTGTCCCAGCTCCACTCGCTCCCCGAGCGCCGCAAAATAAATCGTGTGTCTCCCCACCTCGTCGCCCAGCCGCAGCGAATGCATTCCGATCTGGCCGGATTGACGCGAATCGTCATCGCCATGTCGGCCGTAGACCAGCGACTTCCTCGATTTCCCGCTCGCTTTCAGGATCGCATCCGCCAGCGCCAGCGCCGTCCCGCTCGGGGCGTCCTTTTTGAACCGATGATGAAGCTCCACGATTTCCACATCGTAATCCTCTCCCAGCCCCTGCGCCGCCAGTGCCGCCAGTTTCAGCAGAATATTCACGCCAACGCTCATATTGGGCGCTTGCAGGATGGGAATATTTTCAGTGGCCACGTCGATGGCCGCATGGTCCTTCTCCTTCAAACCGGTGGTTCCAATCACCATGGCGATTCCCCGGTCGTGACAGGTTTTAAGCCATCGCCGCGTCGAGCCGGGCGCCGTGAAATCAATCAAAACATCCGGCGTCGGTCGAAGATCGAACGTGATCGGCAGCCCGCACGCACCGATCCCCGCGACTTCACCCGCGTCCTGCGCAAGTTCCGCACAATCCGGCCTGTCAATCGCGGCCACCAGCTCGAAAGCCTTGTCCGATTTCGCCAAAGCGACCAGCCGCTTCCCCATCCGCCCGCAGGCCCCGGTGATCGCCAGTTTAATTGCCGTCATTATTCCCTCCCATCGCTTTAATAATCGCCTCAAGATCATCTTCCACCTCCACCGGTGGATTCGCCAGCCTGCCTTCCGGCTTCGTACGGGGCGCGCTCTCCTGAACGGCGCTCAAATCGACGCCCGTATGATATTTCACCGTGGCATTGGGATCTTTCAACTCATGTCCCGTCAGAATGCAAACCACCTGCTCGTCGCGGCCGATGGTTTGCGATTCACGCAGCCGGCGCAGACCCGCGACGCTGGCCGCGCTGGCCGGCTCGCAGCCGAAGCCGCAGCGGGCGACCATCGCGCGATATTCCAGAATCTCCTCATCGCTGACTTCCAGCGTCACGCCGTTCATGATCTCCAGCGCCCGCAGCGCCTTCGGAAGATTCACAGGCCGGCTGATTTCAATGGCGCTGGCGATCGTGTGCGGCCGATAGTTCGACTCTGCCAGGGCCGCATAATGCCCCTGGATGATCTTCGCGTCGAACGCCCCGCCGTTCCATTTCAATCCGCGCCGGCTGACCAGTTCGTAGAGCGTATTGGCTCCGCTGGCGTTGACGATCGCCAGGCGCGGAATTGTCTTCAGCAATCCCAGCTCCTTCAGTTCCGAAAACGCCTTGCCGAACGCCGAGCAGTTCCCAAGGTTTCCGCCGGGAACGATGATCCAGTCCGGGCTTTGCCAGTCCAGCGCTTCCAGCACGCGATACATGATGCTTTTCTGTCCCTCCAGCCGGAACGGGTTCACGCTGTTCATCAGATAAATGCCCAGTGCCGGCACATCCACCGCGATCTGCCTGATGCGGCGCAGGCAATCGTCGAAATCTCCGTGTATCTGCAGCGTCAGCGCCCCATAATCCAGCGCCTGACTGAGCTTTCCGAGCGC